>MLJW01000099.1_pt1 | contig 99261 bp, 99 predicted proteins | sample 888231 | NCBI WGS metagenome assembly MLJW01 (sample SAMN05788063, study PRJNA343431) | mine drainage metagenome | isolation source: sample collected from the inflow into an acid mine drainage treatment plant... | place: Germany: Lusatia, lignite mining district | reverse complement strand
GGTGGGTTCAACAAACATGCTGTGGTGGTTGCCGACGATTTCTTGTTCGGTGTAGCCTGTGAGGTTGGCGAAGTTGGCATTGACGGCGGTGATCTTGCCGCTGAGGTCGAATTCAATCACGCCTTGGGTTTTGTTGATGGCGGCAAGTTGGCCTGCATTGTTTGCACTTACGCGTTTGAGTTCGGTAATGTCGGTTGCATAAGCCACAATCTTGAATGGCTTGCCATTGGCGTCCATAATCGGGTTGTAGCTTGCCCGTATCCAGACTTCTTGACCGCTTTTGGTCACACATTTATAGACGTTGGCATCGGCTTCACCACGACTTAACTTGCCCCAAAGAGATTTGTTTTCTGGATAGGAAGGATCGAGGAGAATGCTGTTCTTCTGTCCAACGAGTTCCGCGGATGTGTAGCCTACCATGTTGAGGTAGATGTCATTGGCAGACAGGATTTTTTCATCCATGCCAATCTCAATCACGCCTTGAATTTTCTTGATGGCAGCCATCTGGCCGACTGCATCCAAGTCTTCAATGGCTTTGAGGCGGTTTGCAGTGACGTCGCGCCATTGCATTACATTGCCGGAATACTTGCCGTTTTGGTCATAGGTGGCAGTGACATACAGTGCAATGGTTAAATTGGCGATTTTAATATCCGCTTTAAATGGCAGACGGGTGGTATCAGACAGCATTTGGCGTTGATGTTCAGGCTTTTGGTGGAATACATCAATACAAGTGCCGATGATCTTGCTCGGGTTGAACGATGGAAATGCCGATTTGAATTCAGCGGCTTTAGCATTAAACAAATCATGGGTCGCTTTATTGACATAGGTCACAATAAAGTCGCGATTAATGATCATGACGGCGGCAGAAGAGCCGTCCATTGCACTTTTGATCTCTAGCAAGGATTTTTCTTGTGTGGTTAATGCGTCAATGACTTGGTTTTTAGCAGCAATTTCTTTTGTTTTTGCTTCGTTCTCAGTTTTTAGTCTGTTAATTTCAGCTGTTTTTTTTGATGAAAAAAGATCGGAAATCATTGCTCTACCCCTTAGGTTTAGTCGAATCTAACTTTGTATGAAATTGGCTGGTTATTCGTAATAAATAGTCTTGTTCTCACAGTTAATGTGTTGCGGCGTCTAATATCACCATATCATCACTACTCATTAACTGTTCTATATCTACCAGGATCAACATTTTTGACTCCACCATGGCTAAACCCACAATGTATTTGGTATCAATACTCGTGACTAATGATGGTACATCACGGATTTGCTCGTCTTTTAGTGCGGTGACATCTGACACGCCATCAACCACTATGCCAATTACACGGCCGCTCAGATTAAGAATAATCACGACTGTGAATTCGTTGTATTCAACTTTGCTAAGATGAAACTTGATACGCAAGTCTACAATAGGCACGATTTTGCCACGTAGATTAATCACGCCTTTGATAAAGTCCGGGGTATTAGCGATTTGTGTAATAGCATCGTAACCACGAATCTCTTGTACTTTTAATATTTCAAGACCATATTCTTCAGAACCTAAAACAAAAGTAAGATACTCACCAGCTGCACTTGTTGTTTTGGTGTGATAGGCATTAGAGGCAGCTTCTATATTCATATTTACTATTTCCTTATGTTTGGATATCAAGAGTAGTTTTTGACCGAGTGTGCATAGAGATATTATGCAGAAGCGTTCGATGGCTATTGTGTTGAGCGGAAAGCGGAGGATTCCTCTGGCAGGATTGTTGCAGAGGAGATGAAGCTAGGTAATCTTTAGGCGATTTGAACATATATCCTATCTTTCTCTTTAGTGTTTATAAAAAAACGCGTATAGAAAGTAAAAAACGAGGCAGGTTCTTGACCTCAGTAAGTCGACACCTTGTGTGTAGAGGTGTTTGCAGACTGTATTTATATTATTAATAGGATAAATCTATTATTACAGTCGGATAATACAACAAATTAATTGGAAATGCTTTAGGGCGAAGTATGAATTAATCAGGTGTTTCATAATGCTGGAAGCATTAGCGACAAGGTCGGTGAGATTCCATTTTTAGTTTGCGCGCGGAATAATTAAAAACTACATCATGATGCCAAAGGACATGTTGTTTTATGTCTGTAATTCTTTAGCATGAGCTAGCAGAAGAGTGGTGGTAGAGAAAATAAAAAAAGGCTCACGATGTGAGCCTTTTAGAGTAAAGCCAGTTAAAGTAAGCTGACTGTTATTTTGAAATATCAATCTTGGCTTTACTGCGTAAATCAGCCATCATTTTTTCTAAATTACGTTGTTGTATATTTTTTTGTAATCCCTCTTTTACTTTATCGTAAGCAAGTGGTTGTGATGCGCGAGTATCTATCAGTTTAATGACATGCCAGCCGAATTGTGTTTGTACTGGAGTGGTTGAAATGGCACCTTTTTGTAGATTAGCAACGACATCGCTAAAGGGTTTCACCATAGTTGCTGGAGAGAACCAGCCTAAATCTCCGCCTTTTTCTTTTGAGCCAGGATCTAGTGATTTTTCTTTAGCAAGTTTTGCAAAGTCAGCCCCCTTACCTAGCTGTGCGATGATGTCTTTTGCTTCAGCTTCGGTTTTAACTAAAATGTGGCGAGCACTATATTCTTTTTCGCCGTAAGCTTTCTTATATTGTTCGTAGGCTGCTTTTGTATCAGCATCTGACACAGGATTTTTCTTTAAATAATCTTGCAAAAATGTAGAGGTAAGTAATTCGCGGCGAGATAGCTCTTCGCGTGCAAGATAGTCCGGCTGCTTATCAAGACCTAGCTTTTGTGCTTCTTGGTAGACTAGTTCGGAATCAACTAGTTTGTTGGTAATCAAGTCTTTAACTTGCGCGTCTACTTTTTGGCCGCGTGCAGCAGCATCCTTAGCAATGTAATCGTAGATGGACTGTTTGATCGGTTTACCGTTAACTGTAGCTAAAGCATCAGCTGCAAATGCTGATGGCGCTAAAGCTAACATAGCAATGGCGATTAAGGTTTGGAAGAGCTTCATGCAAAAATCCTCAAGGTTTAATTTCAAAGTTTAATAGTTATGTATTGCTGAATAGATGCTGTGATATGTAATTCTTATTTTAGTTCGTCTGGTGCGAGCGCATGAATGCTTAAAGCATGTATTCTTTTTGGGATCATGTCTGCAAGCGCTTGATAAATAAGACGATGGCGCATTATCTGTGATTTTCCAGAAAAATGCGAGCTTGTCATCGTCAGAGTGAAATGGCCTCCGCCACCATTGCCCTGATGCCCCGCATGTTTAGCGCTATCGTCTGTAATTTCCAGTTTGGTGGGCGCTAAATTTTGTAAGCGGTTCGTGATTTCTTCTATTAATGTCATGCTGGCAAGGTTTTTCTAAAAGGCTTCACTGTAACGTTCTGATAAACGCCTGCAATGACGAAGGGGTCGTTGTTTGCCCAAACTTTGGCAGCCTCTAGGTCTGAAAATTCCGCTACGATTAAGCTGCCGGTAAATCCTGCAGGCCCGGGGTCAGTGCTGTCAATGGCAGGGAATGGGCCGGCAAGTAATAGGCGCCCAGCATCCTGTAGCGTCTGCAAGCGGCTTAAGTGTTGGGGGCGTGCGGCTAAGCGTTTATCCAGACTGTTTGGGGTATCTTCCGCAATGATTGCATACCACATCACTTTGTATCTCCCTTGTTATCTTCTTTGGGTAAATATTTACTCAGCACTAATGTTTGCCCAATAATAAACACAAACATAATGCCGGTGATCCCAAATAGTTTAAAGTTTACCCAAGTGTCTTGTGAGTAGTTGAAAGCTACGTAGAGATTTAAAAAACCTAATGCAATAAATAGTACGGCCCAAGCTAAATTTAATTTAGACCAGACAGGATTTGGTAAGCTGATTTGCTTTTCCATGATGTTGCGCATCGGGTTTTTGTTGAATATGAATTGCCCTGCGAGCAGGCTGGCAGCAAATAGCCAATATAAAACGGTAGGTTTCCATTGTATAAACGTTGGGTCTTTAAGTAGCAGTGTCGCACCGCCAAATACGGTAATAATTGCACCGCTAGCCAATAGCATTTTGTCAACCACACCGTGACGGATTTTGCTGTAAATAATTTGAGCAATGGTAGCGACCATGGCAACAGCAGTTGCTGTGTAAATGCCAAAAAACTTGAATGCTACAAAAAATAAAATGACAGGGAATAAATCAAACAAGAACTTCATAGTGACTTTCAATTAATGCTGCATATATTGCAACGGAACCAAAACCCTTAATAACAGTGCTTTAGACTAATGCGCTATTTTGCTATGATTGAAGCTGAGTCGCAAGGCGTAATTTGAGTCTGATTGTTTAGTTTTTTGACTAATATATTTTCAGCAAGTTTTATGTTTTTTTAGGTAACAACGGAGTTTATGTCTTTAAGTATAGATCTGCATATGCATTCAAATGTCTCGGATGGCTTGTTAACGCCTGCCGAGCTAGTAGAGCACGCCGTAACACACAATATCAAAGTGTTGGCGTTGACAGACCATGATGATACGCGTGGTTTGGCGATTGCCGAGAGTGAGGCTAAACGTCATGGCTTGCAACTGATTAAAGGGGTTGAAATTTCGGTTACTTGGAAAAAACGTACCCTGCATATTGTGGGGCTCAAAATAGATCCTGAGTATCCACCGTTAAAATCAGGCTTGGAAGCGATTCGTGCTGGTCGGCATGTGCGTGCGATAGGAATGGCGGCCAGCTTGGATAAAGCGGGAATTAAGGGTAGCTTAGAGGGCGCTTATGAATATGCCCAAGAAGGGATTATCAGCCGTACACATTTTGCGCGATTTCTAGTGAATGCGGGTGTTGCAAAAGACAATAAGGCTGTGTTCAAAAAATATTTGGTAAAGGGTAAGCCTGGCTACTTTGAGCATGAATGGGCGAGCTTGGAAAACGCTGTGAGTTGGATTGTAGAGAGTGGCGGTGTGGCTGTGATTGCGCACCCAGGACGTTATGATTTGCGCCGCACAAATATGCTATTGTTGCTGGAGGAGTTTAGATCATTGGGTGGCACTGCGATTGAAGTCGTAACCAGTAGCCATACAGCCGATCAATATGTGGAGTTTGCGAAGTATGCACATCAGTTTGGTCTGAAATCTTCGCAAGGGTCAGACTATCATGGCAAAGGGCTTAGTTTTATGGAAATGGGGCGTTTGCCTGCGCTGCCAAATAATTGTGTGCCAGTATGGCACGATTGGCCAGAAGCTGTGTCATTAGATGGGTAGGGTTTGGTGATTACCTTTTAAAGGAATAAATATAATTTAGTATGTCCCAGTTTTTTAATATCAATATAGACAACCCGCAAGTACGTCTTATTACGCAAACCGCTGATATTCTTCGCAAAGGTGGTGTGATTGCTTATCCGACAGATTCAGGTTATGCGTTGGGTTGCATGATAGGTAATGGTGATGCACAGACCCGAATCCGGCAAATTCGCGGCGTGGACGATAAGCATCTATTTACGCTGGTGTGTCGTAATTTAAGTGAGTTAGGTAACTATGCTATTGTAAGCAATAGTCAGTTTCGTTTATTAAAAGCCAATACGCCCGGCGCTTATACTTTTATTTTACAAGCAACGCGTGAAGTCCCACGTAAACTACAGCACCCAAAGCGTAATGCTGTCGGCATTCGCGTACCACTACATACTGTTGTACAGGCAATATTAGATGCTATAGATGCACCATTGTTAAGTATGACGTTACACCTTGCTGGTGATGAAGATGTGCTGAGTGAGGCTTGGGAAATTCGCGAAAAGCTAGAACATCTTGTTGATTTGGTGATTGATGTTGGGTCTTGTGCCTCTGGTGCAACGTCCGTAATTGATTTGACTGGAGATGCCCCAGTTTTAATTCGAGCAGGTTTGGGTGATTTAGCACCATTCGATTTACTTTAAGCTTCATATTTAAAAAATTTAATTTAAAAAAGAGTCCGCAATGGAACTATCTGCCATACAAAAAATAGTTATTTATGCATTACCTGTTATCTTTGCCATTACTGTACATGAGGCTGCGCATGGCTATGCCGCTAAATACTTTGGTGATATGACCGCCTTTAATGCAGGTCGCATCAGCTTGAATCCAGTTCATCATATTGATCCGTTCGGCACCATTTTGTTGCCTGCTTTAACCATCATGCTTGGTGGTATTTTGTTCGGCTGGGCAAAGCCTGTACCAGTTAACTTTAGTCGATTACGCGATCCTAAAAAAGACATGTTATGGGTGGCGGCTGCAGGACCCGCCTCTAATTTGATTATGGCTGTTTTTTGGGCCTTAGTATTTAAGGCTTCTCTTGGTGCACCAGACGCTATTGCTTTTCCGCTGGCTTTGATGAGTAAGGCCGGAGTGAGTATTAACGTTGTGTTAATGGTGCTAAATTTATTGCCTTTACCGCCTTTAGATGGTGGGCGTATTGCTGTGAGCCTGCTACCACATGATTTGGCACGATCATTTGAACAACTGGAGCGCTATGGTTTTATTATATTAATCGCTCTATTGTTTACTGGAGTGCTGGGCAGAATATTAGATCCACTCATCAGTGCGGCAAGTAGCTTAATATTTGGTTTGGTTTTATAAGTACATTATCAGCTGATTGTTTTACCTCAGATTAAGATATCTGCAAGTCTAGGCGGCGGCAAGGAAAGTCTGGGATAATGTCGACATATTTAATTTAAGTTTTTTAGACTAAGGTTTTTAATACATGGCAATTGAACGCGTTTTATCAGGCATGCGTCCTACAGGTAATTTGCATTTAGGGCATTACAACGGCGTACTTAAAAATTGGATTAAACTGCAACACGAGCATGAATGCTTGTTCTTTGTAGCCGATTGGCATGCACTGACTACGCATTACGATACGCCAGAAATCATCGAAGAAAGTGTGTGGGAGATGGTGATTGATTGGCTGGCAGCGGGCGTAGATCCTGCGAATGCCACCATTTTCATTCAGTCACGCGTGCCGGAGCATGCTGAGTTGCATACGCTGCTAAGCATGATTACACCGCTTAGCTGGTTAGAGCGAGTGCCTACTTACAAAGATCAGCAGGAAAAGTTATCCAGCAAAGATTTGTCTACTTATGGCTTTTTAGGTTATCCATTGTTGCAAAGTGCGGATATCCTGATTTATAAGGCGACGCAAGTACCTGTCGGTGAAGATCAAATTCCACATATTGAATTCACGCGAGAGATTGCACGTCGTTTTAATCATATTTATGGCAAAGAAAAAGGCTTTGAAGAAAAAGCAGAAGCTGCGATTAAAAAGCTAGGTAGCAAGCGTGGTGCGCTATATGAAGAAATGCGTAAGGCTTATCAGGAAAGCGGCGACGAAGAAGCGTTAGATTCAGCACGTGCCATGATTGAAGAGCAGCAAGGCATGAGTATGGGTGATAAAGAGCGTTTGCTGGGCTACTTGGAAGGTGGCGGGAAAATGATTCTGATTGAACCAGACTATAAGCTGACGCCAGCATCAAAAATGCCAGGGCTGGATGGTCAGAAAATGTCTAAATCTTACAACAATACGATTTCAATGCGTGAAGACGTAGATGCTGTCGCGAAGAAAATCAAGACCATGCCTACTGACCCTGCACGTATTCGCCGCACTGATCCGGGTGACCCTGCAAAATGTCCAGTATGGCAATTGCATGAAATTTACTCTAGTCAAGCGACACAGGAATGGGCGAAAACCGGCTGTAAGAGCGCATCAATTGGCTGTATCGAATGCAAGGGGCCTGTTATTGAAGGTGTGTTAGCGGAACTTAAACCAATTCAAGAGCGTGCCAGACAATATGCAGAAGACCCGACGCTGGTGAAAAATATTGTGGCTGAAGGCTGTGAAAAAGCGCGTAAATTGGCCCGTGAAACGATGCGCGATGTGCGTGATGCAATGGGTTTGAATTATAGTTAGACCCGTCAGTAATAGATAAGCAAAAGTAGATATCTACTTTTGCTTATTCATCACCTAAATTAGGTTTTGTTTTTTATAAACCAAGTTTTACCGTGTTAATAAAAAGTTTTTGTCCCAATCTGCTGTAAAATGCGCTTTTGCAATCAATAGTTTATCAATATGGCACGTCCCTTTAAGCAGCAACGCGATCCTCAACGTACAGTACGCAGACCAACCACTAATTTTACAAAGTTGGCTGTTGATCCAAACGCGCCTCCAGAACCTACACAAAGACTACATAAGCTATTAGCACTGGCAGGCTTAGGCTCACGTCGTGATATGGAAGAGCTTATTGTGAGTGGTCGCGTCACTGTGAATGGTACACAAGCTGTCGTTGGTCAGGGCGTTACGCAGCATGATATTGTGCGCTTGGATAGTCGTCCGTTACGTTTGCCATTTGAAGCAGAGTTGCCACAAGTGCTCATCTATCATAAGCCCGAAGGTGAAATTGTTAGTCAGGATGATCCGGAAGGTCGTGCCAGCGTATTTGATAAATTGCCTAAAGTGAAGCATGGTAAATGGATTGCTATTGGTCGTTTGGATATGAATACCAGTGGTTTGCTTATATTTACGACTTCAGGTGACTTGGCTAATCGTTTTATGCACCCGCGCTATGAGGTTGAGCGTGAATATGCCGTGCGTATTTTCGGTGAATTGACCGAAGGTCAAATGACACAATTAAAAGAAGGTATTGAATTGGAAGATGGTCCAGCTAACTTTGATAGTATTACTGCACAAGGTGGCGAGGGTGCTAATCACTGGTATCAGGTTATTCTGCGCGAAGGCCGCAACCGTGAGGTGCGACGTTTATTCGAAGCATTTCAGTTGCCAGTAAGCCGCTTGATGCGCGTGCGTTTCGGGCCAGTGAATTTGCCGCCACGTGTTAAACGCGGTCAAATGCTTAAGTTGGAACAAAAGGAAGTGGTCGGTTTGCTTGAGTGGGCTGATTTAGCCGTGCCAAGTGCGCCACTCAAGCAACTCTCTCAACGTGAAAAAGACAAGTCTACGGCAGTGTTTACACCAAAAGTGCGTAAACAACGCATTAGTGCATTGGATAGGCAGCCACGTGATGCAACTGCAGATGGCGAGACTAGGCCATATCGCGGTAAAACAGATGCTACGCGAAATTCAGCAGCGAAAAAATCAGCACCTAGAAAACCAGTGAATCGTCGTGTTAGGCAGACTAGCGATTTAAGTGCGCCGCAAATGCAGAAGAAAAGTGACCGGAACCGAGGTCGCGGTTAGTCGAGTAGCGTTGAACCTAGTTTTGAATTGCAATAAAACTGGGTTCAACGTGAGTGTAATGAAGTTAGTTTCGTAATTAATTTACTGTTTATTCAACCGCCACAGTGAGGTTATTTCAGCCTTACGCGCAGGATGTAGCGGATCGGTTACATCAAAGGTCTTATTGTGAGAGGCCTTTGTATCCGTTCTATCAATCACATTCAAACCTGCTGCGGCGATCCAGCCTAGCAATTCGTCGCGGGTTCTCAAGCCTAGGTGTTCAGCAAAGTCCGATAATACCAACCAGCCTTCGCCAGCATCGTTTAAATGTGCGCCTAGCCCGTTTAAAAAGCCTTTAAGCATTTTGCTGCCCTCATCATAAATGGCTGATTCAAGTGCAGAACTAGGGCGCGCTGGTAACCACGGTGGATTACATACAATGAGATCAGCTTTGCCATATTCTGCATCTGGAAACAGGTTGGCATCAAGCAGTGTTACGGCATTCTTTAAGCCAAGTTGTGTGATGTTTTTCTGTGCGCAATCTAGGGCGCGTTGTGAGTTGTCTGTGGCGACTACTTTTGACACGCCACGGTTGGATAGGATGGCAGCCAATACGCCTGTACCTGTACCAATATCAAAAGCCAGAGTGCATGGTTTTGGTAGTGGTGCTTTATCAACTAACTCTAAATACTCGCCACGAATTGGTGAAAACACACCGTAGCTTGGATGGATTTTATTGTTGATGGCATTGATTTCAACGCCATTTTTGCTCCATTCGTAAGCGCCTACTAATCCTAAGATCTCACGTAATGACACAACAAAAGATTGTGTGCTTTTACCGTAAGCATGCTCGCAAGCGGCCTTGATATCTGGCGCACGGCGTAAGTTGATGTGATAGCCAACACTTACTTCAATAATTAGCATGCCTAGAATACGGGCTTTTTGGGATTGTGCCTGACGATGCAAATGGAAGGCTTCGGTGATGTTGGCCGGTGCTTTTTTAGGCTTTTTATGCGGGCGGTCGACTCTGCGGGAGAGCGCTTGCATCAATTGCTTGGCGTTTTGGAAGTCACCACGCCAGAGCAGAGCAGTGCCTTCGCAGCACAGCTTATAGGCAACATCTGCATTGAGCGTGTCATCTGCAATTTGGATGCGTTTTGGCGCTGGCGCGTCATTTTCAGAGTGCCAAACACTAGTTTTTGTTTTACCAGCCTCTGTCCAGCTAATGGTTTCGGGTTGGGTAGTTTTCCCAGAAGTATTGTTCAATGTATGCGCCTATAGAAGCTGTGATTTGGTGAGTAAAAATACAAATTGATTGCCAGAAGAAACTTCCAGCCAAGTAAATGCGATGCCCGGATAGGCATCAAGCAATGCATCGCGATTGTGACCAATTTCAACGATGAGTATGCCGCCATCATTTAGATAGTTAGCTGCTTCGCGCAAGATAGTGTGTGTGTGATCTAAACCAGCTACGCCGCTACCTAATGCCAGTTGCGGTTCATTGCGATACTCTGCAGGTAAGACTGCCATGGATGGCGCATCTACGTAAGGCGGATTGCTGATGATTAAATCGTATTTTTTACCAGCAAGAGCGCTGAACATATCTGATTTAATCGCAGTGATTTGTGATTCTAATCCATAGTTCTGAATGTTGATGTTGGCAACATCAATTGCATCTTGTGAAATATCAATCACATCAATGGCAGCATTCGGGAAGCTATTAGCCAGTAGTACGCCTAGGCAGCCGCTGCCTGTACAAATATCGGCAGCACTTTCAACCATTTCTGGGAATTCAATCCAAGGGCTTAAGTCATTGCTGAGTAGTTCAGCAATAAATGAGCGCGGAATCAGTACGCGTTCGTCTACGTAAAATTTAAAGCCTTGCAACCAAGCTTCTTTGAGTAAGTATGCCGTGGGCGTGTGTTGTGTAATGCGTTGCTCGATTAGGCTGGCTAATTTAATGCGTTCAGTCGTTAAGATGCGAGCATCTAAGAAATTGTTGAGCGTTTCATGTGGCAAATGTAAAGCACTCATGATGAGCCATACAGCTTCATCGTATGAGTTGTCTGTGCCGTGACCGTAAAAAATGTCCGATGCTTCGAATTGGCTAACGGTGTAGCGTAGCCAGTCGCGGATGGTAAATAGTTCATCAATCGTTGTTGGATTAATGGCGTTATGATTGGTCATTACGTTCGATTCTCTAAGTTAGTGTATTGCGTCAATTTTTAAGCTAATAGTTTTTGTAGCGTTAATTTATAGGTTTCTTTTAGCGGCTCAATATCCGCTACGCCTACGCACTCATTTAATTTATGAATGGTGGCATTGAGTGGCCCGAATTCAATCACTTGTTTGCAAATGTCGGCGATAAAGCGTCCGTCAGAAGTACCGCCAGTGGTAGATAGCTCAGGGGTAACGCCATAAGCTTCATATATAGCCTTAGAAATGGCTTCAACCAAGTTGCCACGCGGTGTGATGTAGGGCGGTGAGTATTCCCAAGTTAAGTCATAGTTGAGCGCGTGTCGGTCTAATATGGCATACACACGCTCTTTCAGATTTTGTTCAGTGCTGGCCGTGCTGAATCTGAAATTGAATAAAATTTCCACTTCGCCAGGCACCACATTGGTTGCACCTGTGCCGCCGTTCATGTTGGATATTTGCCATGACGTAGGCGGAAAGTACTCGTTGCCGTTATCCCATACGGTTTCTACCATGTCTTTAATAGCAGGTGCGACCATATGGATTGGATTCTTGACCAAATGCGGGTAGGCAATATGTCCCTGCACACCTTTAACAACAAGCTTGCCAGAGAGCGAGCCACGGCGGCCATTCTTAATCATGTCACCAACTACTTTGTTGGAGGTCGGTTCACCTACGATACAGTAGTCAATTAGCTCACCGCGCGCTTTTAATACTTCAACGACTTTAATTGTGCCATCTACCGCAACGCCTTCTTCATCAGACGTGATCAGCAAGCCTATGGAGCCTGCGTGATTTGGGTTTTCAGCAATAAATTCTTCAATGCTAGTAATGAATGCTGCCAATGAGGTTTTCATGTCGGCAGCACCACGTGCATAGAGCATACCGTCTTTGATGGTTGGTTCAAATGGCGCAGTGTGCCATTGGTCGAGCGGGCCGGTAGGCACAACATCGGTATGACCCGCAAACACGAGTAGCGGGGCAGTAGTGCCGCGTCTGGCATATAAGTTATCTACATTGCCAAAACGCATGCGTTCGATTTTGAAACCTAACGGTTCAAGGCGACTAATCATTAAATCCTGACAGCCAGCATCTAGCGGCGTGTTGGATTGACGTTTTAGCAGGTCGATTGCAAGTTCTAGTGTTTTTGTCATAGTGAATTAATCGTGTGAATTAACCGTTGATAACCAAAAGGTGGCATCTAAGAGCGATGCTGATGAGTGCAGCATAAATCCGAAATGGAATTTATGCATGAGTTACAGGGGCGAAAATTTTTGCGTATTCGGTTTCAGAAAAACCTAAAGCGAGTATTTGCTGGCCTTGCTCCTGATTTCGCACCAGTAGCGGGCGCTTAATCACTGAGGTTTTGGCTTGCATGAGCGCATTGGCTGATGCATTGTCCGTAATCGCTGCTTTTGCTTCATCACTTAAGCCGCGCCAAGTTAATCCAGCACGGTTGATGAGTTTTTCCCAAGGTTGTTGCGTCAGCCACAGATTCAATGTGGCCTCATCTATGCCTAGTTTTTTAAAATCATGAAAGGTGTAAGCAACACCGTGCTCATCCAGCCAAGTGCGGGCTTTTTTGACGGTGTTGCAATTAGGTATGCCATAAACTGTAAGCATTAGCGTGGATTAAATGCCGCGTAACAACTCGTTGATGCCGACTTTACCTAATGTTTTCTCATCCACTTTCTTCACGATGACGGCACAGTAAAGGCTATAGCTACCATCTTTAGAGGGTAAGTTGCCGGAAACTACTACTGAGCCAGCAGGTACGCGACCATAGCTGAAAGTGTCTGTTTCACGGTCATAGATTTTGGTCGATTGGCCAATATAAACGCCCATTGAGATTACGCAGTTGTCTTCAACAATTACGCCTTCGACCACTTCAGAACGTGCGCCGATAAAGCAGTTGTCACCAATGATAGTCGGGCCGGCTTGTACTGGCTCTAATACACCGCCAATACCTACACCACCTGATAAATGCACGTTTTTACCGATTTGTGCGCATGAACCTACTGTGGCCCATGTGTCAACCATTGTGCCTTCACCTACATAAGCGCCAATGTTCACATAAGATGGCATTAACACTGCATTTTTACCGATGAATGAACCGCGACGAACGATTGCATTTGGTACTACGCGGAAGCCGCCAGCTTTGAAGTCTTCTTCGGTGTAATCTGCAAATTTTGGAGGCACTTTATCAAAGTATTTTGTGCAACCACCATCCAACAAAACATTATCTTCTAGTCTGAAAGACAACAATACTGCCTTTTTCAACCATTGGTGTGTTTCCCAGTCTTGCGTAGTGCCGATACGTGATGCAACACGTAGTTTGCCTGAATCAAGATCAGCCATCACGCTGGCGACAGCTTCTTTAATTTCAGTGCTAGCATTTGCTGGGTTGATGTTAGCGCGGTCTTCAAATGCGCCTTCGATAATGTTTTGTAATTGACTCATAATGTTCCAAATAAAAAAGGGTAAAAGCAATGATGCTATTTTACCCTAAACTTGCCTAGATTCAGAACGCGGAATCAATTGCGTTTGAATGCTAGCGTATGCTTAATTGCATGAGTAATTTATCGTAGTGAATACGTCACTATTTTCTAGTTTTGGTTTTTGCCGCATCGTAAAGTGGGCGGACTTTCGGCACAAGGGCGCGAAGTTCTGCGATACGGTTCTCATTGGAAGGATGGGTGCTTAAGAATTCCGGTGGTTTTGAACTGCCTTGCGCACTCATTTTTTGCCATAGCGTAATAGCGGCTTCTGGGTTGAAGCCTGCTCTGGCGGACAGTTCCAGACCAATTTTGTCAGCTTCACTTTCTTGTTCTCTACTGTTAGGCAGAGCAAAAAACAGGGTGGTACCCATGGTGGCTGCCTGCATGCCCGCATTAGCCGTAGTTGTGTTTGTTGATGTGCTTAAGTAGGCTGCAATCCCAGCTAAACCAATTTGCTGTATAAGTGCGGATGACATGCGTTCACGACCATGTTCTCGCAAGGCGTGCGCGATTTCATGGCCGATGACTGCACCTAACTCATCATCGGTTGCATGAAGCTTATCGATTAAGCCGGTAAACACCATGATTTTTCCACCAGGCATGCAGTAGGCATTCACTTGATCATTTTTATCGACGTTAACTTCCCATTTCCATTGCTTTGCATCGGGACGAAAAACACCTACTTGGGCAATTAGTCTGTTGGAGATGCTACGTACGCGCTCAAGTTCTACTGTGTTGGTGTTAAGTGTTTTTTTCTGTTCAGCTTCTTTAAGGGTTTGCAGGTAGGACGCACTGGACATGCTTACTACTTGAGAGCTTGGTAACAGCAAAAGTTGTGTGCGTTTTACACCAGAGACGCTATCTTGAGTGGTGGTGGCACATCCGCTTACATGTAGTGTTATTGCAATGAGTAATGGTGCGTAATATTTTCTCATTTTAAACTCTTAATACTGATTCTTTCTGGATTAACGTAGTTAGAATGAAACTTGTGAGCCAAGTTCAACCACCCGATTTGGCGGCAATTTAAATTGGTTGGTCACAGTTTCGGCAGATCGGAATAGGCCAATAAATATTTTTTTACGCCAGTAAGCCATTTCATTTTTCTCATTAGCAATCAAAATTTCCTTGCCAATGAAGAATGAAGTATCCATCGGATCTAAATCCAGACCTTTATTGGTGCAGAGTAGCAAATCGCGCGGTAAATCAGGATCATCTTTGAAACCATAATGTACGCTTACTTTGTAAAAGTTATACGGTAGTACTTCAACTTCTACACGTTCATCTGGACTGGTGCGCGGGTAGTCCATAAATTTAACGGTGAGAAGCACTACTTTTTCATGCAACACTTTGTTATGTTTTAAGTTGTGTAGCATGGCATGAGGTACGCCTTCCGGATTGGGCGTCATGAACAGAGCAGTCCCAGGCACGCGTGCTGGCGGATGCGCACCAATGGCTTCAATAAATGGGTCAAGTGCCATTGATTCATTTTTAATGAGTTGATAAAGCAGTGTGCGGCCAGTTTTCCAAGTAAGCATCAGCGTGAAAACGACAATCCCGATAGCGAGTGGTACCCAGCCGCCGTCAGGTATTTTCAATACATTGGCGCTAAAAAATGCGATGTCAACGGTTAAGAATAAGGAAATTAATGCACCAGTACGCAGTTTGCTCCAGCCCCATAGGTTATGGAACACAATGCCGGCAAGCAATGACGTAATCACCATGTCGCCTGTGACGGCGATGCCATAAGCAGCCGCTAACTTGCCTGATGATTTGAAGCTCAATACTAGCGCCATCACCGCAAGCATAAGGCCCCAATTGATGCGAGGCATGTATACTTGCCCTTCTTGACTTTCTGAAGTGTGCTCAACATGCATGCGTGGAATAAAGCCTAATTGCAGTGCCTGACGTGATACTGAGAATGCACCGGTAATGACGGCTTGTGAAGCAATGACTGCCGCAAGCGTGGCCAGTGCGATGAGGGGGAAAAGCATCCACTCTGGCGCCAAAAGATAGAACGGATTTTTAATGGCTTCCGGATTTTTTAATATCAACGCACCTTGGCCAAAGTAGTTGAGAATTAATGCTGGCAACACAAAGCCGAACCAAGCTAAGCGGATAGGGAATTTTCCAAAGTGCCCCATGTCTGCATATAACGCTTCAGCGCCTGTTACTGCTAGAACTACTGCGCCAAGTGCCACAAATGCGATCCAAGGGCTGACCGCAAAAAAATGGATGGCATACAGTGGGCTAAGGGCATGCAGAATGGATGGATTATGTAGAATACTTTGTAGCCCTAATACCCCTAAAGTGCCAAACCAAAGCAACATGATAGGGCCGAAAAAAGCACCCACTAATGCCGTGCCTTTGCTCTGTGCCCAAAATAAAATGAATAACACCACCAGTGTTACCGGCAATATCAGCGGGTGTAGCATAGGTGCTGCTAATTGCAGGCCTTCAACTGCGGAAAGTACGGAAATGGCAGGGGTAATCATGCCATCTGCATAGAACATGCATGCGCCTAAGATACCTAGCAGCATAATCATGTGCTGTTTGTTTTCGGCAACGTTGTGGCTGGCTAATGCAAGTAAGGCCATAATGCCGCCTTCACCGCGGTTGTCTGCGCGCATAATAAATGCGACATACTTAACTGACACCACCATGATTAACGCCCAAAAAATTAGCGATAAAATGCCATACATGTTGGCTTCTGTCAGAGGTACTGGATGTGTGCCTGCGGAAAACACTTCTTTGATGGTATACAAAGGGCTAGTCCCGATGTCGCCAAATACTACGCCTAGTGCTGCAAGTGTAAGTCCTGAGATTTTTGCTTTATTGCCAGAGGATGATGACATTAAAAATGTGTGGTCAATTTGGTAAGAGGGCTATTATCAACCAACTTAAATATGAAACCAATAGATTTTTTTATTTAAGATTTATTTGTAGTCATCTGACAAGCTTACTTAATTTTAATTATAAAAGGCTAGTTTTGTTAATGGTTGCGTCTGCTGAGCCAACGCCAAAGGTGAGTGTGACTGCATCACCACGTTGTAATTGCAGGCTGGAATTTATAATGGAGCCGGATTGATCTTGCACAAAGGCATAGCCACGCGTTAGTACCGCTTGAGGGTTTAAATGGTGCAGGTTTTGGCTTAGACGTAACAAATTTTGCTGCTTGAAGTGTAGTTGCTGCTGCATACATACACTTAATCGATAGATTATTTGGGCTAGTTGAGCCTTTTGTTGTTCCAATTGCTGCAATGGAGAAATTAGTCGGCGTGCCAAGTAATCCAAAGTTTGTGCACGTTGACTTAAGTAATACTGCATGTTTTTGGCAAGATGTAGTTTCACCTGATTCAGTGCATTTAGTAATGCCTCGCGCGAAGGTGTGGCTAACTCAGCCGCAGCAGTTGGTGTAGCCGCGCGTACGTCAGCTACAAAATCTGCAATGGTGAAGTCAGTTTCATGGCCGACACCGCTAATGGTTGGAATCGTACATTTGGCGATAGCACGCGCTACGATTTCTTCGTTAAATTGCCATAAATCTTCAATACTGCCACCACCGCGACAGATAATCAGCACATCACATTCTGCACGTTGGCTAGCGGTGTCGATGGCGTGCGCAATCAAATCTGCAGCATCACGGCCTTGAACAGGCGTGGGATAAATTACAATCGGAATGCTCGGCATGCGGCGTCTGAGCGTGGTGAGTACGTCTCTTAAAGCCGCGGCGTCAGGTGAAGTTACGATGCCAATTTTTTTAGGATGCCGTGGCAGTGTTTTTTTTAACGCGGCATCAAATAAACCCGCTTGCTGCAACTTGGCTTTAAGTTTTTCAAAAGCTTCAAATAGTGCGCCTAGACCTGCGCGTTGTAAAAACTCAACCGTCAATTGAAAGTCACCACGCGCTTCGTAGAGTGTTACCGTGCTACGCGCTTCTACCTTGTCACCTTCTTTCGGCGTCCAGTCTAAATAGCTGTTGCGGCCTTTGAACATGACACAACGCACTTGTGCGCCAGCATCTTTGAGCGAAAAGTACCAATGGCCGCTGGCGGCGCGTGTCAAGTTAGATACTTCGCCTGATACCCAGAATAGAGGGAAGCTTTGCTCCAACACATTTCGCGCCAACCGATTCAGTTCGGTGACGGTCATCACACGTTTATTTGTGGTGGATGCATTAGTTAAATTTGTTGTTAGGTCTGCCAAAGCCTGCTCAATCCGTTAAAATGATTTTTTTAAGATTATATCGTGGAGGGTCTCGTGCTAAACAAACTTCTTTCAGGTCGAACTGGATATTTACTTGGTTTTGTGGCGAGTTTCGGCTCAGTAGGTTTGGCATTGTGGATACAGACGCGTTATCAATTGAATCCGTGCCCGTTGTGTATCTCGCAGCGCATAGTGTTAATGGGCTTGGGGCTATTGTTTTTAGCTGCGGCGATTCAAAATCCTGTTCAGCTAGGACGTAGAATTTACGCGGTACTTCATGTGGTTGTCGCTTTAGGAGGTGCTGGTGTGGCAATTCGTCATTGGTGGTTGCAAGCGCATCGCGATACGATGATTGCCGATTGCGGCGTTGGCTTTGATTATATGTTTGATAACTTCCCACTCAAAAAAGCGCTAACATTGGTATTTCGTGGCACAGGCGACTGTGCTGCAATTGACTGGACTTTTCTTGGCCTCACCATACCGCAGATGGCGTTGATTGCATTTGTAGGCTTTGCCGCTTATGCCGTTTACCTCGCTAAATTAAAATCAAAGTAAAGCACTTACTCAGAGAAATCACTCAATGTATAAAACATTAGATAATTTTGTTGGTAACACGCCATTAGTGAAGTTGCAGCGTTTAGGTGGCAATACTAATAATACGATCCTGCTTAAGCTAGAAGGGAATAACCCCGCGGGATCTGTGAAAGATCGACCTGCTTACTCCATGATTATGCGCGCTGAAAAGCGTGGTGATATTAAACCAGGCGATACCTTGATTGAGGCAACCAGCGGCAATACGGGAATCGCTTTAGCGATGGTTGCTGCAATGCGTGGTTATAAGATGATTTTGGTGATGCCGGAAAATCAAAGTGTAGAGCGCCGCCAAAGTATGAAGGCCTATGGTGCCGAGTTAGTGCTTACGCCGAAAGATGGCAGTATGGAGTTGGCGCGCGATGTGGCTATGAAGTTGCAAGCGGAAGGCGAAGGTATTGTACTGGATCAGTTTGGTAACAGCGATAATCCGCTCGCACATTATGAAGGTACAGGCCCCGAAATTTGGCGAGATACCGAAGGCAAGGTGACACACTTTGTTTCAAGTATGGGCACTACGGGCACAATTATGGGCGTGTCGCGTTACTTGAAAGAGCAAAATGCGGACATCAAAATTATTGGTGTACAGCCAGAGGAGGGCAGCCAGATTCCAGGCATTCGTAAGTGGCCAGAAGAATATATGCCCAGTATTTATGAAGCCAAACGTATCGATGAACTGCGCTATGTTAACCAGAAAAATGCAGAAAACATCACAAGGCGCTTGGCGGCTGAAGAAGGTATCTTTGCTGGCATCTCTAGCGGTGGTGCGCTGTATACGGCCTTGCAGCTTTCTAAAGAGTTAGAGAATGCGGTGATTGTGTCGATTGTGTGTGATCGAGGGGATCGTTATCTTTCTACAGGGGTTTTTCCAAGTTAATTCCATCTGTAGGGTATCTTTATTAATTCGAGTTTCTACCCGTAAAGGGCATCACCACCAATCTAAGCCGCTAAAGCAGCAAGATTGGTGTGATAAGCTAGACAAGGCGCGATTGAAAAATAGGGATAATTATGCTGCGCATTACAATTATTGCCTGCTTATTGAGTATTTCAAATGCAGCATTTGCGCTGAGTTCTATCACGATTAAAGCTGATACGATTGAAAGTGATGTCGTTATAGTGCGCAAAGCTGCACTGGTGATAGATCTTCACGCTAATCCCATTATTGTGCTGGCGGCTGAAATTAAGCCAAGCGCAGATAACAACTGGATGCAGGCCAAGTTGAGTTGCAATGTGCCTCGTAACTTGAATGACGGAACTTGGTCTTGTGCTCACGGATTAGTGCAGGCAGAACGTATTAAACTGCCATTTAGTTTAAATGTGCTGCCCCAATCTAAAGGGTTCTCTGCTGATTTGAGTGTGCAGGAAGCCAGCTTTAGCGATGAAGCTGGTTTGCATGCAGCGGAAAAATTATCAGGTAATTTGCAACTGAATGTCACGAAAGATGGTAATGGCTGGCGTTGGCACAACGTGCTGAACTGGACTGGCGGCGAAATGTTCTGGCAGCCATTTTATGTTGCAAATGGCGGGCATCAATTTATTGCATCGGGTGTTTTTGAGGACGGCATTATCACTTTTGATAGTGCAAATATCAATATTAAGGATGTAGGCCAGCTCAGTTTTGATGGTCAAATGCGGTTGAAAGACTATTCCCTGATACGACTCAATGCTGATTTGCCAAATCTGGAGTTATCTGCGGCATATCCTCTAATTTTCAAGCCCTTGCTAGAGAAAACAGCATTTAATAATATCGATGTGGCAGGTAAAGCTGCATTGAAAGTTACGATACGTGATGCTGAGCTACAAATGTTTGATTTGCATTTGAATGATGTTGATATTAGCGATAAAAATAATAAGTTTAGCTTTTATAAAGTCAATGCGAATATTCCTTGGAGCTATGATGATGCTAGGACGGTGAGTCTTGCTTATATGAGCGGCAGTTTGCTTAATCTGCCGTTAGGTAAGACCAGTATCAGCGCAGAGGTGAATCGTTATTCACTGACCTCTCCAAATGTAACGCTACCGATTTTAGATGGCGCGTTACAGTTGTCTGATGTGTCAGCCGCGCGTATAGGCGGTAATTGGCATTGGCATTTGGGGGCTAAATTAGCGCCTATTTCCATGCCGGATTTTAGTCTTGCCTTAAAACTGCCGCGTATGGAAGGTAAGGCTTCAGCGGAAATCCCTCAGGTCACCTATACGCATGGCATGCTGACGACCGATGGGCAAATGGTATTTAATGTATTTTCAGGTAAGGCAACGGTTAGTAATCTAGTGATGCAGGATCCACTAGGAACTGTGCCAAAACTAAATCTGGATATGAGTTTTCGTTATTTAGACTTGGGCGACTTAACACGTACATTTAGCTTTGGTGCTATTGAAGGTAAGCTGGACGGCGATGTTGGTAACTTGCAAATGCAAAATTGGAAGCCTGTGAATTTTGACGCGAAAATTGAAAGTAGTCCTGGAAAATACCCTAAAAAAATCTCGCAACGTGCGGTAGAAAATATTTCTGCTTTAGGTGGAGCGGGTGCTGCGGCTGCAATACAGCGCAGTTTCTTACGTTTTTTTAAACAATTTAATTACGCGAAAATTGGTTTGAGTTGTAAGTTACGTAATGATGTTTGCCAAATGAGTGGCGTAGAGTCAACGGCAGGCGGCTATGTGATCGTTAAGGGGAGTGGGATACCTGCAATTACAGTGTTAGGGTACAATCAAACCGTTAGTTGGAGCGACTTGCTTGGTCGGATTAAACGGGTAATCGATGGTAATACCAAGGCGGTAATTCAGTAGTTACTAGGTTGTCTGTAGTTTTGACATTTAAATGTAAAGGAATGAAGATGAAAAATTGGATAGTCGGCCTGACATTAGCGTGCATATTACCCGCATGTGTCACCATTAATATCTACTTCCCAGCTGCTGCAGCTGAAAAAGCCGCAGATAAGATTATTGATGAAGTTTGGCAGTTAAAACAAGGACAGGATAGTGCGACGCCAAAGCCCGCAGGGCAATAAATAGGTATATGCATAATCAGTCAGCTCATTAAAAAGGATGCGCAAAATGAAAAAATTATTGTTAGGTTTGTTGGTGTTGGTTGCGAGCATGTTTGCGGCCAGTTGGGTAGTAGCCGCGGCTGATTTGGAAGTGAATACGCCTGCGATATCCAGTATTCAGGCTAAGATGCAATCACGACATGCTCAGCTTAGTCCATATTATGCGAGTGGTGCCATTGGATTGACTAAGGATGCATTTATTGCCGTGAAGGATGCGAATGCTGTTCCGCTTGCACAGCGTGGCGCCTTAACTAGTCTAGTGAAAGATGAAAATGCAGATCGCGCAAATTTATATAAGGAAATTGCCGCAGCAAATGGTCATCCAGAGTGGCAAGCTGATATTCAGGCTACTTTTGCTAGTCGCTGGATAGATAAGGCGCAGAGTGGTTGGTGGGTGCAGCGTGCTGGCGGATGGGTTAAGAAATAATTTTTTAAGAAGTAATTTTGTAACACTTAATATATGACGCCGACTTTAGTCTTTGATATCGAAACCATTCCAGATACGGATGGTATTCGTACGCTGTTAGGTCTACCAGCTGACACCTCCGCTGAAGATGTTGCGAATATTGCCTTGCATCAACGCCGTCAGCAAAATGGCAGCGAGTTTTTGCCCTTGCATCAACATTGTATTTGCGCAATTTCATGCGCCTTGCGAGAGGATAATAATTTCAGGATATGGACATTAGGTGATGCTAATTCATCTGAAGCGGAAATTATTCAGTGCTTTTTTGATGGTATTGATAAATACACCCCGCAAATTATTTCCTGGAACGGCGGCGGTTTCGATTTGCCAGTGCTACATTATCGTGGGTTGATGCATGGTATTAATGCAGCCCGTTATTGGGATCTTGGCGAAGATGATAAAGATTTTAAATGGAATAACTATATTAGCCGCTACCACACTCGGCATTTAGACTTGATGGATTTGATGGCGATGTTTAATGCCCGTGCTAATGCCCCATTAGATGACCTAGCCAAGCTGTGCGGTTTTCCAGGTAAGTTGGGGATGGATGGTAGCAAGGTGTGGGATGCGTACAAAGCGGGTCAGATTGAGAAGATTCGTAATTATTGTGAGACAGATGTGGCAAACACACATTTGGTCTATTTACGCTTTCAGTTAATGCGTGGGCGCTTAAATCAAGTGACTTACGAGCAGGAAGTTGCATTGGTCAGAGAAGCGTTAACTGGCTATCAAGCTCCGCACTGGCAGGAGTTTTTGGCGGCTTGGCGATAAATATTAATTGTTCATTGAAGATGTTTTTATTTTCTGCTACTTCATCTGTCGCAAACTAAGCACGGTTCCTCAAATGCATGCTCTGCGGTAAAATGCGCGCATGAGAAAAAGACGCAATAGATCTGCAGTAGACATTACACAAGTGCCCGTTTTGACGGCGGTTATTGAATCGCTTGACCAAGAGGGGCGTGGCGTTACCCATGTTGAGGGTAAAACCATTTTTATTGACGGCGCTCTGCCGCAAGAAAAAGTCACTTTCCGGTCGCATCATATTAAATCCAGCTATGAAGTAGCTAATGTGGTTGAGGTGTTGAAGCAGTCCAACCAAAGAGTTACACCTAAGTGCCCACATTTTGGTTTGTGTGGTGGCTGTAAGCTTCAACATTTGGATTTCGCCGCACAGGTTGCAGCTAAACAAAGACTGCTGGAAAATGACCTGTGGCATATTGGCAAGGTTAAGCCGGAAAACATCCTACCACCGTTATATGGCCCTACTTGGGGTTATCGGCATAAGGCGCGCTTAAGTGTTAAATATGTAGAAAAAAAACAGCGTGTGCTAGTGGGTTTTAATGAAAAAGCGACCCGCTATGTTGCTGACATGAATAGCTGTGAAGTGCTGGTGCCTGAAGTTTCGGCACTGATTGAGCCTTTGCAGCAAATGATTCTCGCATTGAGTATTAAAGACAAGTTGCCGCAAATTGAATTGGCTGTGGGAGAGGCTGTAAACGACCATCCAGTTATTGTGCTCATCTTGCGCATTATGGACGCATTGAGCGAGCAAGATGAAGCGCTGTTGAAATCATTCGCAGATAAACATACTGTGCAAATTTGGACGCAAACTAAAGGCCCTGATACGATTAAGCCGTTTTACCCTTCGGCGGAGCAAAATTTAGAGCAGAGCGCTCAATTGCAATATAGTTTGCCAGAATATGAGCTTACTTATCCATTCAAACCAAATGAGTTTACACAAGTAAACCCACAAATCAATCAAGTAATGATTCGCCGTGCAATGCAATTACTTGCCCCACAAGCACATGAGAAAATTGCTGATTTCTTTTGTGGTATTGGTAACTTTACCTTGCCTATCGCCCGTAGTGGCGCGCAGGTATTAGGTTTAGAGGGCTTAGCAAATTTAGTTGAGCGCGCTAAAGAAAGTGCAGAGCTTAATCAGATTAATAACACAGAGTTTGGTGTGGCGGATTTATTTAAAATGACACCAGAGTCTTTAACTGGTTTGGGACGATTTGATAAATGGTTGGTAGACCCGCCACGTGATGGCGCGTTTGAGCTGATTAAGTCTTTAGATACTACCAATAGCCCGCAACGTATTGTCTATGTGTCATGTAATCCTGCGACTTTAGCGCGTGATGCAGGAGTGCTGGTGAACGAAAAATGCTATGCACTCAAAGCCGCAGGCGTGATTAATATGTTTCCGCATACCGCACATGTGGAGTCTATTGCCTTGTTTGAGTTGATTGGTTAGTGGTAGCTAAAATGATTCAAGGTTTAAGGCTGCGGTATAGATTTATTTAGCACAAAAATGAAGAAGTGATTTTTTGTTGTAGAAATACAACACTATTCAAGTTAGTGTGCTTTACTTGATACATATCAAATGGTTCTGTCATTACAAAAAATATAATTCACTTACCGAATTTAGTTGTTTATTTAATGGAGAGTAAGAAAATGAAAAAATCATTATTAGCTTTGGCTCTAGCTGCTGCTATTGCACCATCTTTTGCAATGGCAGAAGCAGGTGATATCGTTGTGCGTTTACGTGCAACTCATGTTGCACCAGATGAAGGTAGTCGTTTAGGCTCACAAACAGATGCAACTTATGGTGCAGGAACTGCAGCGCTTCTTTATGGTAATGCTGGCGCACAGTTGCAAGTAGGCAGTAACACCATTCCTGAGATTGATTTTTCTTACTACGTTACTAAAAACATTGCCGCTGAATTGATTTTAGCGCTAGGCACACGTCACGATGTTAGTATTGGTGGTATGGGTTCTGGTGCTGCTATCACTTCGCCAGCTTTAGGTAGTGTTAATTTGTTACCGCCAACATTGACTGCGCAATGGCACTTTATGCCAGATACAATGTTTGATCCATATGTTGGTGCTGGTGTTGCTTATGTGCTTGGTATGGATCGTAGTTTGACGGCACAAGTTGGTGGTGGCAGAGCGATTCGTATTGATAGAAATAGTTTTGGTGGTGTGCTTCAAGCTGGTATTGACGTAAATCTTCAAGACAAATGGTTGCTGAACTTCGATGTTAAAAAACTGTGGGTTGGTACGGATGTTGAACTTGACAGTCAAGGTCTTGCAGGTACAAAAACTGGCTGGCAAAAAATTGACAACTTGGACATTGATCCATGGGTTGTCAGCATCGGTATCGGTAAAAAATTCTAATTTACTGATTAGCTGTTAAGCGTTATTAGTGCGGTATTAGCCTCTGTCTTCATTGACAGAGGCTTTTTTTATGAGGTTATCATCAGCGTTGAAAGAGTAATATGATTTGATTACGCGTAAAAAAACGCTCCTACTATTTGATAGTAAGAGCGTAGTTATTGGATTGAAAGTCTTGCTGTTTAAATGATTTTAGAGAACTTGGCGCGAGTGCGGTCAGTTTGTAAATAACGGTCAAATTGCATGGCAACTGCGCGAACAAAGAACCAGCCCATGTCAGTTACTTGCAGGCCATTTTCATCAAGCATAACCATGCCTGTTTTTTCTAGTCCTTGCAGCGCTTCAAGTTCTGCGGCAAAGTAACTTTTAAACTCAATCATATAGGCAAGTTCGATTGATTCGTATTGCAGTTCACCTTGACACATGATGGCCATGATAACCGCTCGGCGCACTAAATCATCACGAGATAAGGCTAGACCACGTACAACCGGAAAATGATCTAGATTCAGATGGTCGTAATACTCTTCCAATGTTTTAGCATTTTGGCTGTAGGTTGCCCCTACACGACCAATAGCTGAAACGCCTAGTGCGATTAAATCGCAATCAGGTTGTGTGCTATAACCTTGAAAATTACGATGCAATCTACCTTGGCGCTTTGCAATGGCTAAATCATCTTCAGGTAAGGCAAAATGATCCATGCCAACATAGACATAGCCAGCATTTAGAAATGAGGATATCGCATCTGATAACATTGAGATTTTAGCCTGTGCAGCTGGCAGTTCATAAGCGTCTATGCGGCGTTGTGGTTTAAATCGCTCAGGTAAGTGTGCGTAAGCATATAATGCGATTCTATTTGGCCTGAGTTCAATGATTTTCTGCAGAGTCTGGTTAAAAGACTCTGGGGTTTGTTTGGGTAAGCCATAAATCAAGTCGGCATTGATTGAGTCAAATTTCAGGCGACGGGCAGCTTCGACCAATGAAAATACTTGTTCAGCAGGCTGAATGCGATGCACTGCTTTTTGTACTTCTGGGTCGAAATCCTGAATGCCAAAGCTCAAGCGGTTGAAGCCTAATGAGGCTAAGTGTGCAAGGCGATTCTCATCAACAGTGCGAGGATCTACTTCAATTGAGTACTCGCCACCTGGTGCCAGTACGAAGCTACGCTTGATCATGGACATGAGTTCAGATAATTCATCATCTGAAAAGAACGTAGGAGACCCACCGCCTAAATGTAACTGAGAGATTGTTTGCCCTGTGCCTAGATGCGTGACGTGTAAGTCAATTTCTTTGCTTAGGTAGCGTAAGTATTCGGCGCTACGTTCATGATGTTTGGTAACAATTTTGTTGCATGCACAGAAAAAACATAATGATTCACAAAATGGAATATGTACGTAGATAGATAAAGGCAACGCCATGCCGCCGACGCGACGCTGTTCTAAAGCCTGTTTGTACGACTCTTCTGTGAATGCTTCTACAAATCGGTCTGCGGTTGGATAGGAGGTGTAGCGAGGCCCTGAAACATCATATTTCTGCAACAATTCTGGCGTCATAATGGGCGTTGTGTCAGTTGAGATTGTTTTAGAAATTATTGTGTCGTTGCTAGTCATCGTTCTACTCCTATATCAGGATGAGAACTCTATCATTTATTAATATAACTATCTTTGACAAATATCAAACGCATGCTGACTAAATTTGGCATTAGTGATTAGTATTAATTGATGATATTTGGTAAAAAATCTATAACTAATGTCTAGCAACCGTAGTGCGAAAACGGTATGCTCTCTTAGTGATACTTTTAACTTAGAAAACTCGAAATTTTTAGAAAAATATGAAACCAGAAGTTATCCAAGATATCGTTTTAGCATCAGTTAAAGTGGCATGTTCAGACTGTAATCTGCGCGAATTATGTATGCCCGTTGGTTTTAATTTAGAGGATATGCAAAAACTAGACGAAGTGGTTGCCACACGTCGCCGGATTGCTCAGGGTGAAATGTTATTTCGCAGTGGTGAAGCATTCACCTCAATTTATGCTGTTCGGACAGGCTTTTTTAAAACCTGTGTTTCAAGTGAAGATGGTCGCGAGCAGGTAACAGGCTTTCAAATGGCAGGTGAAATCATCGGTTTGGATGGTATTGTGAGCGATCATCACAATTGCAATGCTATTGCGCTTGAAGATGCTGAGGTGTGTGTGATGCCTTTTTCTAATGTGGAAGAATTATCACGCGAATTTCCAGTATTGCAGCGCCATGTACATAAGGTGATGAGTCGTGAGATCGTACGTGAAAACAGCGTGATGATGTTGTTGGGTAATATGCGTGCTGAAGAAAGGCTTGCCGCTTTTCTACTAAACTTGGTGCAGCGGTTGCATGCTCGAGGGCTTTCACAGTCTGAACTGGTGCTTAGAATGTCACGCGAAGAAATTGGTAGTTACCTTGGCCTTAAACTTGAAACGGTTAGCCGTGCATTCTCTAAGTTTGGGGAAGAGGGAATTATTGAAGTGAAGCAGCGCTATGTGCGGATTATTGAACCTGAAGCATTGAAAAAGATATTTAAGGCGCAATTAGATTATTAATGTTTTTTTACGCTATTTTTGACTAGTGTTTGCTTAAATAGCATAGGTTCTTGCGCTTAAATATATTGATGAGTACACAACATACTCAAAGTAATAAATCTCCTATGACCTTACATAATTTCCTCACAGTTTCTGACCATAACCGCGATGTGAGTGGAATGAAATATATCTATCCTGTCATCTCGCGTCGTGCTGGCGGTGTTTCAATAGGCATTAATCTAAATGTTAACAATGCCTGCAATTGGCGTTGTGTTTACTGCCAAGTACCCAATCTGAGCCGAGGCACGCCACCAGCAATCGAACTGGATGTTTTAGAGCAAGAGCTCCGTTCTTTTTTGAGTTATGTGCTACACGGCGGCTTTATGGAGCGCTACGTAGCGGAGCCTGATCGACATCTGAAAGATATTGCATTCTCTGGTAATGGTGAGCCGACGAGTGCAAAAGAATTTCCACAAGTTGTGCAATTGGTCGATAGGGTGTTACATGATTTTGGTCTGCTAGGTAGTAATCAACCTGATTCGATTAAAGTACGTTTGATTACCAACGGTAGTTTGATGGATAAAAAAACCATACTGGATAGTATCCGTCAGTTGGCAAAATGTAATGGTGAAGTATGGTTCAAGCTTGATGCGGGCACAAAAGAGGGTATTGCGCGCATTAATGATGTGAATCTTAATCCGCAAAGCCATATAGAAAGACTTAAAAGCTGCGCTGCAGTTTGTCCTACTTTTGTACAAACTTGTATGTTTGGGTTAGATGGTCAGCCTCCGTCGGAAGCTGATGTAGCTGCTTATATTGCACTTGTGAGTCAAGTCAAAAATGAGATTCAGGGGGTGCATCTTTATGGATTAGCACGGCCATCTTTGCAAGCCGAGGCTGATAGATTAAGTCGTCTATCACCAGCTTGGCTTGAAGGCGTTGCACAGCGTATCCGTGAACATGGCATTACTGTATACGTCAGCCCTTAATCTACTTTTAACAGAGAAAGTTAATTTTGGTTAGATCTTCGAGCGTTATCCAACTTGCACAGAGCTACTTGCTTAGATACTCTGTTGTAGTTAAACAGAATTGATGTGTGGAGGATTACGCGAGTAAGCCCGCTACTGCACGTTTAAATGGTGATATGCGGCTTCCTAGGCGCAAGGCACTACTGCGCAGCAAGCGTGCTGTATGACTGTCATTTCCATAAAGCTTGGCGATGGCGTGTGTGGCAAGATATAAAGGGCGTGTATGGCGACGGTGTGCTTGCTCGTAGCGCATAAGAAGGCTCTCAGCGGCAATATCTTTATTGGCGGCTAATGCAGCCTTTATTTCAGTAGATAACGTTGCTATGCCTTTCAGGCCAAAATTGAAGCCGTGTGCAGTCACTGGGTGCATACCAACGGCTGCATCGCCAACCAGTGCAAAGCGCGGGCCAATGAGTCGTTTTGAATAAACTGTGATTAATGGGTATGCATGGCGTGTTGATGTTAAGTGCATTTGCCCAAGTCTATGCTGGAAGCGTGCTGATATTTCTCGGTTAAAATCCTCTTCCTGCATTTTCATCAAGCGATCTATATCTTGCTTAGGAAGAGTAACAACCACCGATGAGCGCATACCGTTCATCGGTAAAAGTGCTAGCGTCTGACCATAGTCAAACCATTCCCATGCCGCATGCTCATGAGATACGGGATGATCCATGACGCAAACCATCATGACTTTACCAAAGTCATGCATGTCTGCCGCAATGCCCATTGCACGACGTGTTTCTGAAAAGCGGCTGTCTGCACCAACTAATAGTTTTGTTTGAATGCTTTCACTATTGTCTAGTGTAAGTTCTACGCTATTAGCACTAGTTTTTATGGAGGTGATCTGAACCTCTGATTTTATGGTAATCATCGATGATGACTTTGCCGCATCGTAGGCAGCTTTGCGAATGAGGTGGTTAGAAATCAAATAACCTAACTCGCCTTGTGGGGTATCGCGATGATTGATGTTTAGCGAGTGTAATGATGAGCCATTGAATATACGCGCATCACGTAGAGGTGAAATTTCATTGGCATCAATACGTGCCCATAGGCCTAGCTCTTGCATCAGTTGTGCTGAGTAGTGTGTAAGTGCAATTTCACGGCCATCAAAATCTGGTGCAGAGATTGATGTTTCTGCCTGCCGTTCCAGTATAAGGGTTTTCAATCCTGCATCGGCAAGAGACTTAGCAAAACAAAGTCCCGCTGGCCCGGCTCCTACTATTGCTACATCAACATTTATGGGCATAAGTCTTCGCAATACTTTTAATGCTGTATGGGCTTCATTCCAGTGGCAGCATGATTTCTTGCTTGTGCCGCAGGCGCAAGGCCATCCCGTTGTTCATTGAGTGTTTTATTGATCTCTATACCTTTGCGATAATAATCTTCGTCAGTTACAGGATCTGGTCGACTGATCGCAAGATACAGCGTGATAAAAGAGGCGATGACAACGATGAGCGGGCCAGAGATGATTAGCCAAACGTGTCCAAATTTCCACCAAGGTTGTGTATCCAGTGTTTCCATTGTGAGGTCCATAATTTTAATTTAAGCACCACTGAAGGTGCGATTATCTTGGTACGAGAAATATAGATTTTTCAGTTACTACTTTTTGACTTTCTAAAGCCTTAACTTCAAATTTTATTTTATGCGAACCCGGTTCTGCTGAACCATCTTCGATTTTTAAGTCAACAATTAACCACCGTGATTCGGTAGGCTTGATGATGACTGTATTGTTATGCTCTTCGTCGCCCTCATTTTCCTCGTCTTGTTCAGTTTCAAGTCGCAGACCCTCAAGGCCTGTTGCGCTTAATTGATAATGCTGTGTCTCTTCTGTGCCATTCATGATTTGCAGGCGATATACATTTTCTAGCTTACCGTCATCAGATATGCGAGACATTACGCCACGGTCACGTTCTACATCAACGCGGAAGGGAGTTCTTAACCATAAGCTGAGCAGTAAGCCTAGTACTAGCGTTGACAATATTGCAGCATAAAGCATTACTCGTGGGCGCAAGATATGATCTAGTATTTGTTGTTTAGACCATTTGTTGGCGATGCCATGCTGGGTTGAGAACTTAACTAGACCAGGTTCGTAACCCATTTTATCCATTACTGTATCGCATACATCCGCGCATGCACCACATTGAATACATTCATATTGCAAACCTTTACGTATATCAATACCTGTTGGGCATACTTGAACGCATAAACTACAGTCAATACATGAACCTAATTCTTTGTTATTCACCTCAGCTTTACGTGAGCGACCACCACGTGGCTCACCACGCTGCTCATCATAGGTAACGATTAATGTATCGTCATCAAACATCACGCTTTGAAAGCGGGCATACGGACACATGTACTTGCAAACTTGTTCGCGCATAAAGCCGGCATTGCCATATGTGGCAAAGCCGTAAAAGAGCACCCAAAAGGTTTCCCATGGACCTAAACTCATGTGAATAGTCAATGAGCTAAGTTCTCTAATTGGCGTGAAATATCCAACAAAAGTAAAGCCTGTCCATAATGCGAATGTAATCCAAACGAAGTGTTTTGCCGCTTTTCTACCTAATTTTTTAGCAGACATTGGTGATGCATCCAGCCTCATTCGAGCTGCACGATCACCTTCTATTTTAGATTCAAACCAAAGGAAAATTTCTGTATATACAGTTTGTGGGCAAGTAAAGCCACACCATAAACGCCCTGCAATTGCAGTGAAGAGGAAGAGCGACAACGCTGAAATGATCAGGATAGCTGTCAGGTAAATTAAATCTTGTGGGTAAAATACCAAGTTGAATATATAGAAGCGCTTGGTTTCTAAATCAAACAACAAGGCTTGGCGTTGACCCCATTCAAGCCATGGTATGCCGTAAAAAAAGAGCTGGGTTACCCAAACCATAATCCAGCGCCATTTTGTGAATATACCAAATGTACTACGAGGGTAAATCTTTTGCTGTGCTGCGTATAGCGAGACGACGACCTCGTCTAAAGGAATCCTGGTTTCTGACTTCTTGCCGACGAGATCTTCGCTCATTAACTGCTTCCAATAATATTATTTATTACTTGTAACTACTTACTACTAACTATCAAACTTACTTATGTGACAGACCCCATACATAGGCAGCCAATACGTGAATTTGTTCCGGTGTAAATTTAGCACCCCATGCTGGCATTTGATTGGTTTTGCCTTCATTAATACGTTTGATGATTGCTGCTTCACCTACGCCATGTAGCCAAATGTTATCTGTCAAGTTAAGAGCACCAATGGTTTGGTTACCTTTACCATCTGCACCGTGACATGCTGCACATACAACAAATTTTTCTTTGCCTAGTAAAGCACGTGCTGAATCATGCTTGCTGCCAGATAAACTTAAAACATAGTTGGCAACATTTTTTACGTCTTCTTCGTTACCTACTGCTGCAGCCATCGGCGGCATCATACCAATACGACCATTAGTGATAGTTTCCTGAATTTTCTCAGGGCTACCACCAGCTATCCAATCGTTATCAGTAAGGTTAGGGAAGCCGCGACTACCACGTGCATCTGAACCATGACAAGCTGCACAGTTATTCATGAACAGGCGTTCACCAATGGCTTTGGCTTCTTTATCTTTTGCAAGCTCTTCTACAGGCATCGCAGCAAATCTTGCGTAAAGAGGTGCTAATGCTTTATTTGCGGCAGCAACTTCTTTGTCGTACTGATTTACTTCAGACCAGCCAAGTTTACCAGCGTAACTACCTAAGCCTGGATAGGCCGCTAAGTAGAAAAGGGCAAAGATGATTGTGATGATAAACATCCATACCCACCAACGCGGAAGTGGATTGTTCATTTCACGGATATCTTCATCCCATATATGGCCGCTAGTGTTGTCACTGTTAGCAGCCACTTTTATTTTGCTAGTCCACCACAGCAAAAGGGCGCAGCCAAAAATACCACCTAAGGCGATGACCGTGATCCACATGGGCCAAAAATTATTGATAAAGTCACTCATTTTATTTTCCTCTATTCTTCATATTATGAAGTTTTCTTAACTTTGGTCATCTTCAAAAGGCAGATTGGCGGCATCTTCAAAGTCTGATGTATTGCGATGCTGCCAAGTCCAGACCATGATGCCAACAAATACAATGAAACTAACGACTGTAACCAATATGCGGAGTGTAGTAATTTCCATTATGCATTCCCTCTCATGACTTTGAATTAGTAACCTAAACGTTAGATTACTTCAGATGCGTACCCAAAATTTGTAGATAAGCAATTAATGCGTCTGCTTCGGTTTTACCCTTGACAGCATCCACTGCACCAGCAATATCCGCATCGGTATAAGGAACGCCTACCATACGTAGTGCTTTCATGTGAGCCGGCATTACGTCAGCATCAACAAGGTTTTTTTCTAACCATGGGTATGCAGGCATAATTGACTCCGGTACGAGGTCACGAGGGTTATGCAAGTGAATGCGATGCCAATCATCGCTGTATCTGCCACCAACACGTGCTAGGTCAGGGCCCGTACGTTTACTACCCCATTGGAATGGATGGTCATAAACGAATTCACCAGCAACTGAATAATGACCATAGCGCAATGTTTCTGCACGGAATGGGCGAATCATTTGTGAATGACAGTTGTAACAACCTTCGCGCTCGTAAATGTCGCGCCCAGCAAGTTGAAGCGAAGTATATGGCTCTAAACCTTTAATCGGTTCAGTCGTTGACTTTTGGAAGAACAGTGGAACGATTTCCACTAATCCACCAAATGCCACCACTACCAAAATCAGCACAATCATTAGAAAGTTGCTGGTCTCAATTTTTTCGTGGCCGTTACCACTTTGTGTATCATGATTTGACATAATTTATTTCCTTAAGCGTGAGCTGCAACAGCTGGAATATTAGCAGTAGCTGCTTTGCCGCTGGTTGCTGTTTTAATTACATTCCACAACATAGTGCTCATGCCGCTTAGGTAAAGCAGGCCACCAATCGTACGAATGATGTAGTACGGATGTTTTGCTTTTACACTTTCTACAAACGTGTAAGTCAATGTACCGTCAGCATTAATAGCACGCCACATTAAGCCTTCCATTACACCTGAAATCCAAAGTGCAGCGATGTAAAGTACGATACCGGTTGTCGCCAACCAGAAATGCACTTCAATTGCTTTGATGCTGTGCATTTGTTTTTGACCAAATAAACGTGGAATCATGAAGTACAGTGCACCGATCGATACCATACCAACCCAGCCTAAAGCACCAGAGTGAACGTGACCAACAGTCCAGTCCGTGTAGTGTGAAAGTGAGTTAACGGTTTTAATTGCCATCATTGGACCTTCAAACGTACTCATACCGTAGAAGGACAATGAAACAACCAAGAAGCGCAAGATAGGGTCTGTGCGCAATTTGTGCCATGCGCCTGACATAGTCATCATGCCGTTAATCATACCGCCCCAGCTTGGAGCTAACAGAATCAATGAGAAAGCCATGCCTAATGATTGTGTCCAGTCAGGTAATGCTGTGTAGTGCAAGTGGTGAGGACCCGCCCACATGTAAGTGAAAATCAATGCCCAGAAGTGAACGATAGACAAGCTGTAAGAGTAAACAGGGCGGCCTGCTTGTTTAGGAACAAAGTAGTACATGATGCCTAAGAAGCCTGCTGTCAGGAAGAAACCTACTGCGTTGTGACCATACCACCATTGCACCATCGCATCTTGCACACCCGCATAAGCAGAGTAAGACTTCATCCAGCCTGCTGGTACTGCTGCACTGTTTACAATGTGTAATAAAGCAACTGTCAGGATAAATGCACCGAAGAACCAGTTAGCAACGTAGATGTGTTTAACTTTACGTGTACCAACTGTACCAAAGAACACAACTGCATAAGCCACCCAAACGATTGCAATTAAGATATCAATCGGCCATTCTAATTCAGCATATTCTTTAGCTTGTGTATAGCCTAAAGGTAAGGAGATTACGGCTGATAGAATAACTAATTGCCAACCCCAGAAGGTAAGGTTAGCTAATTTCGGTAAAAATAGGCTAACTTGGCAGGTACGTTGAACTACATAGTAAGACGTAGCGAATAAAGTAGAGCCACCAAATGCAAAAATAACAGCATTAGTGTGTAGTGGACGTAGACGACCAAAACTTGTCCAAGGTAAACCGAGATTGAGCTCCGGCCAGCAAAGTTGAGCGGCAATGATTACGCCTACCAACATGCCAACCACACCCCAAACCACGGCCATGATAGCAAACTTCCGTATCACGTCATCGTGATACGTGGTTGATTGTGTATTTAAGAATTGCATTTAGTTCCCCCCATAGTACTTAATAGATGATTCTTTGTGAGTTTCACACGTGACATATTGCCGCACCACGCTAAAAGTCCATTTGATACAAATCAAACCACATGCAAATATGCTTATTTTCTGGGCTTGACTCAGAAAATAAACATATTCAGTAGCGGTTACCCCATGTAGGTGGGTAAATTTAGTAGTATGGAGACAAGTTTCTTTGCGCAACTTACTACAAATTTGTATCCGCGAATTATAGTTGATAATGATGGTGCATGCATATATAAACCGCGCCATAAATCATGCTTTTTATGAATTTAACGTGCCTTAATTTTTTGTGTACGGTATCTTTGGCTGTTTCAAAATCTAGTAAACTCCGATACATGAAAGTATTTTATGTATTAATCGCTATAGCTCTATATTTGTTATGTGCTTGCAGCAAGCAGAATGGCTATCCTGAATCACATCCTGTTATCGTCTTTGCTATAGCGCAAGCGCCGCTTAATCTTGATCCCCGTTATGCTACTGATGCTGCCTCAGAGCGTGTTAATCGGCTGCTGTATCAGCCACTTGTGGATTTTGATGCGCAATCAAAACCTATGCCAGCTTTGGCTCATTGGCAGAAAATCAGTCCAACACAATACCGATTTATCTTAAATGAACCGCATGTGCGCTTTCATAATGGCTCGGAGCTTACTACGGTTGATGTTGCAGCAACGTATCAGTCGTTCATGCAGTTGAAAAACTCACCTCATGCTGCGGAGTTTGCTAATATTGATCACATCAACGTGATTAATCCTAAGTTGCTGGATTTTTATCTCAAAACACCAGATAGCCAATTTGTTGCAAAGTTAATCATTGGCATTCTGCCTGCGGCATTGATTGCAAATGGGCATGATTTTTCACATACGCCGATTGGTAGCGGCGCATTAAAGTTTATATCTTGGCAGAATACATTGCTTCTGGAGCGTGTTGCGGACCATCAGAAAATTAGCTTGATTGAAGTGAAAGACCCGACAGTTCGTGTGCTTAAATTATTGCATGGTGAAGTGGATTTATTACAAGGAGACTTGCCGCCAGAGTTGGTAAAACATCTGCAAGCCCAGTCGGAAATTACTGTTCAAAGCAGTGTTGGGGCTAATTTTTCATATCTTGGTTTGAATATGCAAGACCCGGTGTTGAAAAGCTTGAAGGTCAGGCAAGCCATAGCGCACGCAATTGATCGCAATGCAATCGTACAAAAAGTGATGGTGATGAAGACTCGTGCAGCTTTTGCAATCCTGCCGCCAGAGCATTATACAAATGCAGGTGTAGATAGCTTGAAGTCTTATGATTACAATCCAGCACTATCCAGACAATTGTTGAAAGAAGCTGGTGTGCATTTACCTCTGCATTTAATCTATAAAACGTCTACAGATCCACAGCGTGTACGCTTTGCCACTATTATGCAATCTCAAATGCAGGCGGCAGGCATTGCTTTGGAAATTCGCAGTTTGGATTGGGGTACTTTTTTTGAAGATGTAAAACAAGGTAATTTCCAGCTTTATGGGTTAACTTGGGTTGGAATTAAAACGCCTGAGATTTATGCAAAAGCGCTGGGTTCTAAAAGTTTTCCACCAAACGGATTTAACCGAGGGCGCTATGTCGATGGTGAATTGGATAGTTTGCTTCGTAAAGAGGATTGGCCTGCGGCTATCGCTCGTATTCATGAGCAGCTACCTTATATTCCATTGTGGTATGAAGGCCAGTTTGCTGCTATGCGTAAGGGTCTTCATAATTATTCGCCGAAATCTGACGGTAACTGGGATGATTTGGCTAGAATAAGCAATTATGCACATTAAAATTTCCATTCCAGAGCAAACCCTGACTGTATTCGATGATGTGGGCGGCATTAAAGCGCACTATCGCGTTTCAACTGCGCTCAATGGTGCTGGTTGTCAGAAAGACAGCGGCTGTACGCCATTAGGTAAGCATATTATTCGCGCCAAAATTGGCTCCGGTTCGGTGGCGAATGCGGTATTTGTCGGACGCAGAGCTACGGGTGAAGTTTTTACGTCAGCGTTGATGGCTACTTTCCCGAATCGCGACTGGATTTTAACGCGCATTTTATGGTTATCAGGCTGTGAAATTGGCGTCAATCGGCTTGGTAATGTGGATACCATGCAGCGCTATATCTATATTCATGGCGCGCCCGATTCTGCCGAAATGGGCAAGAGCGGTTCTCATGGGTGTATCCGTATGCGTAATGCCGATATCGTCGAGTTGTTCGATATGGTTGAAGCAGGTACAGTTGTGCAGATACTGGATGAAGAAGTGGTTGGCGTCGGTGGCGTTCATGCTTAAACGTTTGACTGGGTTTTTTACAGTCGTTTTTGGGGTCTTGCTGCTTACCTTCTTACTGGTACATCTCGTGCCGGGCGACCCAGTGGAAGTGATGCTAGGCGAGTCCGCCACTACGGCTGACCGGACTCAGTTGCGTGCAGATTTAGGGCTAGACAAGCCATTGATGCAGCAGTTTGGTGTCTATATTAGCAAGCTTGCAAGAGGTGATTTTGGTCAATCTATTCACACTAAAATGCCAATTGTCGAACTCATTAAAATGCGCTATCCAGCAACGTTAAAACTCGCGGGATTGTCTTTGTTGATAGGGTTGAGCATAGGTTTGCCATTAGGCATTTATGCCGCACTTAAGGCGAATCACTGGCAGGATTATGTGGTGACGATAGTGTCGGTGCGCTTGTCGGCTATGCCTGCTTTTTGGCTAGGCCCAATGTTGATGTTGATATTTGCTGTGTGGCTGGGCTGGTTACCGGTCAGCGGGATGGAGTCTAAAGCTTCCATCATATTACCTGCGATGACGCTGGGCTTTGGTTTAAGCGCCATACTCACGCGTATGACCCGTACTAGCTTGCTTGAGGTATTGAGTGACGATTATATTCGTACCGCACGCGCCAAAGGGTTAACTGAATCTGCCGTGATTTTACGCCACGCGTTGCGCGCGGCCTTATTGCCGATTATTACGATTGTAGGTCTGCAAATGGGTAGTCTATTAGCGGGAGCGGTAATTACTGAAACTATTTTTAGTTGGGATGGTGTCGGGCGCTTGTTGGTAGAGAGTATTGAAAAACGCGATTACCCAGTCACGCAGGCTTGCGTGCTGGTAGTCGCGTTGAGCTATGTAATTGTGAATCAGGCTACTGATTTGGTCTATAGGCTTGCTGATCCAAGAGTAAAGTTTGCCAGTTAATCGCCATAAACTCAGATGAAAAAATTTGCCTTGTTCATTTTGGTTTTTTGGGTATGTGCGGTGCTGTTTGGGCGCCTGTTACAGTTAAATCCAGATTTGATCGATCTGAATGCGATTTTAAATGGGCCGAATGCTCATCTCTGGCTTGGAGCAGATGACCTTGGACGTAGTATTCTGGCGCGATTATTGCGTGGAGTGGAGGTTTCATTTTTAGTTGCAATTACTGTGACGGCTGTCACTATGTTGATTGGTGTACTGGTTGGCGTTGTCGCTGGATTTTATGGCGGTAAAACAGATCGCGTGTTGATGCAGGTGACGGATATTTTTCTGGCATTCCCTGGTATTTTACTGGCGATTGCATTTGCTGCAGTGTTGGGGCCGGGCTTGGGTAATTTGATGATTGCCTTGTGTATCACTGGTTGGGTGGGTTACGCGCGCTTAACGAGAGGTCAGACGCTGGGCTTGCGTAATCGGCAGCATGTGTTGGCGGCAGAATCGCTAGGCGCAAGCGTACCGCGCTTGATTTTTAAGCATATATTGCCATTATTGGTTTCTGTTTTGGTGGTGGAAGCGACGTATAGTTTGGCGAGTGTAATGATTGCCGAAGCGAGTTTGTCATTTTTAGGTTTGGGCATACAGGCGCCGAATGCCTCATGGGGTGCTATGCTGCGCGATGCAGTGCGCTATATGCTGGTAGCGCCACATTATGTGCTCATTGTTGGATTAAGCTTGATGAGCTTGATTTTAGCGATTAATCTAGGCGGTGATTACTTGCGCGATGCGCTGGATGTTAAGAAAGACAACTAAGTTTTAAATACTATATGTTTTGAGCGCTATCAGTTTTAGATTCTAGAAGAAGGGTTAAAAGGTAAAGCATGTCATTAGGCCCAATTATGTTAGATGTTGTCGGTACAGAACTTACTGCCGATGATGTTCGTCGTTTACAGCACCCATTGGTGGGTGGCGTTATTCTGTTTAAACGAAACTATGAAAACAATGTGCAATTGAAGGCGCTGACAGCCAGTATCCATGCGGTTCGCCAGCCACCATTATTAATTGCTGTAGACCATGAAGGTGGCCGTGTGCAGCGATTCAGAGAAGGCTTTACCAAAATTCCACCGATGCGTGAGTTTGGCAAAATTTGGGATGTAAATCCGAAGAAAGCTAAAGAGTTAGCCACTGAAGCTGGTTGGATTTTGGCCGCAGAACTACGTGCGCACGGCGTGGACTTTAGCTTTACGCCTGTGTTGGATATGGATTATGGCGATAGCTTGGTGATTGGCGACCGTGCTTTTCATTTAGATCCACGTGCTATTAATGACTTGGCGTTTGCTTTAATGCAAGGCCTTAAAAAAGGCGGCATGGCAGCAGTGGGTAAGCATTTTCCAGGGCATGGTTTTGTTGTGGCGGATTCGCATGTGAGTATGCCAGTGGATGATCGTGAGTTTGACCAGATCGCCCAGCATGATATGCAACCGTTCAGAATGCTGATTGATGATGGTATACAGGCGATCATGCCTGCGCATGTGATTTATCCGAAAGTGGATGATAAGCCAGCCGGATTCTCATCACGCTGGTTGCAAAAAATATTACGCGAACGCTTGGGTTTTAATGGTGTGATTTTTAGCGATGATTTAAGTATGGAAGCAGCAACGGCTGGAGGTGATGTCACAGCCCGTGCTTTGGCCGCCTTAACAGCCGGTTGCGATATGGTCTTGCTATGCAATCAGCCCGCAATGGCAGATGAATTGCTGGCTAATCTCAAGTGGACAGTTTCCGCTCAGACTTTGAGTCGCTTAGCGCGCATGCATGGACACAAGCATCCACCAAGTCTAAACCATCTGCACGAAAGTGCTGAGTTTGTAAATGCCGTGCATCACGTGGCTCAGGTTGGTGTGGTTGAAGGTGAGTTATTTGCTTAGATGTTCTTTAATGAAAATTAAAGAATACTGAAGTAAATGGCAATCAGTGCAATTTGTAACAATTATTCACTTGAAACTTATAGGCTTAGTCGCTATCTTAATACCTGTAGTCTTTTTATCAGAGTAACTGATAAGTACGACTAAGTGGTTAAAACATCCGCGAAGTCTTAACTAATTAAAAGGAAACATTAATGTTTGACAACACCCCAGTACTAGGTCGTTCAGAATCTACCCAGCTAGTGATTAACAAAGTTTTGCGCAATACCTATGCGTTGCTTGGGCTTTCACTTATTCCAACGGTAGTCGGTGCTTATTTTGGCTTGCAAATGAATTTTAGCTTTATGGCATTACATCCGTTCATATTCGGAATTGGCTTTCTAGCGGTGATGTTTGGTCTGTTCAAACTAATTGAAGTTAATCAAAATAGCGGTGTGGGCGTCTGGTTGTTATTAGGCGTTACGTTTTTGTTTGGCTTGATGTTAGGGCCAATTTTGCAAAACGCTTTGCATTTTAGTAATGGCGCGCAAATTGTAGGTCTTGCTGCTGCAGGCACAGGGATTACATTTTTGAGCTTGGCGGCTATCGCATCTTCACCGGCACGTGATTTTAACTACCTAGGTAAGTTTCTATTTATTGGTTTGATTTTGGCAATTATTGCCTCATTGGCTAATGCATTTTTGCATATTCCAGTGTTGTCTCTAGTGGTGTCTGGTATCTCCATAATTATTTTCTCTGGCTATATTTTGTATGACGTTAACCAGATTGTACGCGGCGGCCAAACTAACTACGTGATGGCGACATTAAGTCTGTATCTTGATATTTATAATATTTTTGTTAACTTGCTTAACATTCTGATGTCATTGATGGGTAGCAGAGATTAATTAGCTAACAACATTAGATTCATCATAAAAAACCCGCTTAGTAGCGGGTTTTTTTATTGATTACTCCTTGTCAGTAAGGCAATTGCAGTTGTTATTTTAGTTGTTTTTATTGAGTCTGCGTTGCCTGAAGAAATCGGTTAAAACCGAGCCGCATTCTGCTGCCAATACACCACTCGTTATTTCTGCATGATGATTCAGTCTAGCTTCCGCCATTAAATTCACGACACTGCCACAGGCGCCAGTTTTAGGGTCGTTTGCGCCATAAACCAAGCGTGCAATACGCGCATGCTGAATAGCACCAGTGCACATGGCGCATGGCTCTAGCGTGACATATAACGTGCAATCGACTAGTCGATAATTACCCAGATGTTGCGCTGCATCACGCATTGCTTGAATCTCTGCATGTGCGGTGGGGTCATGTGCGCCAATCGGCGCATTGCTCCCACGGCCAATAATCACGTTATCTTTCACGACGATTGCGCCTACAGGCACTTCGCCAGCCTGTGCAGCCTCGTTCGCCAATTGCAGCGCAAGCTGCATGTAGGCTTGGTCTGTAAGGCTGGAGTCAGTATTGTCTGGGGCTGATGGTGTTGAAGTCTGTTGATTCATTGTGTCGTTTTAATGTGATATTTATGGGGTGACGCTACATCAGCCAAGCATCCATGGTCAATTGCTCTAATTCTTTCAGTAGCCATTGCTGCGCTTTGCCGCCTTTGCTGCACCATGCCAAATAGCTGATGCCTTCTGGTTTTGGTTCTGCAACTATTTTAATGACTAATTCACCTGTAGCTACATGTTTTTCTGCCAGCTTCTTTGGTAAATAGCCAACCCCTAGCCCAGCGATATGCGCCTGTAGTTTTGCTTGCATAGTGGGTACGGTTAGCACGTCCTGACCAGTTAATATGCCTGATGTGCGTGGAGCTAAGTTACGAGAGCTATCTGCCGCTGAAATTGCACGGTAGCGAAGAATATCTGCATTTTGTATTGGTTCTGGCAGTGTCGCCAGAGGGTGATCTGCGGCAACTGCGTAATGGAATTCTAATGCGCCAATGGGTTTGGTCATATAGCCACCGCCTGAAGGCCCGTCGCCTGGCGCGCCTATTGAAATATCGGCACGACCTGAAATTAAAGCATCCCAACTGCCACCATATACTTCGGTGATGAGTTTGATGCGTGTACCGAAATTTTGAGCATAAAATGCTTTTAATATTGGATAGAGCACCGTGATGTTGAATAGATCACTAATGGCAATGGTAAGCTCGGTTTCTATGCCATTAGCAACACGTTTTACACGGGATTCAAGTTCGCTGGCTGCGCTGAGTAGGATGCGCCCCTCGCGTAGCAGTTCTGCGCCGGCATCGGTAAGTTCGGCACGATGACCGCTGCGATTGAATAGCGCGATACCTAAGTCCTCTTCCAGTTTGCGCACCGTGTATGTGATTGCTGAAGGCACGCGGAATAAGGATTCTGCAGCTGCAGCAAAGCTACCTTTACGCGCGATGGCATCTAGGACTTCAAGCGACTCTAACGAAAGTTTGGTGCTTATCATGATGAGTATATTCTACATCAGATTTTTTGAATAAGCTGTGCAAAATTATTCGCTATTAGTCTGTAACTAATCAGAATAGTATTCAACAATCAACTAATGTCAGCAGTAATGTTCAGTTCAATTTAATTGAATAAACAGGAGGTAAGTACCGTGAATGCTAGCAATAAAAACATTAAAGTCAGAAAATCTGCCGATAGAGGCCACGCCAACCATGGCTGGCTGGACAGTTATCACTCATTTTCTTTTGCCAATTATTATGATCCTGCCTACATGGGTTACTCAGTATTGCGTGTAATTAATGAGGATATCGTTGCGCCAGCACAAGGCTTTGGCATGCACGGGCACCGTGATATGGAAATTGTCACTTACATGCTGCAGGGCGCACTTCGCCATCAAGATAGCATGGGCAATGGTTCCGTTATTCGTGCGGGTGATGTGCAGCGTATGTCCGCTGGTACAGGCGTGAAACATAGTGAATTCAATGCTTCTAATGACGAACCTGCGCATCTGTTACAAATCTGGCTGTTGCCTGAGAAAGATGGCATTACGCCGAGCTATGAAGAAAAAGGGTTTGATACCGCAAGTAAAACCAATCAGTGGCGCTTGCTTGCCTCGCATGATGCGCGTGAAGGGTCATTACTGATTCATCAGGATTTGGCGTTATTTGCAACGATATTAGAGGCAGGACATCAGCTGGATTACACGCCAGTTGCTGGACGTAGTGTGTATGTGCATGTTGCGAGAGGTGATGTAACGCTTAATGGCGTGGCCTTAGCGCAAGGTGATGCCGTAGCTGTAGATAATGAGGCGACGATAGCAATTACGTCACAAACTGAAGCTGAAATATTGTTATTTGATTTGCCGCCAGCAGCGAATTATTCAAATCAATAAATTAAGTAATACCGCAATAACAAGTTAAACATAAATTAATCAATGGGAGCAAACAACATGACAAAAATCGCAGTGGTCTATCACAGTGGCTACGGCCATACAGCAGCGCAAGCGGCAGCCGTAGTGCGTGGCGCACAAAAAGTAGCAGGCGCTGAGGTGGTATTACTCACCTCAGAAGAAGCACAAAAATGGGAACTTTTGGCAGATGCAGATGCCATCATCTTTGGTAGCCCAACCTATATGGGCAGTGCCTCAGCACAGTTCAAAGCATTTATGGATGCCAGTTCCGGTGTCTGGTATGCCCGAGGATGGAAAGATAAAGTAGCCGCAGGCTTTACGACTTCAGCGAGTCAAAGTGGAGATAAACTTAGTACGCTGATGCAGCTTACAGTGTTCGCTGCGCAGCACGGCATGATTTGGGTGGGGCAAGATTTGTTGCCAGGCAATAATAGCAGCACTGGTTCAGTGAATGACCTGAATCGACTCGGCAGCTTTTTGGGCGCGATGGCACAGGCGAACAGCGACCAAGGCGCTGAAGTCGCGCCGATTGAAAGTGACTTGCTTACGGCTGAACACTTAGGTGAGCGTGTAGCAACTATTACTCAACGTTTACGTGGTTAAACGTATTCAGAACAAATTAATAATCTTAGGAAATCAAATAAATGAAAATTAAAAATAACATCATCGCATTGAGTTTAATGGCTGTTTCAGGTTTGGCTTTTTCTAGCTTGGCGATTGCCAGTCCAGATGCTTATCGTATCGATAACGCACACAGCTTTGCCAATTGGACGATACGCCATGTAGCCTCTAAAACTTCGGGTACGTTTAGTGATGTCACTGGTAAGCTCATGTTAGACAAAGACCATTTGGCAAATTCAAGCGTTGAAGCAAAAATCAATGTATTAAGCGTGAATACCAGCAATGCCAAACGTGATGAGCACATTCAAAAGGATGAGTATTTGGATGCTGCAAAATTTTCAGAAATGACATTTGTCAGTACTAAAGTTGAAGCTAAAAACAATACTGAAGGTGTGTTGACCGGCAACTTCACCATGCATGGCGTCACTAAAACAATCTCATTTCCATTCAAGGTGTTAGGTTTTGGTTCTGACCCTTGGGGAGGCTACCGCACTGGTATTGAAGCGCATACGATGCTTAAAGCATCGGATTATGGCTTTGGTTGGGCGCTTAAGGTTGGCGCGCCAGTGGGTGATGATATTGAAGTGACACTTTTAATTGAAGGCGTTAAATTGCCTCCTGAGCCACCAATTAAATAAATACTACAGAGTTGATAACTCTGTAAACTACCTTTGAATTTATTTGATGGAGAAACGTATGGCAATTGATCTATTTAGTCCAGTGAACTTAGGCGCAATCAGCCTTAAAAATCGTATGGTAATGGCACCTTTAACGCGTAACAGAGCGGGTGAGGGCGGTGTGCCGCAGGCTATGAATGTTACTTATTACGCGCAACGTGCATCAGCGGGATTAATTATTACCGAAGCTACGCCGATTTCTGCAATGGCGCATGGTTACCCTGCATTGCCAGGGATTTACACCGATGCGCAAGTAGCAGGCTGGAAGAACGTGACCGATGCAGTGCATGCCAAAGGAGGAAAAATCGTCATTCAATTGTGGCATGTAGGCCGTATTTCGCACCCAAGCTTGTTGCCGAATGGCGTACTACCTGTTGCACCTTCTGCCATTAAGCCGGCAGGACAGGCCTTTACTTATCAAGGATTGGTTGATTTTGTAGAGCCACGTGCGCTGGATGCAAGCGAGTTGCCGGGCATTGTGGCTGATTATGTGCATGCTACGCAATGTGCGCTTGCTGCAGGTTTTGACGGCGTGGAAATTCATGCGGCCAATGGCTATTTGCTAGACCAGTTCTTACGCGATGGCAGTAATAAGCGCACAGACAATTACGGCGGCAGTATTGAAAATCGTATGCGTTTGTTGCTTGATGTGACCAAAGCGGTCACCGCCGTTGCTGGCGCAGACAAAGTAGGTGTGCGTATTTCACCCGTCAACTCATTCAATGATATGTTTGATAGCAGCCCGCAAGCCTTATTCGATAAGGTTGCTGAGGCATTAAGCCCATTCGGTCTGGCATATCTGCATGCCGTAGAAGGTGCGATTCATAGTGAAGGTGATGTTGCAGCATTTGATTTTGTGGCACTACGCAAGCTCTTCAAAGGCTCGTATATCGCCAATTTAGGCTATGACAAAGCACGTGGCAATGCCGCTATTGCCAGTGGTAATGCTGATGCTGTCGCTTATGGCGTACCGTTCCTCGCTAACCCGGATTTAGTTGAACGTTACAAAATAGACGCTCCATTAAATCAAGCTGATGCCAATACCTTTTATGGCGGCACGGAGCAAGGTTACACGGATTACCCAACTTTATGAGGGCGGTTTCCGTCATTCCTAAATGAAAATTTTTAATCAGGACATTCCATGCATAAACCAGCCATTACCCAAGTAACCATTAACGACACGATTGCTAACCGTTGGAGCGGTCGTGCTTATGATGCAAGCCAAGCAGTCAGCCATGCACAAATTATTGCTTTGCTTGAAGCCGCACGCTGGGCTCCATCTTGCTTTGGTGATCAACCTTGGCGTTTTATTGTGTGGAATAAAAATGCTGATGCACAAGCATGGCAGCAAGCGTTTGATTGCTTGGCGCCTAGTAATCAAGCTTGGGTGAAAGATGCACCAGTGTTGATGCTTGTGTGTGCAGATACCGTGTTCAACCACAATCAGCAGCCAAATCGCTGGGCGCAATACGACTGTGGCGCGGCAGCTGAAAACTTATGCTTGCAGGCAAGTAGCATGGGGCTCATGGCGCACCAGATGGGCGGTTTTAATGCAGAAAGCGTACAAGCCACCTTTGCGATTCCAGCGCAATACACACCAATGGCAATGGTTACTGTCGGTTATGCCGCGGAGGTCTCCAGTTTGGCTGGCGATATACTCACCCGTGAAACTGCGCCACGTACGCGCCGACCACTCAATGAACTGTTTTTTGCAGATGCATGGGATAAGCCGATTAGTGAGTAATGTAATGTTTTATACAGTTTCGTGACGCTAAACTTAAGGGTACTTCTATAAATACATTTTTTGGATGCATTACTGCGTTGCGCGGTTTTTTGGTTACGGCCGCTTCGCTTAACCTAAAGGTTAGCCTACACCGCAACTTACGTTGTCGCAGCCTCGCTGTATACCGCATGCTATCTCGGCTTCTGTGTTCCGTGCGCCTTGTACTGCATCCCAAACTCTGTATTTATAGAAGTACCCTTAACTAATAGTGTCACCTCTGCTAAACTTACGTGAGTTTTTAAACTAATCAATTATTTTTAGGATGTAGCTATGGCAGTTGTTGCACTCAATAAAGCGAATTTTAAAGAAACAATCGAAAACAATAACTTTGTGATTGTAGATTTTTGGGCACCGTGGTGTGATCCTTGTGTTGCCTTTACGCCAACGTTTGAAGCGGCTGCGGCAGCAAATCCAGACATCGTGTTCGGCATGGTAAACACTGAAACAGACCCAGACATTGGCGAGTACTTTGACGTGAACCAGATTCCAGGTGTTTTGGTGATTCGTGAACAAGCCGGTATTCATGCGCAAGTAGGTGAAATCGGCGCGCCAGCATTGGATGAAATCATCAAATGGGCACGTGATTTTGATATGACTGAAGTACGTGAGTACTACAAACAAGAAGCTAAAAAAGCTAAGAAATAGATAGTTAGTAGTAGGGAAAGCGGTGATGTAAAGTCACTAAAATAAAAAGCGGCTTAATTTAAGCCGCTTTTTATTTGTGCTGAATCGAGGTTATGATTGCTAACGTCTGAGTTGGTATCTTACTTGATGGGTTAGGATAATTACTTTTTTACATATTTAATTGAAATAACTTTAATAGCTAACCAAACACCCACAACCCCAGACATTAAAAGTTTCCATACTCCCTCATCTTTGCCTGTTACTAAAAGTATTACTCCAGCAAGTAATGCAACTAATGAGAATAGCAAATATAGAATCAATACGGCAGTATGATAATTGGAGAGTTTAACTAAAGCATCGTTTGGTTTGTTAAAGTTGATTTCACCTCTAGCGCGCTTACTAATATAGTTTCGATGATAGGCTGCAAAAAAACATGTAAACCCTAATGGCCACCAATTTACCAGTGTTGCTTTAAAGGCTATTAGAGTAACAGTAGTTAAAATAAAAATAACTCCTGAAACCACATAAAGCCAGATGAATGCAATACGATGACTATGAGGGTTTGGTAGTTGGATGTCGTTCCAGTCCTTTACTAAGTCTAATCGTCCTTTTACTCCAATTTGGTATGCACGAAAAAATAGAAAAAATGAAATGCAAAAAATGGAGGTAATTATTAGCAAGACCATCTTGTTACCCTAACCTAAAGTAGGTGTCCTATTCGAGGATTTAGAATACTTCAAAAGTGAATGCCATATAGTATTGAGGTAGCCGCTAATCCTCATTTTTTGCTTGGCGCTTACTTTAAAAAGACCCCGTAGTCACCAGTTTGTATGAATAATAAGCACCAATTGCCATCATCACATACATGGGGAAATCGCCATTTTTAGACATCTCAGATTTGTTCGGTGAGGTCATCCAGCGATTGAGTAGCCATAGCACCAGAATAATCACGGGGATTGCCATCATGTTGGTGGTTGATTGGAATATTTTGTGTAGTAGCATTTTGAGCCAGCCATCTTCACGGAATAACTCCAAGGCGATGCCGACAATGCCGATCAGCATTAAGCCCATGCTGATGACTGAGTAAAGCACGCTACGCTTGCTTTCTGGGTCAATGTCTTTGTTTTTACTGTATTTGTTTGGATCGACTTGCTTGTTTTTCACAGCCATATTGCACTCCCAGTGTGTTCAATATTAATGCTTAATTAGCCGCTAAATATTTGCTCGGGTCTACTGATTTACCTTGGCGGCGGATTTCAAAATGCAGATTTACGGTGTTGCTATCGGTGTTGCCCATTTCTGCAATTTTTTGACCGCGGCTGACTTGCTGGCCTTCTTTTACCAAAATCAGGCTATTGTGTGCGTACACAGATAAATAGGTGCTGTTATGTTTAATAATCACCAGTTTGCCGTAGCCGCGTAAGTCCGAGCCGCTATAAATGACTTTGCCTGCGGCAGCGGCTTGAATCGACTGCCCTGTGCTACCTGCGATATCAATACCTTTGTTGCTGGCATCATTGAACTCAGCTGTGACTTTGCCTTTGGTTGGCCACGCCCAATCTATATCTTCTGGCGATTCTGCGACTTTCTTAGGCTCTGCTTTTGTATCGGTTTTAGTGTCTGGTTTAGGTTCTGATTTGGCATCTGCTTTTGCTTCGACAACAGGCTTACTGCTGGCGACTACAGGTTTGGTTGTTGTTTTTTCAACTGCAGGCTTACTGATTGGTAAGGGTGTTTTAAGTGCTTCGTCGCTATATGGCTCGCGTATCGCTTTGGGGTCATTAATAGCAACAACGGTGATTTCTTTGGGTTTGGGCGTTGCGGTGCTTGTTGTTGCTGGCTCTGAGCCTATTGGGTAAGTAGTAACGCCGTCGCTATTGGTTTGAGCGGCTTTGTTATCGGACTCGTCTGGTTTGTCTTTTAAAGCGCCAAATTGGAGCGTTTGCCCGACTTTGATGGTGTAAGGGGCTTCGATGTAATTCGCATGTGCAATGTCTTTGTAGTCGTAGCCATACTCAAGGCCAATGCTAAATAGTGTGTCACCTTTTTTAACTGCGTAATGATCAGGCCGCCAGTCTCCCGGCTTGTAAGTAGGCCGATTAGCTAGCAATTTAGTTTGTGCTGCGGTTTTGGGTGAGGCAGACTTGCTTGTAGCAGTGCTGTGTGAAGGGAGTCTATCAATCACTGGTGCTGGTGGGTTGCTGCTACAACTGGCAAGTAGCAAGGTTAGAGCTATGTAACGCATTAAAAAAAACATACTTAACTGACACCGCCTAATAAGGGTACGAATTTCACTGGTTCTAATTTGGTTTGCCGATAATCTGATTGGGAAATACGCTCTACCAAAAACAAAATCTGCTCGTCTGTGCCAACTGGAATCACCAAGCGCCCGCCGATGGCGAGTTGCTCCAGCAGGTCTTGTGGAATATGGCTGGCAGCGGCGGTGACGATAATGGCGTCAAATGGCGCAATCTGCGGCAAGCCCATGTTGCCATCTGCATGATCGAGCTTTACGTTGATGCATTTGAGTTCACGCAGATGTCCGCGTGCTTTCATCACCAATGGGCGAATGCGTTCAACGGAGTAAACCTCTTTGGCTAATCTTGAAAGTACAGCTGTTTGATAGCCGCAGCCTGTGCCGATTTCCAGCACTTTTTGCAAGGGTTGTCCGTTGCGTAAAATTTCAGACATGCGCGCCACGATATAAGGCTGTGAGATGGTTTGACCATAGCCGATAGGCAGTGATACATCTTCATAAGCGCGGATAGACAGGGCTTCGTCTACAAAAATATGGCGTGGTATGGTGGAAATAGCAGAAAGGACGACTTCATCTTTAATGCCTTGTTCACGTAAGCGTACTAACATACGCTCGCGCGTGCGTAGCGATGTCATGCCAATGCCAGCTTGTGAGTTGGGTCTTATTATTGCCAATTGTGTGTTCCTATTAGCTTTTTAGCCAGTTTCTGATTTCGGCAATTTGTGCGTGATTGGTTAAATCGACTTGAATCGGCGAAATAGATACTTGATTGTTTGCCGCAGCGTAAAAGTCAGTGCCTTCGCCGCCATCGTTTGGTTGACCTGCCGGACCTACCCAATACACAGTCTCATTGCGCGGTGTTTTGAGTTGGATCACAGGTTCAGCCTTATGACGCTTACCTAGGCGCGTTACCACGCGGCCTTGCAGTTCATCATAAGGAACATCTGGTACATTGACATTGAGCAATGTGGCTGCTTTAAAGCCAGTTTGCTGATAGTGCTGTACTAGTTCAACCGCTATTCGTGCCGCGGTTTCAAAATTTGTGGCGTTATGTTGCGTCATGGAAATGGCAATGGATGGAATGCCAAGTAAATAGCCTTCCATTGCAGCGGCAACCGTGCCTGAGTAAATGGTGTCATCGCCCATGTTGGCGCCATCGTTAATGCCGCTAATGACCATGTCCGGCATGTCGTCCATCAAGCCTGTTAGAGCAATATGCACGCAGTCTGTGGGTGTGCCATTGACATAAAAAAAGCCGTTTGTAGCTTTTTTGATGCTTAAAGGGCGATCCAGCGTGAGCGAATTGCTGGCGCCGCTTCTGTTTCGTTCAGGCGCAACCACGGTAATATCAGCGATTTTAGCAATGTGTTCTGCCAGTATATTCAGGCCGGGCGCAAAGTAGCCATCGTCGTTGGAGAGCAGTATTTTCATACGTGACTTACTAAGAGTATTTTCATGCTATAAATTATAGTAGAAGACTACGTGTTTAGTGTGGTCTTATCTTAAAACTTAGCACAATTTTAGGTTTAGTTTGCACGGGTGAGGCGTGCGTAAAAGATTGCGCAGCCAAAAAACAGGATAGTCAGCATAATTTCTGCCAAGGCAAGCTGTGCTGAAAGACCAATATCAGACCAGGCACGTACTACGCCTTCGGTAAAGTACAGCAAAATAAACATACTCGCCCATTTGTAGGTGTAGCGCTTACCGTTCAAAATGCCAAATAATGGCAATAACAGCGGCACCGCTTTAAGCATGAGCAGTGAGCCGCCGGGTTTGAATGGCGCCAATACAGTTTCCCACGCCAACGAAAGCAGAATGAGTGCGATAAGGCTGATGGATGCGCCTAGTTGTAATTTTTTAATCATAAGTTCTTTTATTGTTGAGCTGCTTTAGACATGCTGACAAACGCCTGCCTTGCGGATTGTGCATCGTGAATTGCTTGTTCGAAGTTAAAGCGTAGTATTTTAGATGATGTTTCTGGATTGCCTTCTATATGCGACTCAGTTTCAGCACGCACATCAAAACCAGCACTATCAATGCCTAGTATTGTCGCATGGCTGACAACCAGATCATGAAAGTGTTTGCAATAGGCAATCAGGCTGTCGGCATGGTCTTGATTCATGTGCGTGATCATCGCGCTTTCTATCTCGGCAAGTTGGTCACCGTGTTCTGAGGCGCTAAAAGTAATATCTTCACCTGAAAGCCAGCCCATTTTTCCAAAGCCAGCGATGTAGCGCATTTGAGCAATTTCAATGCGATAGAAGCTAAAGTCATGCATATCAAAGTAACCCGCTGCTTGCGGTAAGTAACGCAAATAGCGAGCACGTAAATTGGCATCGTCTTTGTCGATTTTTACGGCATTGCCAAGTAAGGTGAGCCGTGCATTTGCTTGTAAGTCTTCATCGCCAGCAAAAACCAGCAGCGAGACTTTTGGGTTGGCGATGATGTTTTTGGTGTGTTCTGCAATCGTGCTGATGAGTATGACTGGTTGGCAGCTGTGATCCAACACAAAAGGTGCAACCGAGCCGAATGGGTAGCCATCAAACTTTGTGGAATGCGTTGAAAGAATGCCGCGCTGTGTGCTGCGGAGGAACTGAAGTGCTTCTGATGCTAGATTCATTACTTTACAACCTTAAGCGGATAATTTTAATGCAGTTTCAGCCAAGCGTTTACCCAAAGCCAAGCAGAGCTTTTTCTCGTCATCTGAAATAGGTTTGTCGTCCATTGCGCCGCCAATATGGCTGGCACCGTACGGTGTGCCGCCAGTGCTGGTTGCCGAGAGCGCTGGCTCTGAATAGGGTAAGCCTACCATCAGCATGCCGTGATGCATGAGCGGCAGCAACATGGTCAGCAGTGTAGATTCATTGCCGCCGTGCATGGAGCCGGTGCTGGTAAATACCGCAGCAGGTTTACCGATGAGCGTGCCTTTTAGCCAGAGTGCGGTTGTGCCATCTAAAAAGTACTTCATTGGTGCTGCCATATTGCCAAAACGCGTTGGGCTGCCGAGCGCTAAGCCTATACATTCTTCCAAGTCTTGCAGTTCTACATATGGTGCACCTGTGCTGGGAATGTCAGCTTCCGTCGCTTCACAATTGGCAGAAACTTTAGGTACGGTGCGAATGCGTGCTTTGGCGTTGGGTACGCTTTCAATGCCGCGTGCAATCAGGTTCGCCATGTCGCGCACTGCGCCGCCTTGTGAGTAATAAAGAACCAGTATTTCATGCATTTTTTCTTCTATCCTTTTTTTCTTTTATCTTTGATGCGTTGTTTCTTTGCGTCTAACTCGAATAAGCCAATGGTGTCGATAAGATCGCTGAATTTGGCATAGCCATAATTGCGCGAGTCGAAAGCCGAGTAGTTTTTGATAATGTGTTTTTTGACTTCGCCTGTATTGGCAAAACCGTCATCGTCAGATAGTGATTCAACTGCTGATCGGATTAACGATACAAGCTTGGTATCGCTGGCGAGCTGTTTTGAGGTTCTTTTAACAACTGGTGTGAGCAGTGTGCTTTCGTCAGATTGTGTGATTGCAGGTTTTGTTTCAGGGCTGGTTGTGGAATCAGAGCCTGAACTTGAGCCTGTGCCTGAGCTTGGTTTAGCCTTTTTAGATGGTGCTTGACTATTGGTCTCTGGTGCTGTGGCATCTGCTATTTTGTTTTGCGACAAGATTTCAACATAAATAAATTGATTACATGCGGCTCTTAATGATTCCGGTGTTTTTTGTTCGCCAAAGCCATACACAATCTTGCCTGATTCACGAAAGCGAATCGCCAGTCTTGTAAAGTCACTGTCGCTGGAAACAATACAAAAGCCATCAAGCGGGGCGGTGTAAAGCAAGTCCATGGCATCAATAATCAGTGCACTATCGGTGGCATTTTTACCTTTAGTATTGGCGTACTGTTGTATGGGCTGAATGGCGTGCTTGGGCAGGATTTCTTTCCAGCGGCTTAATTGGTTTTGCGTCCAGTCTCCATAAATACGCCGGACACTCGCATCGCCAAATTTGGATATCTCTTCAAATAAGGCATCAATAATTGGAATAACGTTAAACGTATTGTCAGCATCAATCAGTACAGCTAGACGAGGGTTGTTTTTATCCGCGCTCATTTTGATGTCCAAATTTTATTTGAAGCTGAAAGTATACAACACATCCACTGCGCTTTCGGTGCCAGCTTCGGCGCGTAGTGACCAGCGTGGCGAGATGGTGAATGTGAGTCGGGCAACGTCAAGCAAACCGGCTATGCTTTTCACGTAACTGAGATAAAGCTTAGAGGTTAGGCGCTTGCCAAATACGAGTGACGCGCTTTCTGCATCTCCGCCAGCAAAGCTGAATTCATCCAGGCCTGCGGCACGGGCAAGCTGCGTTTGTAGCGGTACCGATTGGCCTTGCGATAACAGTACACCTGCGGCTAGTGACAACATGCCGTAATCATTTTTACCCGCTTGATCCATGCCGTGACCGAGTACCAGCCATGACAGTTTTTCACTTTCCGGCACGTTGGGGTCAGACACCAGTTGGGTCACAGGAATAAATGCACTCCCTGTGATTTCAACGCCAGCATTGATTGGCTTGCTGTTGCGCATGGCGCGGATATTGAGTCCTGGGTTATCCATCGGTCCGCTGAAATTCAGAATACCGCGCTCGATATTCAACACCTGACCATAAGCCATGTAGGTGCCTTTTTTAACCTGGATGCTGCCTTCGGTATGCGGGTGATATTGGGTTAAGCCGGTCATGGTCAGCCCGCCAATGAGTTCGGCATCAAGGCCGCGTCCGCGCAGAGTGAAGTCATTGCCTAAATCAATATGCAAGCCGTTGAGCAGAATCAGTAATGTCTGTTCCTTGGTAGCGGTTGATTGTCCAAGGATGACTACATCATCGCCGAGGACTGGCGCATCTTCATTGGCGAGTTCTATTAAGCCTTTGTCGACGGTGAATTTTCCCTGAATGGATAATACGCCATCGGCCAGCAGAGTTTGCCCTGAGCCGCTTAGAATGAGTAATCGGTCGGTACGCGATAGTATGGTGAATTTATTGGCAGTCCAGTCGAGGTTAATCTTTGGTTTGCCATTATCCAGCAACATTAAACCACTCACACTTAAACTGCCTGTGCCGCCTTGCCATGAGGCCTGTTTAATAAGCAGCTGGTCATTTTGGAATGCCGCCTGCAAGCTGCCATTACTTAAACTCACTCCTTCAGAAGGTATGGCTAAGTGTAGGTTTGTGCCTGTGACATTGCCGCTTAGATTGGGTTTGTCTAGGGTGCCATCGCCAGCAACGGTCAGGGTTAACTGCCCATCAATATCTGCATCCATGAGGCTGGTGGGTAGTGGCAGCCAAGCCAGCGTTTGCAGTTGCGCTGTAGCATTCAAGGCAAGTGGCGCGCTTGCCAGCAGGGCAAAGCCAGCATCTGCTTTGGTGAGTGTAGTACCTAGTTGCACGTTGAGTTTGCCTAGCTGATCTCCCTCAACTTTGGTTGTAAGCATTACCTGATTGTTGGTGATGGCAATGTCCAGTTTTGCTTCTTTTAAACCGAGTGGATCCGACGTGCTATTTGCTGTTCTGAATGTAAAGTCTCCAGCCTCGCGCCATAGGCTGAGCTTGCCGTTCAAAGTTTCATTCGCGTTAATGTCCCACTTGCCTGAAAACACTGGGTTGCCTTGCAATGTGCTTGGTAGATGCAGTAAGTCAGCGGGTAAATCTTTTAAGGATAGCTGTTCCAGATGACCTTGACTGATAAGCTTGTTATTAGTCACTTGCAGGCTATTGATATAAACGCGGCCTTGGTTCATTTGCAAAGTGGCCTGCTCTAAGGTGACACTATCGCTATCTATCCGCAACGGGACTGGTGCGGATAGCTTGAGGTTTGTTTGGCCTGTGATAGCGAGTTGCTGCAAAGCGCCTTGCCAGTATGTTTTAGCGCTTACTTTATCTGTAGTCAATCCGCCTTTTAATATGCTATCAAATTGCAAGTCTTGACCTTGTGTAGACACTACCATCTGATGGCTGGTGCGAGTGCCTTGCAGTGTGGCATGGGCGTTAATCGGTGCGTGCTGTCCATAGGTAAGGGCGCTGGCGGTAAAGTCGCCATCTGCTTTGCCATTTTCACCCGCGGTCAAGGTGGCTTGACCCTCCAGTTTTTCAATGGTTAAGTCATTGGCTAGCTTGAGCTTTTGTGCCGCTAAGTTGAAATGCAGTGCAGGATTGTCAAATGTACCATCGAGTGTGCCTTCAGTATGTGCTTGCCCCGCATATTCTTTACCAAATACTGTCAGGTCAGGTAAGTTCGCTTCCCAAGTCATATGGCTATCTGGGTTGCCGAGGCTGCCATTGGCTTGAATGTGGCTGGTGGCAATGTTGGCTTCAAAGTCCAGATGTTGAATTTTTGTGCCAGCTAGCAACAGATTCGCCGATGCAGATAATGGCTGGCCTTGCCATTGGCTATTTCTGGCAATAATTTCCAGCTTGGAGGTAGGCGTGGGCTGTAGCGTGCCTTGCAGGTTAAGATCGAAATTGAGTAGTGCTGGTGGGTAGTTGCCAAGCCGCTCCGGCTGTAGTTCGGTGAGGCGTGCATTGATGTTTATCGGGTAATCATTGGCAAGACTCAGTTGACCATCGGCCACGATATGCGCTGCGGTTTGGTTTGCTATATTGCGATCTTGCAAAATGGCGAGTTTGCCGTTTTGTTGCGCTAACCAAGCGGTGCTTTCAAAGTGCAGCGTTTTTAAATCGCCAGATAACAATGCTTTTACATCATAAGGCGTGTTGCCGACTAGTTGCTTCAGCGCTACTTCGCCAGTGAGCGGAAATGGTTGTGCCGTACTCAAGTTAAGCGCTGCTGTGGCATTGCCCCAAGGCGTATCCGCATATGTTAACTTGAGGTGCAGTGTTTTGGCATTGCCTTCAAAGCTGAACTTTACATTGTTGAGGGTTTGTCGCTTATCAGTGGTAATGATGACGACCTCAGCAATGTCGGCTTGCTGAATAATGATTGAGAAGGGCAGGTTGATACGGTTCGGCAGAGGGGAGTCTTTGGATTTACTCGCATCATCGCGTATCGTCACAGTCAGGCGTTTTGCCTTTAATTGTGCGATTTGTAGCTTACCGTCGCCTGAGGGGGAGAGCTGCCAGCGCGCGTTGAGTTTTTCCAGTTTGAGGTGGATATTATCCAGATCGTAATTGAATGAATCCAAGCTAGAACTTGCGCTGAATGACATTTCACTATGTGCTGGCGTAAATAGTAGCAGCGCAAAACTGAGCAGAACAAAGCGTATGGTGCGGCGTAGCATTATCGTTTTTCCATCAGAATGCTACGCCGATATTAAAGTGCATGCGGTATTCACTCGTTTTTTGACCATAGGCAATGTCCGCTCCTATTGGGCCTACAGGGCTTTTCCAGCGCGCACCCAGTCCGTAGCCATAGACTGGTTTCAGTTCTTGCAGCGTGTTGGCTGCATTGCCGGCGTCAACAAATACTGCTGCGCCCCATTGCGGCGTGAGCCATTGCACCAGCTCAATACTACCAGTTGCAAGGTAACGGCCGCCGACAATCGCGCTACCTTCTGTTACGCCCAAGCTTTGAAAGCTGTAGCCGCGAACAGATTGGTCGCCACCGGCTCGAAATAAGAATGCAGCCGGTGCGCTGTTTTTGCCGTTGACCATACCTACTTCGGCGCGTGCAATGAGTTGCGTGCTGGCTGTGACTGGGTAGTAGCCTTGTGCCTTGATGTAGCTTTGCAGAAACTTGCCATCTGCCAGTGCATCAAGTGGTGCGCCAGCAAATTGCGCATTAAATAAGTAACCGCGTGTCGGGTTGAGGTCGTTGTCGGTGTGTCTGAGCGTAATGCCATAAGCCAATGTGGCGGCATGATTGCTGGATGATGCAGCACCATCCACATTGATATGCTCCGTAATCAGGTTTGCGCCAACGTATTGTTCGCGTTTGCGTGGCCCCCAAGCCCTCTTGATGCCGGCTTTTGTTGCTGTGATTGTTTGTCCTTGAATCGATGTGTGACTCGCACTGCCACTTATGCTGTCACGATAGCCTTTTGCCGTGGTTGGCAGGCTAATCTGCCCACTCAATAATTGCGATTTCTGTTCAATCTTTAGCGCGCTGGATAGCCACCAGCCATGATCAAGTAAATTTAGATTGTCAAAGGTCAGCTGGGTACGTGCACCCATATTGGTGCTGTAGCCTGCGCCTATTCCAACTTTGATGGCAGGATTCTCTTCGACAACTACTTTAATGGGTACATTAGTAGTTGGAGAGCCATCAATGTTGCTGGCTTTAGTATCAACTTTAATGTCGACACTACGAAAGTAACCACTGCTTTGCAGGCGTGACTGAAAGGTGAGTAGCTCTGACTGGCTATAAACGCTATCAGGTTTGATTGGGTTGAGGTTTTCGACAATGCTCGTTGGATAGCGCTTTAACCCTTCAATACTCAAGTTGCCAAAGCGGATCGTAGCGCCACTGTCCACATCTACAGTCAGTGCGGCCGTGTGCGTTTGTACATTAATCGTTGCGCTACTCTGGCTGATGCTGGCATTTGGATAACGTTGAATCAACAGCGCGGCTAGCAGGCTACGCTTGGCTTGACTCCAATCCTCCTGCCGAAATTGCATGCCGGATTTAAGTGTCCAGCCATTACGTAGTTTTGTGACATTAGGTTGGTCTTCGTTGGGTTGGAGCGTAATGTCGCCGGCGAAGTTAAGCGTAACGTCTTGAATCAGAATGGGTGAGCCTGGCTCCACCTTGAATTTGGCTAGGGATACGCCATTGGTTTGTGTCAGTGATGAGGTAATTATTGGCGAAAAAAAACCTTCTGTCGCTAGCAGGTCTTTAATGTTTTGCGGTGCTTCAGATGATACACGCTGCCATTCGGCTGGTGTCATGCGTGGATTGTCGCGCCACTTGATGATGTCTAAATGTTTGAGCAGTAACTGGTTAAGTGGGGAAGGGGCATCAATCTCAACCTGATAAGAGGTTTCATCGGCTTGTGCCTTTGTGCAAAGAAACGGTATGCAAAGTAACAACAGTATCAGGCTGATTAAAAAGGGTATGCCTAGGTTTTCCCCACTTTTAATCATCGGCCTGAATACACATTTTGGTTATGAACCAATCGTTTTTACCAACGCTGTCGCTTTGCCAATATACCTGGCAGGTGTCATGTCCAGCAGTATTTGTTTAGCTTCGCTTGGAATGTTTAACGTACTGACAAAGGCATGTAATGATGCTTTATTGATGCCGCCTTTGCCGCGTGTTAGTTCTTTTAGTTGTTCGTAAGGGTTTTCAATGCCGTAACGACGCATCACCGTTTGAATTGGCTCGGCAAGGACTTCCCAGCTATTATCTAAATCTTCCGCCAGCTTGGTTGGGTTCACTTCTAGCTTGTTCAAGCCGCGTAAGCATGAGTCGTAACCTAGCAAGGTGTAGCCAAATGCCACGCCCATGTTGCGCAGTACGGTTGAGTCTGTGAGGTCACGTTGCCAGCGTGAGATTGGCAATTTTTCAGCCATGTGGCGCAAAATCGCATTCGCCAAACCCAAATTACCTTCTGAGTTTTCAAAGTCAATCGGGTTGACTTTGTGCGGCATAGTTGATGAGCCGATTTCACCCGCTTTTACTTTTTGTTTGAAGTAACCAACTGAAATGTAACCCCAAATGTCGCGGTTAAGGTCAATCAAAATCGTGTTGATGCGTGCCAATGTGTCATACAACTCGGCCATATAGTCATGCGGCTCAATTTGAATCGTCATCGGGTTGTAAGTTAAGCCTAATGATTCCACAAAAGTCTTGGCGAAGCTTTCCCAGTCAAATGTTGGGTAGGCTGACAAATGTGCATTGAAGTTACCCACGGCACCGTTGATTTTGCCAAGGATTTCATTGTTGACGAGTTGTGTCTGTTGACGTTGTAAGCGGTATACCACGTTGGCCAGTTCCTTACCCATCGTGGTAGGTGAGGCTGTTTGGCCGTGTGTGCGTGACAGCATGGGTTGATCGGCGAGTTGATTTGCTAACTCTGTTAAGCGTGCAATTAGACTGTTTAAAAATGGCAGCATGACGGCATCACGTGCACTTTTTAGCATTAAGCCATGTGATAAGTTGTTGATGTCTTCTGATGTGCAGGCAAAGTGAATGAATTCGCTGGCTTTTTTGATTTCAGGATTGCTGTCAAACTTCTCTTTAAGCCAGTATTCAAGGGCTTTTACATCGTGATTGGTGCGCGCTTCAATCGCCTTAACCTGTGAGGCATCCACTTCACTAAAGTTTGCGATGGCACGGTCTAACTCTTGAATGGTTTCTGGACTAAATGCTGCAATTTCTTTTAAATCAGCCGCTGCAGACAAGGCTTTCAGCCATTCAACTTCCACCCATGCGCGGTGCTTGATGAGCGCATACTCGCTGAAGTAAGGGCGGAGAGCATCTAATTTAGTTTGATAGCGACCATCGAGTGGAGAGAGTGCATTTAGGGTGGTGAGCGACATAAAAAAGCTTTCGAACAGGCATTAATAAAGTCGTTATTTTACCCTAAATTGCATGAAGACCTTGCTACGCATTTTCTTTGAGGTGGGTATGCGAGGTCTAGTACTTAAAAATCACCAAGATTTCTTATACTCTCCAAAATGCAGCAACGACTTTATTTCTACCCGCATGTTTAGCTCGATAGAGTGCTGCATCGGCTTCCTGCAGCATTTCATCGATAGACTGGCTTTCATTTGATAAGGTGGCAACACCAATTGAAGCTGTGAATTTTATGGTCTCGTTGTTGTCCAGCGTTACGCTGTCATCTTGAAAGGCTTTGAGGAGCCGTTCTGCAATTTCGACTGCAAGTGCGCCTGCAGCTTTTGGCAATAGTACGGCAAATTCTTCACCACCTAATCGGCCGATGATATCCACTTCACGCAAAACTACTTGGCAGGTTCTGGCAAATTGCTGCAATACAAGATCGCCTGCTTTATGGCCATAAGCATCATTAATTTTCTTAAAGTAATCAAGGTCCAAAACAAGAACAGATAGATCGCACTTGTAACGTAGCGTGCGTAATAGCTCTTGTTCAGCTAGTTCTATAAAGTAGCGGCGATTGGCTAAACCAGTCAAAAAGTCTCTCTGTGCCTGATCTTCAAGTTTTTGTTGTAGCGCAATTCTGTCGGTTACATCTTCCCACTCCACAACGATGCCTAGGCGATTGTTGGTATCATTGACTACGGGGTTTGCCGTTAAACGAAATGCTTTATTTGCAATTGATATTTGTGTGCGGTACGTCTTGTTAAGCGTAGCCAGAATCTTTGCCTGCTCTGATGGTATTTGATGGAATTGGTCTATGTTGCAACCAACTAGTTTGTCGAACTGGATGCCAGTGTGCTGTTGAGCTAATGGAGGCAGTGCTTTTTTGAGTGTTTGGGTAGCCGATTGATTCACGTAAATAATGTTACGTGCATTATCGGTAATCATTACATTGGTTGATACGTTATCAAGCGCCACCTTGATACGCGCAAACTCATTAGCCGTTTCATGCGCTTGAGTGACATCGTTCACTAGTTTATTTTTCATGCTTTGCGCGGCTTCCAGAATTTTGCTTAACTCGTGCTGACCATTGATTTCAATATCGATGTGTACATTGCCGCTGGCCATTCTCATGAAGTATTCATGTGCTTGGTTTATAACATGTGTAATTGACCTATAAAATATGACCCCGATAAAAGTAGCCAATAAAATACTGGTTGAAATAGCAACTAAGCTCAAGCAAAAACTTTGTTGATAGATTTTGTTGCTTGATTCATATTCGCTTTTTGCAACGACTAGCTGTATGGCCACTAATTCCGATATTTTTTGTGTGATGGGGTCTATTTCTGGGTAAAGTTCATAGCTGGTGTAGTATGCCAGTGCTTTGCTGTCATGCTGTTCTACGATGGCTTTTAATTTGGCAATCGACTTGTTCGCACTTTCCATGAGCGGTGCAGCCTGCGTAATGAGTCTTTTTTCTTCATCAAGATGTGCCGCAATGCGATAAGCATTCCAGTTCTGCTGAATTTTTTGTTCAGCTTCGGTAATTTTGGATAGACTTTGTGCCCAGTTTAAATTTCCATTACGTGTTTTATGTGCTGTATCAACAATGTTGACGGCATACATATCGGAAACGACTTTGAGTGTTTCTAAGGGTAAAACACGTTCCGTATAAATCGCATGAATGCTATGGACGGTCTTGTTGAGGTTGCTAACACCTAGCCAGCCAAGGAATACCAGCATCAGGGAGAGAAATGAGATGACGGCAATCAGTTGTGCTTTAATCGTTGGTGATTTATGCATTTTAGTTATTCCCAAGATCTATCGTGTTTCTACAGCATTACTCAAAGTTACTATATTTGAAACGCAACTAGTGCTACCAAAACCAGAACAACCAAACTGAATCTTATTTATTGTAATCGCATTGCGAGTAAACGTCGAAACTGGCGAGGTTGTGGGGGCTAATAGGCCCAATTTAAATCAAGGCATGCTACTAATTTTCCACTAGGTGAATTAATTAACGCTGAAAGGGTGATGCACTGTGCCCTACCTAGCATGGAACGATATGGTCTGGTGGCCTGAATTTCACCAGGATTTCGGATAGCCTGTTTAAAATAATGGCGCCGAGACCAATTAGCACCCTTGGCTTCAAACAATGGCCTGTAGCGGAGGTCTGTGGTTTCCGGCTTCAGTTGATTGATGATGTTTCCGCCTATTTGATAGCCATTCTCGTCCAGAAAATACATGTTGTTGACGTTAGGTAAAGCAAGTAGTTTTGGGCACGCCATATCAGGCTCTTGAACGCCAGCGCTAATTTTTTGTAATGCTGCTTTGAATTCGGTTAAGGGTGAGTCGACTAACTCTTGGTAACGTGATTTAGTTACGGTTGAAATCTCATTATGTTTTCCTGAGAGTCGAAAGAGCGTGTCATCCTGATTGAATGGATCCACAAGATGTTCCGCAGGATAGCCAAAATAGTAGCCTTGCACTAGATCGACATTGGAATCAATGGCAATTAGTGCTTGTTGTTCAGTTTCAATGCCTTCCATCAGTGTAATGCAGCCAATATCTTGAATAAGTGCGACCATATTGGGTAAGGCTTTGCGAACAATAGGGCATTGTTCTGCCTGTATGATAATAGAGCGATCAAACTTCACAATATCCGGTTTTATATTCCAGATGCGGTCAAAGTTTGAATGAGATGCGCCAAAATCATCAATCGCAATCAGGCATCCTAAATCTTTATAGTAATTAATCGCTGCCGCGAGAATTGACTCGTCATAAATCTTTTTTTCAAGAATTTCAATAACGACTTGGTTTGGTGAGATGTTGTTTTTTTCCAGCATTTCTTTAAAGAATGAGCCGTAATTTTTACCTAGTACCGTCACGAGTGGATTCACGTTGAGAAATATCCATGATTTACTTGTAAATCTTGAAAAGTTTTTCACGTGCACCGCACGACACAGTCGATCAAGCACTACATTGTCTGATTCATCTTTAACCTGATCAAATAATGCAATTGGCGATATTGGTATGCCATCAGAAGATTTTGCACGGCATAGCGCTTCGTAGCCTACTGGGTGCCGATGGGACAAGCTGAAAATTGGTTGAAATGCACTGGTGATGGAGTAGTCTCGAAACTCGGCTGACACTAACTTATTGTCGTTAGTCTGCATGCGGTCACTAATTGCGCCGAAGTCGTGTGTATGGAGGTTCATGTAAATCCTGTTAAACGCGTTTGTTTGTGATTGCAATACAAAAATAGATTCACCATTTGGCCGTTGAAAAGCTCGGTTAATGTAGCCTGACTTAGGTGAAGCTAGCCTAGCTACAGGGTGCGGCCACAATGGTTATTTTTGATGTCGGTAACATAAGCAATATTTACGCCAAATATTATTTTCTTCATATAAGCAATAGGTTATAAAAATAACGTTTGGAACGCAGATTTTAGTGCGTCAGATTGGTGCGAGCTTATTTGTTTATGGTAAATTGAAGTGCATGTGTAATTCATATAATCACATTCATTTGCTGCTTAGCCCATACAATATCAATAGCAAACCAGTTTTCTTAATCTAGTGTATTTCTTGCATGCATAGGCCTAACTGTTTTCTAGCTTGAAAATGGCTTTTTGCAGTATCAATCTCTAACGTAGTAATATACATTTCAAGGCGTTAACGTAATCAGTAATTAAGGAAGTTTTAGTGAGTATTCAATCAAAAATCAGTCGTTTTTATAGCGTGTGTTGAACATGAAATCCAGCAAGGTAACAACCATCAAACAAGAAGATTTTATTCAAAGTATTGCCGATGCGCTGCAATATATTTCTTATTACCATCCAGTAGACTATATTCAGGCTTTGGGTCGGGCATATGAGGCAGAGCAGTCGCCAGCAGCTAAGGATGCAATTGCCCAGATATTAACGAATTCACGCATGTGTGCCGAGGGCAAGCGGCCGCTTTGTCAGGACACAGGCATTGTCGTTGCATTCGTTAAAGTGGGGATGCAAGTCGCTTGGGATGCTTCGCTCAATGTAGAGCAAATGGTGAATGAAGGCGTGCGCCGTGCCTATGGGTTAGCAGATAATAAATTGCGCGCTTCTGTGGTGGATGATCCTGCTGGCAAGCGCCTAAATACTAAAGACAATACGCCCGCTGTGGTGCATGTGTCATTGGTGGCTGGTGATAAGGTTGAAGTCAGTCTTGCCGCAAAGGGCGGTGGGTCTGAAAATAAAGCTAAGCTTGCCATGCTCAACCCCAATGACAGTATTGTGGATTGGATACTAGAAGTTGTGCCTACGATGGGCGCAGGCTGGTGTCCTCCGGGCATGTTGGGAATCGGTATTGGCGGCACGGCAGAAAAAGCCATGTTGCTTGCGAAAGAGTCGCTGATGGCACCGATTGATATGCACGAACTTCAGGCAAAAGGCGCCAGTAATCGCGTAGAAGAGTTGCGGTTGGAAATTTTTGAGAAAGTGAATAATTTAGGTATAGGTGCGCAAGGTTTGGGCGGCCTAGCCACGGTGCTGGATGTCAAAATTCTGGATTACCCAACCCATGCGGCCAGCTTGCCGGTGGCAATTATTCCTAATTGTGCTGCGACACGGCACGTACATTTTGAGTTGGATGGAAATGGTGCCGCAGTGCTTGATGTGCCGAGTCTGGATGATTGGCCACAAGTAAACTGGGCACCAAGCGAGGCTGCATTACGCGTGAATTTGGATACCATTACCAAACAAGAAATGCAGCAGTGGCAGCCTGGACAAACGTTATTACTTAGTGGCAAGTTGCTGACAGGCCGCGATGCTGCACATAAGCGTATTGCTACAATGTTGGCGGCGGGTGAGAAACTGCCGGTAGATTTCACAAATCGTTTTATTTACTACGTGGGGCCTGTAGACCCTGTACGAGAAGAAGCTGTAGGCCCAGCTGGCCCTACAACGGCCACGCGAATGGATGATTTTACTGAGCTGATGCTCAGCCAAACTGGTTTGATTGGCATGGTGGGTAAGGCTGAGCGCGGTGATGTGGCGATTCAGGCTATTGCTAAGCATCATTCTGTATATTTAACGGCTGTGGGTGGTGCGGCGTATTTAGTTAGCAAGGCGATTAAAAAGGCTGAGGTGATTGCATTTGCCGATTTAGGGATGGAGGCCATTTACGAGTTTACCGTGCTGGATATGCCGGTGACGGTGGCAGTAGATGCTCAAGGTGTTTCAGTGCACATTACAGGGCCAGCTGAATGGAAAGAAAAAATCGCGCAACATCAGATAGTGCCTATCCATAATGTGCTTTAAGTCACAGAGTAAATTGTGCTATTGGTCTTAAACTAGCGGTTTTAACATCAGTCTTTTAAGGAAAACCATGCGAGTATATAAGCCGATAAAGCTGATATTACAATTATCTATTATGTGTTGCCTTAACTCTGTTGCTACATTTGTGTATGCCGAAGGGGTGTTGAGTGCGCTAACCGTTCAAGAGACTAAATATACAGGGCCTTCGGTAGAAGATAATATAGCAATGATGGATACCGATAAAAATGGTTTTGCTGATGTGTATGAGGTGCGTGCTTTTTTGGCTTTAAAGCATGGTAAAGACTACCAAAAAGAGTTGCTGGATCAATGGGAAGCTTCGGCGCGCGGTAAAAGCTGTAGCACGCCATTCGCTAAAGATCTATACCTGAAGTAAGTTCGTGGGGGTAGTTGCTTTAGTGTCACTTTTCCACAGTAAATACACGCGGCAATCAAACTCTAGCTGGTGATAGTTAGGCTCCATGTATTGGCATATTTGGTAAAAGGCCTTGTCATGGTTGCGCTCTTTCAGATGTGCCAGTTCGTGCACAACAATCATGCGTAAGAATTCAGCTGGTGACGATTTGAAAAATGAAGAGATTTTGATCTCTTTTTTTGCTTTTAGCTTACCGCCTTGCACGCGCGAAATGGCCGTATTTAGGCCTAGTGCATGATGATCAATGCCTAGTTTACTGTCGTAATGTACTTTGTCTAAAATTGGCGCGTTACGTAGGAACTCTTGTTTAATTTCATTGCTGTATTGATACAGGGCTTTATCGGTTTGTATGGTGTGCGACTCTGGGTAGCGTTGCGTAATGTACTCGCCCAGCCTATCTTGCGCTTGTAATTGCCGAATTTTATCTTGCAGGCTCGTTGGGTAGTGCTGCAGGAATTTAAGCGGGGGATTCATGGCTTGCTGTGATTAATGTGAATGGCAGTTAAAGCAAAAAAGGAGGCGAGGCCTCCTTTTTTGTTGGTCAACTGATGAATTACTCAATCAGTAGATCACGTTTACCTGGTACGCCATTCATGGCGTCAGCATCGTCCAACGGTGCTTTGCGCGCTGTGATGACAGGCCATACTTGAGCTAGACGAGCGTTTAGCGCAATGTATTCTTGCTGATCTGCTGGAACGTCATCTTCAGCGAAAATCGCTTCAGCTGGGCACTCTGCTACACATAATGTGCAATCAATACATTCGTCTGGATTAATGGCTAAGAAGTTTGGACCTTCTACAAAGCAATCGACAGGGCAAACATCAACACAATCAGTATATTTGCATTGAACACAGTTTTCGGTAACGACATAAGTCATTTTTTATTCCTCGTACAGCTTTAGAAGTTAAAGCGTTATTTTAATAGATTTTAGTCTGGTTGAGTATCTAGGGTATTGATATAGATTAAACAATCATGCCTGCACCAACAGTATTATTGGTGCTTTCATCAATAATAATGAATGCGCCTGTTGCACGGTTGACACTATAACTATCGACCATCAACGGTTGTGCTAATTTGAATGTCACGTGTGCAATATCGTTCATTTTCAGATCAGTAGTCGCTTGTTGCTCTAATGTATTCACATCTACTTTGTACTGAATTGAGCCGACTTTAGCTTTAGATTCACGTGTCGTATGGCGCACGATGTAAGTGCGCGCTGTTGACATCGGTGTTTCAGATAACCAGCACACAAAGGCATTAATCTGTTTTACAGGTTCTTGCGCTTCGCTTGATTTTACAATCATGTCGCCACGTGAAGTGTCGATTTCGTCCTCTAAAAGCAGGGTGACGCTTTGCTCGGTTGTTGCCGTCTGTAATTGCGCTTCACCTAATTGAATGGCTTTTACTTTAGAGGTATAGCCATTTGGCAATACAGTGACAGCATCACCAACCGAGATTTCACCTGATTCGATACGCCCCATAAAGCCACGGAAGTCATGTAACTCTGGATTGTCAGAAGCATGTGGACGGCAAACAAATTGCACAGGAAAACGGAACGGTTCAGCATGTTCTGAATGTGCTGGCGGTGTCGCTTCCAGTATTTCAATCATTGTTGGGCCAGTGTACCAAGGCATGCTATCCAAACGATCTACCAGCATGTCGCCGTTAAGTGCCGACATCGGAATAAAGCTAATATCGTGGCCAGCCGCAATTTTGCTTTGTGCCAGACCAATTTCGTTGGCAAATGCTAAGTAGTCAGCACAGATTTTGTCATATACCGCTTGGTCGTAATTGACTAAGTCCATCTTGTTCACAGCAACCACAATGTGTGGAATACCAACTAAGTGGGCGAGGTAAGAGTGGCGACGTGTTTGCGTGAGTACGCCTCTACGCGCATCAATCAAAATGATGGCCAAGTTGGCGGTTGATGCCGCAGTTACCATATTACGGGTGTATTGCTCATGGCCAGGCGCATCGGCAATGATGTATTTACGTGTGCCAGTTGAGAAGTAACGATAGGCTACGTCAATGGTAATGCCTTGTTCACGTTCCGCCTGTAAGCCATCAGTTAGCAGTGACAAGTCAACAGCTGTCAGACCGCGTTTTTCTGACGTGCGCGTCATTTGTGTCAGCGTGTCAGCCAGAATGGTTTTAGTGTCAAATAGCAGGCGGCCGATTAATGTGCTTTTACCATCATCCACGCTGCCGCAAGTCATGAAGCGGAGCAAGCTATCGTTGTGTTGTGTATTTACATTTTGCATATTAGAGCTGCTCATTAGAAATAGCCTTCTTTCTTACGTTGTTCCATACTTGCATCGGAGGTTTGGTCATCCAGACGCGTTGCGCCGCGCTCGGTAATAGTGGAAGTTGCTGTTTCGAGTACGATTTTAGCAACAGTATCTGCATCGCTGATGACAGGTGCGGTGCAGCTGATGTCGCCTACGGTTCTGAAGCGCACTTGCATATCAATGATTTCCTCACCCGCTTTAACTAAGTTGGTGATTTCACCATTAGCTAGTGGTACATTCACTGGCACGATAGAGCCGCCACGCATGACTACTGGGCGGTTGTGTGCGAAGTAAATGCTAGGCAATGCCAATTTTTCACGTTCGATATATTGCCAAACGTCCATTTCTGTCCAGTTGGAAATTGGGAAGGCGCGAATGTTTTCGCCTTTGTGGGAACGTGCGTTGTAAAGATTCCACAATTCAGGACGTTGGTTTTTTGGATCCCATTGACCGAACTCGTCGCGGAAACTCATGATACGTTCTTTGGCACGTGCTTTTTCTTCATCGCGGCGCGCACCACCGATACAGCAATCAAAACCAAACTCTTCAATCGCTTCCAGCAAAGTCACTGACTGATGCTTATTGCGTGATTCGTCCGCTGACTTCAATACAACGGTACCGCGCTTCATTGAATCTTCAACTGAACGCACGATGAGTCTCTCACCTAACTCTGCTGCGCGTTGGTCACGGAAGTCGAGGACTTCCTGATAGTTGTGACCAGTATCAATGTGCATCAGCGGAAATGGGAAGCGGCCTGGGCGGAAAGCCTTCTCAGCCAGACGCAAAATACACAGCGAGTCTTTGCCGCCTGAAAATAGCAATACTGGATTAGAGCACTGCCCAGCGACTTCGCGCAGAATGTAGATGGCTTCAGATTCGAGCCAGTCTAGGTGAGATAAAGGTTGTTTAGTTGTCATTGTCTTAGATCTTAGGTTTTGAATCTTAAAGTTTTATGTCTGGTAAGGTTTTATATCTTGAGGTTTGAATCTGAAAAAGTTTACTTCTTTACGTGTAGTCCGCACTCTTTATTCAGTGGATCTTCCCACCACCATCTGCCAGCACGTACGTCCTCCCCCATCGCAATGGCGCGGGTGCAAGGCGCACAGCCGATGCTAGGATAAAACTGGTCATGCAGTTTGTTGTATGGCACATTGAACATGCGAATGTACGCCCAAACTTCTTTCTCGGTCCAGTTGCTTAAAGGGTTGAATTTTTCCAGTTTATTGCCTTCGTCAAACTGACGAAATGGCAAGTCAACACGCGTAGTTGATTGCTCTGCACGCATGCCAGTCACCCAAGCTTTTTTACCTTTTAGCGCGCGTTGTAATGGCTCTACTTTACGCATAAAACAGCAGGCTTTACGTAACTCGATGCTCTCGTAGAAAGCGTTGATGCCATTGGCTCTAACGTAGTTTTCTACAGGCTCTGCTTGTGGAAAGAATAGCTTGAGTTTGGTGTTGTAAGTGCGCTCGGTTTCAGCAATCAGATCATAGGTTTCGACAGGCAGGCGACCTGTGTCTAATGAGAATATTTCAATCGCCAGATTTTCACGCTGAATAATATCAGTTAGCACCATGTCCTCAGCACCCATGCTATTGGCAAAGGTGATTTCATGCTGGTTGCCGAATGCTTGAATAGCCTCGTTTAATAAAGCTATTACTTGTGTGCGTTTTTGCTTAACTGAGGCTTGTAGTGCCTCTGTTAATTCAGGTGATGTGGCTGGATTGCTTGCCGCAGGCCGCAGCATGGAGACTTCACCGTTCACTTATGCGCCCCGATTCACTCTACGCCATACTGGCAGGTTATCATCAACCGCACCTTGATATGGCTGGTTAAAGTCTGTCAAGCTTTGTAGCGCTTCTGCAGCATTTCTGTCAGCGCGAACCAAGTAACAGTCAAAGCCTGAGCGTTTTAAGAAATACAGTTGATCGCGTAATACATCACCGAATGCACGTAAAGTGTTGTTGAAGCCGTGGCGGGTGCGTAGCAGATTGCCAATGGTGAAAATGCGGCCGTCGGCAAAGCGCTCTACATATACTGCAATCAAAGGCAATACATTCAGGTCTTTTTCAGCGCTGATCAGGTCTTCTAGCAACTCATGTGTAGCTAGCCAAACGCCAACTTCTTGCTTAGCAATGCGACTGGCCAGTGCGTCTTTGCGCGCCAAGTAGACTGATAAAGGCACGATGACTTTACCAGTAGCAGGGATTACAGTATTGGCAATTTGCTCTGCTGAAGTGGATTTTTCACCAGTCAGTTTGAACAGCACCACTTTACCAGCTTGCTTACGTACTTCCTGATCTGCTTTTGGTAACTCGACCAATGCCCACTCATCAGTAACGATGGCGTTTTTGTAGATTAAATTAGACATTTTTAGCCTCGCTTTTTGTTTCTTTTGCAGCGTAAACATGCGCTTTGAATGGCGCAACACCAAGGCGGCGTGCGGTATCAATAAACAACTCTTCTGGAGTACGTTCTTTCAGGTAAACGTCGATTAAACGTTGTACCACGCCCGGCATTTCCTCAGCCGCAAATGATGGGCCGATGACGTTGCCAATGCTCGCATTATTGCCTTGGCTACCACCGATAGTGACTTGGTACCATTCTGAACCATCTTTATCTACACCTAAAATGCCAATGTGACCAATGTGGTGATGGCCGCAGGCATTCATACAGCCTGAAATATTGAGTTCAATATCGCCGATGTCATGCAAGTAATCCAGATTATCAAATTGCATTTGAATCGCTTGTGCAATTGGAATGCTCTTGGCATTAGCGAGTGAGCAGAAGTCACCGCCTGGGCAGCAAATAATGTCGGTTAACAAACCAATGTTTGGCGTTGCCAGACCATGCGCACGTGCTTTTTCCCATACGGCAAACAAGTCGCTTAGTTTTACATCGGCTAGAATCAAATTCTGCTCGTGAGCAACACGTAGTTCGCCAAAGCTGTATTGTTCTGCCAAGTCAGCGACCACATGCATTTGCTCTGTGGTTGCATCGCCAGGTGCTTTGCCGTGTGGCTTCAATGATAGTGTAACCGCACGGTAACCCGTTTGCTTGTGCGCATGTACGCTGCGTTTTACCCAAGCAGCAAATGCAGGGTTAGCGGCAACGGCAGCATCAAAGTTAACATCTTGTGCTGGCAAGTTTTCGTAGGGCATAGCATCGAAATGTTTAGCAACGCGGGAAAGTTCAGCTTCAGTAATGGTGTTCGGGTTGTCTTTAATGTGCAACCACTCAGCTTCAACCTGTTTGCGGAACTCATCAATACCCAGTGCTTTCACCAAGATTTTGATACGCGCTTTATATAGATTGTCTCGGCGACCATGCATGTTGTAAACACGAATCACAGCTTCACAATAGGTGAGGGCGTGTTGCCACTCAAGGTGTTCATTAATCACAGAGCCTAAGATAGGTGTGCGGCCTAAACCACCGCCAACCCAGACTTTAATCGCGACTTTATTTTCTGCATCACGGTAAAACTCCATGCCAATGTCATGTGCTTGCACAACAGCTCGATCTTGTTTGGTGCCTGAAACTGCAATTTTGAATTTACGTGGCAAGAGCGCGAACTCTGGATGGAATGTACTCCATTGGCGCATGATCTCAGCCATGGCGCGTGGATCAACCACTTCATCCGGTGCAACACCTGCAAATTGATCAGTAGTGATGTTGCGGATGCAATTGCCAGAAGTTTGAATGGCATGCATTTCAACCGTAGCAAGCTCAGCTAGAATTTCAGGCACATCTTCCAATTTAGGCCAGTTAAGTTGCAAGTTTTGACGTGTGCTGAAATGACCATAACCGTGGTCGTATTTTTGAGCGATGTCACCTAGTTTGCGCAACTGTTTGCTGGATAGCATACCGTAAGGCACGGCAATACGTAACATTGGTGCTTGACGCTGAATGTACAGGCCGTTTTGTAAGCGCAGCGGACGGAACTCATCTTCTGAGAGTTCCCCAGCTAAATAGCGACGTGTTTGATCGCGGTATTGCGCGACGCGTTCGTCGACAAGTTGTTGGTCTATTTCATCATACTTATACATTTTATACTTTTCTTAAGTCAACTATAAATTGCTTGCAACCTGCCATTTTAATGGAAAACAAGTTTTAAGCCCACAAAAATCAATATCAAGGCGAGTGCAATGCGCACCCAGTGTTCGGCTACTTTTGAGCTTAAATGGCTACCGACCCATATGCCCGGAACCGAGCCAATCAAAAGTGTACCGAGCAATCCATAATCTACTGTGCCGATGCTGGCGTGACCCAAGCCAGCAACTAAAGTCAGAGGTACCGCATGCGCAATGTCGGAGCCGATAATCGTGTTAATCGATCTGTTTGGGTAGATGATTAACAGTGCTGTAACACCCAGTGCACCTGCACCAACTGACGTAAGCGTGACTAGAAATCCTAAAGTGATGCCCAGCGTGATTGTTAAATAAGGTGTCCATTTAGCATTAATTAGATGTTCTGTCTTAGAGAATGTTCTCAGCTGATTGCGAAACAGTACAGAGAGTGATGTCACTAATAAAGCGATACCTAGCCAGAACTTAATAGAACTCACTGCCGCTTCTGATGCAATGTCCATGTGCTTCAAATTCAGTGTGGTTAGAATGGATGTTGGCACACTACCTAAAGCTAAAAGTCGTACAATTTTCCATTCGATATTACCGAGTTTTCCATGGGCTAAAATGCCTGCGGTTTTAGTTATTGAGGCATAGAGTAAGTCGGTACCGACAGCTAGTGCGGGTTTTATGTGGAAAAACAATACGAGTATAGGCGTCATGAGTGAGCCGCCGCCTACACCTGTTAATCCAACTAGCAAGCCAACTGTAAAGCCGGCAACTATATAACCAAATTCCATGTAGAGTATCCGTTAATTTATAGCGTTTTCTTATTAAGTTGCGCACTATATCAGTTATTAAATGGTTATTTTAGAATATGTTATTCTATATATATTCTTTTTAATTATATGTTGAGTGGAATGATGCCCATATGAAACTACACCAATTACGTTATTTACATGAAGTTGCGCACCAGAACCTGAATATTACCAATGCAGCGGAAGCGCTATATACCTCGCAGCCAGGAGTGAGTAAGCAGATTCAGCTCTTTGAAGAGGAAATTGGACTGCAGATTTTTCAGCGCACTGGTAAGCGTTTGACTGGTATTACCGAGCCGGGAGAGCAAATTTTGACGTTAGCCGCGAAGGTCATCCGCGATGTTGAAAATATCAAGCGTGTGGCGGATGAGTTTGGTAATGTAGAAACTGGCACTTTTACCATCGCAACGACACATACTCAAGCGCGGTATAAATTGCCGGCGGCAGTTAAAAGCTTTATGAGTAATTACCCGAAAGTGAAGCTGAATATTCATCAAGGAAATCCTCTACAGGTTGCAGAGCAGGTCGCAAGTGGCGAAGCCGATATTGGTATTGCAACTGAGTCTATTAGCAGTTTTGAAAGCTTGTTATGCTTACCTTGCTACCAGTGGAACCGTTGTGTAGTTGTACCTAAAGATCATCCGTTGTTGACAGATGGCGTGCTGACACTGGAAAAGCTGGCGTCTTATCCATTAATTACTTACGACTTTGCATTTACAGGAGGCACATTGGTTTCCAAGATATTCAGCGATGCAGGGCTATCTCCTAATGTTGTGCTGACGGCGATTGATGCTGATGTGATTAAAACCTATGTGGCCTTAGGTTTGGGGGTAGGTTTGCTTGCCAATATGGCATATGATTCAGAACGTGATGCGCATTTGGTGAAAATTGATGCGAGTCATTTGTTTCCGGATAGCACGACCTATTTAGGCGTGCGTAAGGATGCATTCTTACGGAGCTATATGTATGGTTTCATTGAACTGATCGCACCACATTTTAATCGTGCTGCGGTGAATGCAGCGTTAAAAGTGAGTTCATAATAACGTTGTTATATTGGAGATTGTTTGATGAATAAAGCACTTTTGATTTTCAGTCTATTGTTGGTCATCAACGCTTGTAGTCTTGTTAAGCCTGATGTAGCAAGGGAACCGCAGCTTATTGGCACCGTTAGAGCTGGCATGCCTGCAATCGACCCGACTACAGGAATCTATGAGTTGCAAGTGCATGATGGTGTGAGTTATCAGGATGTGGTGGATAGCTTAAAAAGCGTCTCCGAAGGTATGAACTTTGTTAATCCAGCTAACTTTCCTATTGGCGAGCATATTAAAAAACGCGGTATTGATCCGCAAGGTATTAAGGAAGTGCGTAGCTTTTGCAGCCTAGGTCTAGGGACAGATATTTTTCTGGATCATCCTGAGTTTTTAGTATTTGCCCCGTGTCGCATTGCGATTTATGAGAAGCCTGATGCACAACATAAATTGAAATTGTTCATTGCTTTAGCGCGGCCAACTTTCGACTTGAAGAGTATTAAAAATCCAACAACAAGAGCGAAAAAAGCGGCACAAGAGCTGGAAACAAACTTGTTGGAAATAATGGATAAAGCCAGTAAGGGTGATATTTGAGTTGGATTGGTATTAGTCAGCCTAGCCAAAGTACAACCGGATAACCAAAGCACACCGAATAAACTAAAGTCTAAATATTAGAAAGAATGTATGACAGAACCAATATTGATTGCAAAAAATAAAGATACCTCAAGTTATTTATTACCAAAAATGGCTAATCGTCATGGCCTGATTGCAGGTGCAACTGGTACTGGTAAAACCGTCACTTTGCAGACATTGGCCGAAGGTTTTTCCAAGCTGGGCGTGCCCGTGTTTATGGCAGATGTGAAGGGTGATTTATCAGGATTGTCGCAGCTTGGTGGCGGCAATGCTAAAGTTGAGGCGCGTGTTGAGCAATTGGCGTTAACAGCATTTAGCTATGCAACTTGCCCAGTAACATTTTGGGACGTATTCGGTACAAAAGGTCACCCTGTTCGCACAACTATCGCCGAAATGGGGCCGTTATTATTGGCACGTTTGCTGAACCTGAATGAAGTGCAGGGCGGTGTACTCAATGCCGTGTTCAAAATTGCGGATGACAAAGGCTGGCTGTTGCTAGACCTGAAAGACCTGCGAGCTATGATGCAACATGCCGCTGAGAATGCACAAACCTATATGACGCAATACGGCAGTATTTCAGCCGCCAGTGTTGGTGCGATTCAGCGCGCCTTGCTTGAGCTGGAAACGCAGGGTGCCGGTGCACTGTTTGGTGAACCTGCACTTAATTTAGATGACCTGATACAAACTGATGCGCAAGGGCATGGTGTCATTAATATTTTAGCGAGCGATCAGCTTTCCAATTCTCCTCGAATTTATGCGACTTTATTACTTTGGCTACTGTCTGAATTGTTTGAAAAAATGCCAGAAGCTGGAGATTTAGATAAGCCAAAATTGGTATTCTTTTTTGATGAAGCACATTTGTTATTCAGTGATGCGCCGCAAGCGCTGCTGGAAAAAATCGAACAGGTCGTGCGTTTGATTCGCTCTAAAGGCGTAGGTATTTATTTCGTGAGCCAAAATCCGCTGGATATTCCTGATGTGGTGCTGGGTCAACTAGGTAACCGTGTACAGCATGCGCTACGTGCTTTCACGCCACGAGACCAAAAAGCGGTTAAATCTGCGGCTGAAACCTTCAGAAATAATCCTAAAGTAGATGTTGCTACGGCCATTACAGAATTGGGCGTGGGTGAGGCGCTCGTATCATTTTTAGATGAAAAGGGTATTCCGTCATCGGTGGAACGCACCTTTATTTGCCCGCCAGCTAGTCGAATAGGTCCTGTAACCGATAGTGAGCGTGGTGCCTGCATACAAGCTTCCAACGTGTTTGGTTTTTATGAGAAAGCAGTAGACCGTGAATCAGCTTATGAAATTCTAAAAGACCGAGCAGAACAAACAGCAACGGAAGCCAAGGCTGATGGAGGTTTTGATTGGGGTGGTATGTTTGGTGGTGGTACCTCTGGCAATAAAACGTCAGCGCGTCGCTCAGATGGTGTACTTGAAGCTATAGCCAAGAGCGCAGCTCGTACTATTGGTTCTGAGTTGGGGCGGCAGATTATTCGAGGGGTCTTGGGTAATATTTTAGGCAGACGTAAGTAAATGGATGCTACTAAAAAACTATTTTATGGGCGCATTGCTTCGTTGCGAGGTTTTTTGGTTACGACCGCTTCGCTTAACCTAAAGGTTAGCCTACACCGCAACTTACGTTGTCGTAACCTCGCTGTACTTAAGTACTATCTCTGTTTTTGCGTTCCGTGCGCCTCACACTACATCCTATAAAGTAATTTTTAGAGGTATCCAATGCTAAGCGACATTGAAATTGCCCAATCCGCAACCTTGCAAAAAATTGCAACCATTACTCACAAGTTGCATATCAATGTCGATGATTTAATTCCCTACGGCCATCATATTGCCAAATTGAGTACTAATTGCATTCAAAACTTACAACATAAAGTCGATGGTAAGCTGATTCTGGTCACGGCGATTAGCCCAACGCCCGCCGGAGAGGGTAAAACCACGACAACCATCGGGCTGGCTGACGCGCTGAATCAGGTGTTGGCAGGACGTGACGAGCATGCTGTGGTGTGTATGCGTGAGCCTTCCCTAGGTCCGGTGTTTGGCCTGAAGGGCGGCGCAACCGGTGGTGGTTACTCGCAAGTGGTGCCTATGGAAGATGTGAATTTACATTTTACAGGCGACTTTCACGCCATTAGCAGCGCAAATAATCTGCTGGCAGCATTGATTGATAATCATATTTACCAAGGTAATGCGCTCAATATTGACCCTGCCAGCGTGACGTGGCGCCGCTGTATGGATATGAACGACCGAGCTTTGCGTGACATTACACTCAATAGTCGTAATAAAGATGGTCATGCTTATGTGCGGCAAACGGGTTTTGATATTACTGTTGCCAGTGAGGTGATGGCGATATTTTGTTTAGCGTCATCTCTGAAGGATCTGCAAGCCCGCCTAGCTAACATACAGATTGGTTTAAGTACAACGCAGCAGCCGATATTGGCTAGAGACTTACAGGCTGAAGGTGCCATGACAGCTTTGTTGAAGAATGCTTTTCAGCCAACAATGGTGCAAACCTTGGAGCATACCGCTGCGCTGGTGCATGGTGGGCCATTTGCCAATATCGCACATGGTTGTAACTCGGTAATTGCCACCAAGGCAGCCTTGAAGCTGGCGGATTATGTGGTGACCGAGGCTGGTTTTGGCGCAGACCTAGGTGCTGAAAAGTTTATTGATATCAAATGTAGAAAAACAGGACTGCAGCCAGCCGCCGTTGTTTTAGTGGCGACTGTCCGCGCGCTTAAATATCATGGTGGTGTTGAGGTTGCTGACTTGAATCAGGAGAACTTGGCTGCCTTACAGGCTGGCATGATAAATTTACAAAAGCATGTGCAAAACCTGCAGCAGCATTTTGGCTTGCATGTTGTGGTGGCAATCAACCATTTTGCGACTGATACCGACGCGGAAATCACCTTATTGCAAACCGAAACCGAAAATTTGGGCGTTAAAGCTCTTGTCTGCAAGCATTGGGGGCAGGGCGGTGCCGGTGCGAAGGATTTGGCTATGGAGGTGCTTAATGTCACTGCCCATACAAGCGATACTTTTAAGTTTTTATATCCAGATGAATTGCCGCTTTTGCAAAAAATAGAAACAATCGCTCAAAAAATATATGGCGCGAGTCATGTCGAATTATCTTCCATTGCGCAAAAAAGCTTGTTGGCATTAGAAAAAGATTACGGTCATTACCCCGTCTGCATCGCTAAAACGCAATACTCATTTTCATCTGACCCAACTCTGCGCGGTGCACCTGTTGGACATGTGCTTAAAGTACGTGAATTAAGGCTGTCGCGTGGTGCAGAGTTTGTTGTTGCAATCTGTGGTGACATTATGACCATGCCAGGTTTACCTAAGTTACCTGCCAGCGAGCGTATAGGAGTGAGCCAGGCTGGTACAATTACGGGCTTAAATTAGGTCTCAGGTTGAGTTAAGTGTTCGTTGTTACCCAAGCAGGGTTTGCAGAGCAAACCATTACTAAATCCCGTTTTATTGCGATGGCGATGCGCTGTGAAAATGAGCGCGAGGTCGGTGCCGCATTACGTGCCTTTGCAGCACAGCATCCAAGCGCACATCATTTAGCATATGCCTTTCGCTTGAAAACAGAGCAAGGCATCGTGCCTCGCTTTTCAGACGCGGGCGAGCCATCAGGTACGGCTGGTATGCCAGTGCTAAAGTTGATTGAAGGTCGAGACTTAATCAACGTCTGCGTTGCTGTCATACGTTACTATGGGGGTGTCAATCTGGGTACAGGTGGCTTGGCACGTGCTTATGGCGGAACCGCAAAAATGGCGCTTGATGCGGCAAAAATAGGCGATTTTGTTGAAATGCAAACAGTGCAATTAACGATTGATTATAAGCAAATGGATTATTTAACAAGAGTGCTAGCCAAGTGTAATGGGACGATTGTCGACAAAGCCTTTAAAGAACGGATTGATTTACTGGTCACATTACCAGCAAATGAGGTCGAAAGTTTTTTGAGCCGTTTTGCGCTTTAATTGTTTTGCTTTTAGTTTTATGTTGGTAAATCTAAATTGTGCTTAATTTCCTTATACCAACTTAATACATTTGATGTTTGTAGATTGGCATTTTCTTCTTCCTTATTCCAGAGCCTGGAAATGTCTGTAATGATTGAGTTTATTTGCTATGTACTAGCTCAGACAATACTTCCTCTATTTTCGAGCAATGATATAGACAATGTTACCATTCAAAAGCCTTTCTAATTTAACGGCCTAGATCTATGTCAATATTCGATTCTTTGCAGTTGGGTGAGAATCTCTTGTGCTGAGGTGGCAATCCACTCTATGGTTCCTAGCATGATAATTTTTAGGTAAGCTAAACCTTTACATCGTGTAATTCGCATATACTATTTTGTCTTGATAGATATATGCCTCATATGACTAAAAATACCGTAGCACAACCTCCGTCGATTTATGAAATATCTGCCTGGATTCTGACTGCTTTTGCTTTGTATTTTATCGTCAAGCTTAGTCTCCTCCCCGCATTGCTTTCAGGCTTGTTGGTTTATGAGTTAGTTCACATTCTCACCCCTTATATTGCCCGTAGTTTTCCCAGTAAGCAGCCCGGTAACCTTTCCAAGCTTTGGGCCGTGGGAATATTAGTGATTACCATTGTTAGCTTATTAGTGTTGGCAGGTATTGGGCTAGGTACTTTTTTAAGATCAGATTCGGGTAGTGTTACCGTATTGCTGGCAAAAATGGCACAAATCATTGAAGACTCTCGTCGAATTTTACCCAGTTGGTTACTTGAACATTTACCCGCAGATGCAATGACATTTAAAGAGCAGGCAGCGCTTTGGTTGAGGGTGCATGCAGATGAGTTGCAGGTGGTTGGCAAAGAGGCGGGTCGCGCTATGGCGCACATTATATTGGGGATGGTGATAGGTGGTATTTTGGCATTGCGTGATGTTGTTGCAATGGATGATTTTAAGCCTTTTGCACGCGCATTGGTTGGTAGAACCAGTCTGTTGAGTGATGCGTTCAGGCGCATCGTTTTTGCACAGATGCGCATAGCTGCGATCAATACTACATTTACTGCCATTTATCTGTTGGCAGTGTTGCCTTTGATGGGTATTCATCTACCGCTGGTTAAAACCATGATTGCTATTACATTTATTGTCGGCTTGATTCCAGTTGTAGGTAATCTAGTGTCAAATACGGTGATTGTGATCGTGAGTTTAAGTCAATCTTTAAGCGTGGCAATCGGATCATTAGTCTATTTAATCATTATTCATAAATTTGAATACTTTTTAAATGCTCGTATTGTCGGCACCCAAATTCGAGCCAATGCTTGGGAGTTGTTGATTGCGATGATGGTGATGGAAGCCGCTTTTGGTCTGGTTGGTATAGTGGCGGCACCAATATATTATGCCTATATAAAAGCAGAGTTACGTGAGAGAAATCTAGTGTAGGAATAGTTTTGCCGATGTGTGTTTTATGCTTTTAGCATACTCATTTGCACTTAACAACTTGTTGAAATTGAAAATTATACGAAACAAAATTAATGATCTTTACTTACTTAATCAATAGTGCGCTTGTAGCAAGCATTGTGTTAATTCACTTTGAGGCGCTCAGTCTACTTTCAGTTTTGAGTCCCAAGCTGACTATCAAGCACCGCTTGCGTGTTTTATTTGGTGTTTTTGGTGCCTTGGTTGCGCATGTGATTGAAATATGGGTATTTGCGTTTGGCTATTATTTCATGGTGAAAGATGGACGTTTTGGCACCTTGGAGGGGCATTTTAATCATAGTCTAATGGATTGTAGTTACTTTTCGTTTGTGAACTATACCTCTCTTGGTTTCGGCGACATTATAGCCAAGGGTGATGTGCGATTTACATCTGGCTTGGAAGCGTTAACCGGACTGGTATTGATCTCTTGGACGGCATCGTTTATGTTCATTGAGATGCAAAAACAATGGAAAGAAAAATAACGATTATATTGGTTTGGGTGTTCTGTTTTAGTCGGTTGAATGCCTGCGCATGTAGGCTCGGTAATAATCCATAACTTATCAAAATGATTATTCCCCCGAATGAGGGAGTAATCATTTTTTAGTATTTACATCACCACTTGGTTATCGTGCTCACCACGTTCATACACAATGTGTGCACGACCTACCAGTAGCGGGTCAAGTGCGCCAATCGCATCCAGATTTTTATTCTTATATGGCAGTTTGTGTAGCACATAGCGCATAGCATTGAGACGTGCCCGTTTTTTACAATCTGATTTAATGACTGTCCAAGGTGAGTCTGCAGTGTCCGTATGAAAGAACATGGCTTCTTTAGCTTTGGTGTAATCATCCCACTTGTCTAGAGAGGCGAGATCGATAGGACTGAGTTTCCACTGTTTGAGTGGGTGCATTTCACGTTCTTTGAAACGGCGGCGCTGTTCCTCGCGACTCACTGAAAACCAGAACTTGATTACATGTATGCCGCTACGTGTCAGGTTGCGCTCAAAATTCGGTGCCTGGCGCATAAACTCCAGATATTCGTCATCGTCGCAAAAGCCCATTACGCGCTCTACGCCTGCGCGGTTGTACCATGAACGGTCAAACAGGGTAATTTCGCCGGCCGTAGGTAATTGTGAAACATAACGCTGAAAATACCACTGACCACGCTCGACTTCACTTGGCTTTTCCAGTGCTACTACACGGGCTCCGCGTGGGTTGAGGTGCTCCATGAATCTGCGTATAGTGCCGCCCTTACCAGCGGCATCGCGCCCTTCAAACAGAATGACAACGCGCTGGCCTGTATCTTTCACCCATGCCTGTAGCTTCAGTAACTCCACCTGAAGGTGATATTTTTGTTTTTCATAAGATTTTCTGGAAAGCAGGTTTTTGTATGGATAATTACCTTCGCGCCAGTCCTGAGCCAGTTCTTCATCTGGATTTTTGCGGATTTTTGGATGTGCTGGCTTGGCTGTTTCTGCGATAGCCTTTCTCAGTGCTGCTGCATCATCGGGGGATGCCTCGTCAAGAATTGCACTGAGCGCGTCAGAAAGCGTTGTCATATTCTGACTCGCTGATATGCCGTTGATGATGTCTTGCACTGCTGCATATTTAGATTCGCGGGATGCCGCAATACTTTCACTCACAACGAAGTTCTCTATACCTTGCGGGCTAGTGTCAGGTGCAGTGTCACCAGCGACGACTGAACGTAATGTAGTGTTTTTGTGAATACTGGCCGGTTTGTTAGCAGATGTCATGAGCATCTCGATTAATGTGCTGATAATGCATTTTTCTCTTTAATAATCTATCTGTCAATCCGCATGGATACTTGGTCTAAGTGTTTAATGTCTGACTACTATTTGATGTGGTAAAACCGGTTCTCTAGTGTTTTTCCATTTTTAATATTATCTAGTTTGTTGCCAACTGCGTCAGCTAATGTACTTAATCTGTCGTCTGGTAGCGGATGTGTTTTGAAGAGTAGCGCAACGCTGCTGTCATCTTTACTGGTTTGTCCTAGTGTTTGTAGTACATCAGCCAAGCCGAATGGCTCATAACCTGCACGTGTCGCATAACTTAGACCTAATCTATCAGCTTCATATTCTGCATCTTTATCTAAACTACGTGCGCTAATTTCAGCGCCAGTGCCAATAACTTTGCTGATGAGATCATTGCCTTTTGTGAGCTGGTCACTCAAAAAACCTGCTCCCATGCTTAATAGCTGTTGTTTCTGCAATAGTTTGAGTTGATGTTTTCTGACTACGTGTGCAATTTCGTGACCAAGTACGCCTGCGAGTTGTGCTTCATTCGTGAGCTTTAGATATAAGCCCTTGGTGAGTACAACATAACCGCCTGGAGCGGAAAATGCATTCAGGTCGCTACTGTCAATGACACCAAAACGCCAAGGTAAATCTGGGCGTTCAGATTGAGAGGCAACCCAGCGCCCTACAGAATTGACATATTTTTGCAGAGCCGCATCTTTAACTAATGGTGCTGCACCAAGTAAATTTCCGGTAATTTCTCGGCCGAGTGCAATCTCTTCTTCTTTGCTTGGGTTTTTCCAGTTAAATGCAGGTTTTGCTTCTTTAGTCGCCACGGCATTTGTTGCAGGTGTCGAGGCTGCATCTTTACTTTCAGGTGAAGTTGATTCGGGTTTTAGACCTATTTTCTTTTCTGCGGCATCTTTCAGTGCGCCTTGAAAATCAAACGCTAAACTATGTAAGCTAATGCCGCCAAGCAAGCTCGCAAATAGTGCAGAAATGAAGAGTTTTTTATGCGTTAAAGTGCTGATAGAGGTTTTCATTGCGCCTCTCCTTTTGCTGCGCTTAAGTTGGGGAATGGGATGGTTTTTAAATTACCCTTACTAGCAAACTTGCGGCCTTGTTCAGCGCTTAATGTATAGCTTTCCAGTTTTTTAATTTCAGCTTCGTTGAATTTTGCCGCTTTCAGCTCCTCTTCGTTTAGGCCACGAATACCTGTGGTTGAGACTACTTGGCCAGTACCTGCGCGACCACTTGCCAGAGCTAACACGCCACTTGTCTGGTTGCTACTGCTTGTGCCCCCACGTTTAACCGACAAGATACGTACCCAACCTGTGGTTTTTTTAGTTTTAACTTGTAGCCATGCGCCTTTTTTACTGATGATTTCAACGCTATCACCACGGCTTAAACTGCCCGTTACTTTTGCATCAGCAAATGGTTCAAAGCGCATACTGTCATTTTTTAGTGCACTACCGGTTTCTGCTGCCATGCTCTGGTTGGCAAGTAGTAGCGTAGAGACGCTGGTAGCAATGAGTAAGTATTTTAATTTATGCATGATATCTAACCTTTTTCTAAAACATCCAACTTGATAATTGCTTGTGCGAACAAACCTCGCCACTGACTAGCCATTGGCTTGTCGGTATTGAAGACGCCGCTGTGTCTTGTATAACGTACTTTTGTATCTAGGGGTAGGCCAATATTTTGGATGACTGTTTTTAATTGTGATTCTAAATGATGAGCATCTTGGTTAACTAGCGCCAAGGATGTTTCATTGTCGTGAGAATAGGCCCAACTCACTACAATGATGTCACTAAATAGTCCCCAAATTCCACTTTGTGTGCCTTTAATTATTTCAACGGAGGCTGGTATTTTGCATTGCTGACTGACTTTGTGCTGCAATTTTTTTAGCATACTCTCGCTGAGCGACTCTTCACACTCAATGAGGATAGGCATTAGTAATATTGCGGCGCCTTTTTTGCTCGACGCAACGTCATTAGCCAGCATACGTTGCATGGCGCGGTCGTTAGCAAGTGCATATATTTTTGCTACGCTGAAGTAAATAACAGCCCAAGTGATTGGGCCAGTAAAGTCTAAATAGGTGTTACTTAAGTTAATGGCTGTATAAGACAGTGCCAGTAACGTAATTTGGCTACCACTGAAAATAGTCGTGACTCTATCGCGATCTACATTGCGATAGAATGCAAACGCCGTCAGCCAGACTAACAGCAAGCTAATTAGTATGTAGGGTATTTTTCCTCGCCACACGTGTAAGTAGTCATTGTGTTTTACGTTATCAATTGCTGTAGCCAGAATCTCTACGCCAGGAAACGCTTTTGCCATCGCAGTAGCTTTTAGGTCGAAGAGTGAAGGTGCTGTGGAGCCAATAATCACTATTTTGTTGGTGAATTCATTGGGCGCACGCTTTTTAACTTTGCTAGCCATGTCGGTATACACATCACTGAACGTTGCAAATTGGTAAGTGAAAGGTTTGCCACGCCAGTTAATAAGTACGTCCTGTGGTTGTTGCAACGGGTGTGTTTGTACGAAGTTGCCAACAACCAATGGCAACGCTGGCAGCAGCCAGCCATTTTCATCGCGCCAGAGTTTGTATTCGCGCACAATACCGTCTTTATCTGGGTAGATGTTATGTGTACCTAGCCTTTTGGAGTTAAGTGCAGCATCAAAATGCGGCAGGACAATAGCGATAGGCTTGCTGGCTTGTGGGCTGGTTTCTGAGTCGATGCGATGAATTCCGGGAATCATTCCAGGCGTAATCTTGCTTAAATAATCGCTGGCTTCAGATAGACGCAGCATCGGGAAAAAAGTGTTGTCGGTACCAGCAATTACATCGTTAAAATAGGCGTCACTATCTGGATTGTAGACATCGGCATCGCTGAATAAAATGTCAAATACGATGGCTTTAGGATGCTGCGCTTCAATATTCTCTACAAACTCGCCAAATACCTGACGCGGCCAAGGCCAGCGACCATACTCTTTTGACATCGCGCTTAATGAAGCCTCATTGATGTCGACAATGACAATATCATTGTCTGCTTTGGGCACGATAATCCGGTTTTTTACCATCATGTCAAAAGCACGGTCGCGCATGTTTTCACCAACATGAAACACGGTGGCATCAAGCAATACTAGCGCTGTGAGCAACACGCTCAGATACAGGTAAAAATTATTCTGCAACTTGCGCGTCAAGCTGGCTAGCCACAGATTAATAAGTAGTATAAGTTTGGTCATTCATGTTCAACATTGTGCCGATAAGCTTAAAATCATAAATGTATTTATGCTGAATTGGGGATTTGTTCTATTGAAAAGCTGGAAATAATTTGGATGCTTATGCTTGATTCATTCAAATTAGAGTCTTTTGTTGATGTAGTTAACTACAAATTGGCTGGTCATTTGCTACTTTACAATATGGTGCGTGCTAGAAGTGCGTGCTGGAAGTGAGTACTTTCACAAATTTGATGGCTCAAGTCTTAAAGGTTCTCAGTCAGGTATAATCTAGTCTTATGATACAAACCATTACTTTACTCGTTGCTGTTGCCATTTTATTTATTATGCTATGGCAGATTTTTCGTGTCAGTCAGCAAGAAAAGTCCAGTGTAGATTTGCAGCAGGTGATGTCGCAGCAGCTTGAAGATAAGCACAGAGCAATGTTGCTGGATTTTAACGATGGCTTAAATAAACTGGGTGATCGCTTAAGCGCATCTTCAAATGACATTAGTGATCGTTTGCGAGTGAGCGTTGCCGCAGAGTTACAGGCAACACGTGATGCGATGCAGGCCTTGCAGTTGGCGCAAAATACTAACTTGTCATTAACGCGTGAAACCGTACTGGAGAAATTGCATACGACGTTGGCAGAGCAAGGCAAAGCTGAGCAAGAGTTGATTCAATCCACCATGCGCAATGCCACGTTGCAGTTAACCGCCAGTATTGAGGCGTTGACTAAAGCGGTGGATGGTCGTCTGGAACAAATCGGCGGTAAGGTTTCTGAACGTCTGGATGAAGGCTTCAAAAAGACCAATCAAACTTTTGTTGATGTCATGGCGCGGCTTGCCACGATTGATGAAGCGCAGAAGAAAATCGACGGTTTAACGACCAATGTCGTGAGCTTGCAAGAATTACTTGGCGACAAACGTTCGCGCGGGGCTTTTGGTGAGGTGCAGCTAGAGGCGCTGGTGCGTAATGTATTGCCGGTGAACTCGTTCGCTATGCAGTACTCTTTCCCAAATGGCACGCGTGCTGACTGCGCTTTATTTTTGCCTGATCCTACAGGCACTGTGGCGGTGGACAGTAAATTTCCACTTGAAAACTATCATCGTATGTTCGACAGTAAGTTGAGTGAAGTTGAGCAATTGGCGGCTGAAAAACAATTCAAATTAGATGTTAAAAAACATGTGGATGACATTGCCAACAAGTACATTATTTCCAATATCACGTCTGACGGTGCGGTGATGTTTATTCCGGCGGAAGCGGTGTTTGCTGAGTTGCATGCGTACCATGCGGATGTGATTGAATATGCCATGAATAAGCGCGTATGGGTAGTGTCGCCAACCACGCTGATGGCGGTTTTAAACACTGCACGCGCTGTGCTGAAAGATGTTGAAACTCGCAAACAAGTACATGTGATTAAAGAAGAGCTGGGCAAGCTCAGTAAAGACTTTGGCCGATTTGATGTGCGTATGAAAAAATTGGCGGATAATATTCGCCAAGCACATGAAAATGCGCAGGAAGTACATATTAGCAGTCAAAAAATATCCAACCGTTTTGCGCAGATCGAACGTGTCGAGCTGGCTAAAAATCCAGCTGATTTACTCGATATCATTGATGATATCGGTCTTGATGATGATGTGCTACCCAATAAAAAAGAAAGTTAACTTCGTTATTACTTTATGAAAATTAAATTATTTTATTTCGCGAGACTCAAAGAAACGCTCAAGTACTCTACTGAGGATTTGGACTTGCCAGCAGACGTGGTGACTATTCTGAAGCTCAAAGCTTTTCTGGCTAAACGCGGTGATGTCTGGGGTGAAATGCTGATGGGCAAGCTCAAGGTTCGCGCGGCGATTAATCATGAGCTGGTTGATGATAAAGCTGCTATTGCCGATGGCGATGAGGTGGCATTTTTCCCGCCAGTGACGGGTGGGTAATTTCTAGTTTAATCATGACCGTACGCGTTCAAACTGAAGACTTTGATGTAGGCTTTGAAATCAGCCAACTTCGCAAGATGCGCAAAGATACGGGTGCGGTCGTTAGTTTCGTCGGGCAGGTACGTGACTTGAATGAAGGTGACAGCGTATCGCAACTTACCTTGGAGCATTATCCAGGTATGACCGAAAGGTCGTTGTCGCTAATTATTGGTCAAGCTAAAAGCCGTTGGGATATTTTTGATGCGCTGATTATTCACCGTGTAGGCACACTTGAGCCAACCGACCAGATTGTCCTTGTTGCTGTGAGCGGTGCGCACCGTGGCGAAGCATTCAAGGCGTGTGAGTTCATCATGGATTACTTAAAAACTGAGGCGCCTTTTTGGAAAAAAGAAGTGACTCAATCAGGCGAACGTTGGGTAGAAGCAAAACAGACGGATGATGCCGCACGCGAGCGTTGGACAACGACTCATGAGTCTATTGAGTAGTAAGCGCTACTTTTAAATCTGTACATTTCAAATTAATTATCAAAATAAACGAATAAGACAATATGTCAAAAAACCTTACTTCTCAGCAGTTAACGCATCATATTTCTGCACAGCAATTCAATTTTGCAGATACTTCTGAGCTCATTGGTGCCGATAATCTTAGCGCTCAACATCAGGCGTGGATAGCACAGTCTGAAGCTAAAAAGGCGGCTGAATTTGGGTTGAATCTTCATCAGGCTGGTTTTAATCTATTGGTGCTAGGCGAACCAGGCACTGGACGTACAACGCTGATGATGAGCGCCATGCATGAGGCTGCCGCCAAGCAACTTGCAGCGAATGATTTAGTGGCTTTGTATCAGTTTGATGCTAATGGCAAGCCCTTGTTTTTGAAGTTGCCAGCAGGCGCTGGAACGCAATTGAAGCAAGCCTTAGATGTATTTATTCGTAATCTAGCCAAAGATTTGGCTGTGTTACTCGATGCGAAAGTGCAGCAAAACTCACTCACACCGATCCAGATCTTTTTGGAGGCGCAATTAAGCATGGTAAAAGCCAGCATTACGCTGATTGAGCCAGACAAAATTCCTGCACATTACTTTGAGTTAATGCAGCGCGATATTTTAGAGTTTTTGGAAGCATGGCAGCCGAATTCCAGCGGAGATGGTGACAATAATCTGGAAGCTTTACTTAACGAGAGTTTCTTTGGGCGCTATCGTGTGAATGTGCTGGTCGAGCATCATGCAACTCAGAATGCGCCAGTGCTGTACGACAATGACCCTAGTTTACACTCATTATTCGGCGGCATAGAAGGCGCTGGTGAGGCTAGTACTACGCCTGACTTTATGCGGCTACGTGCTGGTAATTTGTTACGTGCCGATGGCGGTACTTTGCTGCTGCACTTGCGTGATATTTTGGCAGATGAACAAAACGGAACGCAAATTCTAGAAAAACTGCATCGTTTCTTGCGCAATGGTACTTTGCAAATTGAAGACTTAAGTAGCAGCAGCAGTCAAGGCAGTAGTTTTGTGAGTGCGCAAGCTGCAATTGATGTGTCAGTCAAGTTGGTGCTAGTGACCACGCGTGAAGACTACTATGCGTTACTTGAAGAAACGCCTGATTTTTTCAGTTATTTTCCAATCAAGATCGAATTTGCAGAAAAGGTAAAAGCTAACGCAGAAAACTATGCAGCTTATGCGGCCTTTATTGCCCAAAAGTGTTTGCAATATCACTGCCATCATTTTAATGTGGAGGCTGTGATAGCGTTGCTGCAAGCCATGCACAGAGTTGAAGAGGATCAAACCCGATTAAGTACGCAATTCTCTGTGCTGGAGAAGTTGATGCTGGAAAGTTCTGCTGCCGCAGATTTACGTGGTGTGTCTATCGTCACTATTGAAGATGTTAAAACAGCAATTAATAGAAGATATGCACGGCATAGCTATATTGAAGGGCATATGCGTGATTCGATCATTGATAATGAGTTAATGATTGCTGTGCAGGGTGCTGTGGTCGGTCAAATAAATGGTCTGACGCATATCGATTTGGCTGACGCCAGTTTTGGCTCGCCAGTGCGTATTTCAGCGAATTGCTATGCAGGGCGTCGTGATGTGTTGACGATTGATCGTGAAGTATCAATGAGTGGTCCAACGCATGATAAGGGGGTGATGATCTTACAAAGCTGGTTACATGCTAACTTTGCACAATTGAACCCTTTGAATGTCACGGCTTCCCTAGTGTTTGAGCAAGAATACGGTGGTGTGGATGGCGACTCCGCATCATGCGCAGAGTTGTTTGTCTTGTTATCTTCACTCTCAAAATTACCCATTAAGCAAGGCATTGCCGTTACAGGCGCGCTGAATCAGCATGGTGAAGTGTTGCCAGTTGGCGGGTTGAATGAAAAAATTGAAGGTTACTTTAGAGTGTGTAAAGACATAGGGCTGGATGGTAAGCAGGGTGTGCTGATTCCAGAGCGTAATATGCGTCATTTGATGTTGGTTGATGAGGTGGTTGAAGCTGTAGCCAATGGCCAGTTTCATATCACTACGATGAGTAATGTGGCCGAAGGCATTTTGCATTTGACTGGACATAGCTTGGATGAAGTGAACCGTTTGGCTGAAGTAACATTACGTTCGTATAAAGTGGTGATGGAGCAAAATTTACCGCAGAGCTTTTTGATTAAACAGTGATTCAAAGTAAACCGTAGCGAACAGTATTTAAGATTATGAGTGAAGTAGATATAAAGTGCAGGTTAGATAAATGGCTATGGGCTGCACGTTTTTTTAAAACACGCAGCTTGGCGACTGCTGCAATTGAAACAGGTAAAGTGCATGTGGATGGTGATCGAGCTAAGCCTGCCAAAGAAGTGCATGCTGGGCAAGTAATTCACATTCGTAATCGGGACTTTGAGATTGAGGTCAGTGTGCAGGCCTTATCAAATATCCGTAAAGGTGCACCAGAAGCAGCACTTTTATACACGGAAACGCAAGCGAGCATCAGTAAACGTGAGAATGCTAAAGCCACAGGTGAGGGTGAACATGCCCTTCGTGACCGTGGGGCAGGGCGGCCTACAAAGCGGCAGTTGCGAGACATTAAAAAGTTTACTGGAAGTGCGTATTGAGATTGAAAAACATGCGGATTTAATGATCCCTATTGCAGCTAATGATATAGCTCAGTCGATTGCCCTTGTAAAAGTCGTCGGTTAGTTATGATCTATAAGCACGTTGGATTGCAATCATTTGACTGGAGTTCAGTGTGTTTATCAGAGTCTGCAATTCTTTTGCCTATATTAAGAAGTGAGTTGATGTGATGAAGAAGATTACCAAAGCGGTTTTTCCTGTAGCGGGTCTGGGTACGCGTTTTTTGCCTGCAACCAAGGCTAGCCCGAAAGAAATGCTCCCCATTGTAGATAAACCGCTTATTCAATATGCTGTTGAAGAGGCGATTGCTGCTGGTGCTACGGAGCTTATTTTTATTACAGGTAAAAATAAGCGTTCTATCGAAGATCATTTTGATAAAGCTTATGAGTTAGAAACTGAACTTGCCGCCAAACAAAAGACAGAAATTCTGGATGCCTTGCATGAAATTTTGCCTAAAGGTGTGTCATGTATCTATATTCGTCAGCCTGAAGCGCTGGGGCTAGGTCATGCAGTATTGTGTGCAAAGCCTGTCATTGGAAACGAGGCGTTTGCGGTTATTCTTGCCGATGATCTGATTGATGCTGAGGTGCCTGCAATGCGCCAAATGGTAGATCTTTATCAGCAATACGGACATTCAATTTTGGGTGTAGAAGATGTTTCGCCTGAAGATACTGCAAGTTACGGTATTGTGGATGCTGAGCCCTTGACGCCTACCGTATTGAAAATCAACCATATTGTAGAAAAGCCGCAACCACAGGATGCACCTTCTACGCTTGCGGTGGTTGGTCGCTATATTCTTACGCCACAAATATTTGATTGTCTGGAAAATTTGCAGCCTGGTAAGGGTGGCGAAATTCAGCTTACGGATGGTATCGCGCAACTTTTGAAACAAGAAACGATTTTAAGCTATCGATTTGCAGGTAAGCGTTTTGATTGTGGTAGCAAGCTTGGCTTTATGCAGGCTAATGTTGAATATGCATTGAAACATCCAGAAATTGGCAGTGAATTTACAAAGTATTTAACACAGAGAAATAGTAATTAAGACAGAATCGAGAATATATTGCACACCGCTAATCCACAACAATTGCTTGAGCAAGCGCAGCTCATTCACACTTCAGAAGCTGTTGAGGCTGCAATTACCCGATTGAGTCACGAGCTCACGGAGGCGCTTGCAGATGCGTGCCCCATCATTATCTGTGTAATGGGCGGTGGTATTGTCTTTGCTGGTCAATTGTTAACACAGCTAAAGTTTGCTTTAGAAGTAGACTATGTGCATGCGAGCCGCTATCAAAATAAAACCGTTGGGAAAACACTTACTTGGAAAGCGCTACCTAAGCTTGATTTGACTAATCGCACCGTGTTGCTGGTGGATGATATTTTAGATGAAGGTATAACTTTGTTGGCAATTCAAGAAAAGTGTCTGGAGTTAGGTGCAAAAAAAGTATTATCAGCCGTGTTGATTGAAAAGCAGCTTGATCATGTTAAGCCGATTACAGCTGATTTTGTCGGGTTAGAGGTGCCTAACCGCTATGTATTTGGTTACGGGATGGATGCTTATGGCTGGGGGCGAAATCTTTCAGCTATTTATGCGTTACCATCATAAATACGTACCGCTACTAAAGGCATGTTAAAATGATTTAGGTTTTTGAATCATTAAAGTTTCATCGCGGCGTGAGCCGCATTTTTGTTTGAGTTTAATCCTTGTATTTACCCTAGTAACTAATTTAATAATGACTAATTTAGCCCCAGATCATATTCGTGCCATAGCGCCATATCAAGGCGGTAAGCCAATCACAGAGCTTGCCCGTGAGATGGGTCTGCAAGTGGAAGAGATTGTTAAGCTTGCTTCAAATGAAAATCCTTTAGGCATTAGCCCTAAGGCTGAGTATGCGATACAAGAAGCCTTGCTGGATATTGCACGCTATCCAGATGGCAACAGCTTTGCTTTGCGGGATGCGGTTAGTCATAAATTCAATGTTGCACCTAATCAGATTGTGTTTGGCAATGGCTCAAACGACATTTTAGAGTTGGCTGCACGTGCATTTTTAATCGCAGGCTGTGAAACGATTTATTCGCAACACGCTTTTGCCGTTTATCCATTAGTGACGCAGGCGATGGGAGCAACAGGGGTTGTTGTGCCAGCGAAAAACTTTGGACATGATCTAAGCGCAATGCTTTCCGCTATCAGCGTAAAAACACGCATGATCTTTATTGCAAACCCTAATAACCCGACTGGTACGCTGTTGGGCAAAGATGAATTGTTCGATTTTCTAAAGCAAGTGCCAAGTAATGTGCTGGTGGTGTTGGATGAAGCTTATGATGAGTATTTGTCTGCGGAACATAAGTCTGAAGCTATTAGCTGGTTAAGTGAGTTTGATAATCTGATTATTTCGCGCACTTTTTCTAAGGCCTACGGTCTAGCAGGTCTGCGTGTGGGTTTTGGTTTATGTCATCCTGAAGTTGCGGATATGATGAACCGTGTGCGGCAGCCGTTTAACGTCAATAGTCTTGCGCAGGCTGCTGCTGTGGCAACGCTTGCTGATGATGACTTTGTGGCACGCAGCTATGCCCTTAACCAAGCCGGTATGCTGCAGTTAACGCAAGGCTTGCAGAAATTGGGTTTGGAATACATTCCATCATTTGCAAATTTTATTAGTATCAGAGTGGGTAACGCCACTGATTATTACCGAAAATTACTTGAAAATGGCGTGATTGTGCGGCCTGTCGCCAATTATGAAATGCCAGAATACTTAAGAGTAAGCATAGGATTATTTGCTGAAAATGCAAAATTTTTGGCGGTGTTAGAAAAAATTATGAAGGAAATTGCATGATTATTGTAATGAGCAATACGGCTGATGAGGCGCAAATTGAAGCGGTTATCAAGCAGATCAAAAAACAAGGTTTAGATGCCAATATTTCACGCGGTACAGAGCGCACAGTGATTGGTGCAATTGGTGACGAGCGCAAACTAGATGGTGAGTTGCTTGAAGCCCTGCCAGGCGTTGAGCAGGCGCTGCATATTGTTAAGCCTTATAAAATTGTTGCGCGCGAATGGCACAAAGAAGATACCGTTATTAATATCAGCGGTGTTCCATTAGGCGGCAAGGAAATTCAAATTATCGCAGGCCCATGTTCGGTAGAAACGCCTGAGCAAATGGCGCTATCAGCACAAGCAGTGAAGGATGCTGGTTGCCGCTTAATGCGTGGTGGTGCGTTTAAACCTCGCTCTAGCCCATACACTTTCCAAGGTACAGGTTATGAAGGTCTTGCCATGCTGCGTGAAGCAGCTGACAAGCAGGGCTTGCCGATTGTGACGGAGTTGCTTGATATTCGTCATTTAGATAAGTTCATGGAGTACGGTGTTGATGTAATCCAAATCGGCACACGTAGTATGCAGAACTTCGAGTTGCTAAAAGAAGTCGGTAAAACCAATGTTCCGATTATTTTGAAGCGCGGTATGTCAGCTACGATTTCAGAATGGTTAATGGCGGCAGAATACATTGCAGCTAGTGGTAACCATAATATTATTTTCTGTGAGCGCGGCATTCGTAGTTTTGAAACTTACTACCGAAATGTGATGGATGTCACAGCGATTCCTGTACTAAAAAAAGAAACGCATTTGCCTGTGATTGTTGATCCATCACACGCTGGCGGTAAAGCTTGGATGGTGCCGGCATTGTCACGCGCGGCCATTGCGGCTGGTGCAGATGGTTTGTTGGTTGAAGCGCACCCTGTACCTTGTGAGGCTTGGTGTGATGCTGATCAGGCTTTAAACCCTACTGAGTTGGTTGACCTGATGGGTCAGTTGCGGGGCATTGCTAAAGTCATCGGTCGCGAGATTCAGTAGTATTTATTGGTAAGAATGATCACTGGATTGCAGGGTGAGAGATGGGGTTAGTAAAAAATCCTGCACCGTACTGCAATTAAGTGGTCAAAGTATTGTAAAATTGCATTTGGCGGGCCTCCCCGCATTGTGAAGTAGCCAATCTGGTCAGGTGCGGAAGCAAGCAGCCACAACTACCAAGCAAGTGCCGGGGGCAAGGCTCGCCTCCCTAATTTGCCAATACCTAGTAGTAAGTTCGTTACTCTATACGCTATGAAAGCAGGCATATTTACCTCATGAGTTTATTCTGTCCTATGAGCTATCCAGTCTTATGAGTTATCAAGTTCTAGCCCGTAAGTGGCGCCCAAAATCATTTGAAACGCTTGTCGGTCAAGACCATGTGGTACGCGCACTCACCAATGCGCTTGAACAAAACCGTTTGCACCATGCCTATTTGTTTACAGGTACGCGCGGCGTAGGTAAAACCACACTTGCCCGAATTCTAGCCAAATCATTCAATTGCGGAACGGGTATTACCGCCAAGCCCTGTGGTGTTTGCGATGCGTGTACAGAAATTGATCGCGGTCGTTTTGTTGACCTGATAGAAGTGGATGCGGCGAGTAATACGCAAGTGGATGCGATGCGTGATCTGTTGGATAACGCTCAATACGCACCAACCTCTGGCCGATTCAAAGTGTACATCATCGATGAAGTGCACATGCTGTCTAAGAGCGCGTTTAATGCGATGCTCAAAACGCTGGAAGAGCCGCCAGCGCACGTTAAATTCATTCTTGCTACAACAGACCCACAGAAGGTACCTGTAACGGTCTTATCACGCTGCTTGCAGTTTAATCTGCGCCAAATGGCTGGTACGTCAATTATTGGTCACTTGCAGAATATCCTCACGCAAGAAAATATTCCGTATGAGCCAACTGCATTGCACTTAATCTCACGTGCGGCCGATGGCAGTATGCGTGATGCCTTATCACTGACAGATCAGGCCATTGCCTATGGCGGTCAGGCAGTGAATGAGTCAGAAGTGCGAGCGATGCTAGGTGCCATTGACCAAAGTTATTTGTTTCAGTTGTTGGAAGCATTGCTTGCCAATGACGGTAGCGGTTTGATTGCACAAGCTAAAATCATGGAGGCGCGCAGTATCTCATTTGAAGCGGCACTGAATGACTTGGCGCAATTGATACATCAAGTCGCAATGGCGCAAACTGTGCCAGATAGCGTAGCGGATGACTTGCCTGAACGTGAAGCACTGCTAGCCTTGGCGCAAAAAATACCCGCAGAAACTTTGCAGCTTTATTACCAAATTGTATTGTTAGGCCGTCGTGATATTGGGCTCGCCCCTGATGAATTTGCAGGCTTTACTATGAGCTTGCTACGTATGCTGGCCTTTACGCCAAATGATGTTAACCAGAAAAATGGCGTAGTAAAAAGCACAACTGTCACACAAGTAGCCACAGAAAAGCCAGTGAATAAGTCTGCCAGCGCTGCGCTGGCTAGTGTTCTAAAGCCTGAGTCTGTTGCAACATCGCCAGTAGCCCCACAAGCGGTTATGCCGCAGTCTGTTACCCCACAAATAGAACTAGCTCAAACTGCTACACCTGCGCCAGTTGAAGTGCCAACTCATGCCGAGTTTGAAGAAGAAATCACTATTGAAGATGATGTGGCAAGTGAGTCCGCTCCTATTGATATTCCAGTGAGTGATGAGGCTGGTCAAATAGATCAAGCAGAAAGTACCGGTGTTAGCAGGTTTAATGGCAACTGGCGTGGCTTGGTTGATGAGTTGAAGCTTGGTTTGGCTAGAGCGTTAGCGCAGCATTGCGAGCTGGTAACGTATGACGCGAACAGCATTTCATTGACTGTGCCTGAGTCACAAAAACATCTGTTATTACCTAATTATCAGGAAAAACTGACAAGCGCGATTACGCAGCATTTTGATCAAAGAATAAAATTGCAATTTAGTATTGGCGGCACAGGCAATACGCCAGCCAAGCAAATTTCTCAAGAGCGGGCACACGCGCAAGCCAATGCAGAAGCTGCAATTGAGGAGGATTGTTTTGTACAGGCCTTGATTCAGGATTTTGGTGCACAGATCATTCCGAACAGTATTAAACCCATTCAATAATTTAAAAGGAACGACAAAATGATGAAAGGTGGCATGGGCAATCTAATGAAGCAAGCCCAACAAATGCAAGCAAATATGCAAAAGGCGCAAGAAGAGCTCGCCAACATTGAAGTTGAAGGTGTTGCAGCCAATGGTTTGGTTAAAGTACAAATGACATGTAAAAATGAAGTAAAACGTGTCACGTTGGACGATAGCGTAATGGATGACAAAGAAATGCTGGAAGACTTGCTGGTAATTGCATTGAAAGATGCAACGGCTAAAGTTGAAGCTACCTCATCTGCACGTATGGCTAATTTCATGCCAGCTGGTATGAAGCTGCCATTCTAGTTAAAGCATAAGTCTAGTTCTTGATGAAAAATCCGCCCGCACTTGAACAGCTCATTGATAGCCTGCGCTGCTTGCCGGGTGTCGGCCCCAAGTCTGCGCAACGTATGGCGTATTATTTGCTACAACGCGATAGAAACGGTGCCGGTAAGCTGGCGGAATCACTTGGTAATGCATTGCAAGTGGTTGACCACTGCAAGTTGTGCAACACATTTAGTGAGCAAGTAATTTGCCCGTTGTGTGCTTCAGAACAGCGCGATAAGAATCTATTGTGCGTGGTTGAAATGCCTACTGACTTGATGATGTTGGAAAATACACAAGCGTATATGGGTTTGTACTTTGTGCTCATGGGCAGATTGTCACCACTTGATGGCGTTGGTCCGAAAGAAATTCATTTAGATAGACTCATCAAACGCGCCCAAGATGGCGTAGTGCAAGAGGTGATTCTTGCTACGAATTACACTGTTGAAGGTGATGCAACAGCGCACTATATCAGCGAGTTGCTGCGCGCGCGCGGCATTAAAACTAGTCGCATTGCACGCGGCATGCCGATGGGTGGTGAGATTGAATATGTGGATAGCGGTACATTAGCGCAGGCAATGATGGAAAGGCGTAGCGTTAGTTAATCAGATCACTTGCAGCATGTAGCCGCAAGTGACATCACATAAAGCTTTCTGCTATACGTTAGTTGCACTGGTGTTCGTTAATTTTGCCATATCGTCTTCAGTCAGCCAGCGCCAATCGCCTACAGCTAAGTCATCCGGCAACTTTAACTCACCAATTTGAATGCGCTTTAACGCCTCAACACGATTGCTAATCGCTGCAACCATACGCTTCACCTGATGATATTTGCCTTCAGCGAGCGACATATGAATCACATGCTCGCTAATTCTATTGCAAGACAGCGCGGCAATCGGCGCATCTTCATCTACTAATTGCACGCCTTTGAGAATATGCTCTATTTGACTGTCATCCACAGGATGCTTGCAGGTGACTTCGTAAATTTTTGGTACTTTATGTTTAGGTGAACTCATGCGATGGATAAACTGTCCATCGTCTGAAATCAGAATCAAGCCTGTGGTGTCTTCATCTAGCCTGCCTATGCATTGCACATCTCTTACGACTAGTGGGTGTGGTAGCAGACTGTAAATGGTAGGGTGGTGCTGGGTTTTATGAGAGCACTCGTAATTGCTGGGTTTATGCAGCATGAGGTAAGATTTTTCGCGGTAGTCCCAAGCCTCACCGCGCACGGTGTAGCTTAAGTTTTCTAAATCAAACTCGGTATTCGGGTCGTCGCATGGTGCGCCGTTAACAGTGATTTCGTTATTCCAAACCATGATGCGGCACAACTTACGTGCGCCAAAACCTTGGTTATGAAGAATGCGTTCTAAGGGTAGTTTTTTAGCCATACGCGCATTATAGTATTGCTGAACAAATTTAGATAAAGCTTGCTGAAACATTTAAGTAGCAATATGATTAAATTCGAGTTTTTATTAGTATGCTGTACATTGAATTAAAGGTCTAAGTGATGATATTACGTATTATATTGATTTGTGCAATTGCGCTGCCTAGCTTGGCAAATGCGGAAATTTACAAGTGGAAAGACAGTGACGGTAAAATGCGCTATAGCGATGTCCCTCCGCCCTCTAATATTAAACAGGAACCTTTGTATGGTAAAAAAATCCCTAAGCCTACTGGGCGTGCGCCACTGACCGCAGTAGACGGAGATATAAACGCCAATATCAAGGATATCAATGCAACGGCAGCTAAAGATAAAGCGGCCATGGATAATGCTGCAACCAGTAAAAATAAGGCTGAAAAAGAACCTGTGAGCAAAGAGCAAGCTGCGGCTAAACGTGCAGCAGATGCCGAACAGCAAAAGAAAGCAGATGAAGCAAAGCAAGCCGAGTTAAAGATTAAACAAGAAAACTGTAAAGCATCTAAATCTAACTTGGCTACTTATACCAACGGCGGCAGAATTGCCAAAACGAATGAAAATGGTGAGCGTGAGTATTTGAGTGATGCAGATATTAATCAGGGAAAAGCTGATGCGCAAAAAGATGTTGATAAATACTGCGAGTAAAGGACATATTCTGAATAACCGTTAAATGACTTGTTAACGGTTTTTGATTTCTCTACAATGCCGTGCAACTGGTATTGTCAGCACGCCAATGTTTCATAATGGTTTATGGTAATAATTGATGAAAACATGATTTAAACATATCAAGTTTTTATAAGTTCATTACCTATCATCATATCTTTGCCCTCGTAGCTCAGTGGATAGAGCATCCCCCTCCTAAGGGGAGGGTCACACGTTCGATTCGTGTCGAGGGCACCAATATTACTCAATATAATCAATGTGTTGAATTTGTTACTAATTTCAATATTGGTTTATAATTTAACTGTGCAACCATATTGTAACTATGGGAAATTAAACTGCGAACTTTTAATCTGTTTGTCGTGGGTTCGATCCCCGCACGTCCTACCAATACAATCATTGGTTACGATAAATTCGTAACCCCTTGATCATTTCTAGTAGCCGTATAGTAGGCTAGATAAACACAATTTTTACTTACAAACCCCTCCCACGAATTTTCACCGTATGACTCCTTCTGTGTTGACGCGCATTTAAAATTGACCAGATAATCGCAGTTATGCGCGTTGAATTTTGACCAGATAAAACCAGTATCCTGCTTATTTTATGAGCAGGAGTATATGAGGTGATTACCATGGTCATGTATG
>MLJW01000098.1_pt1 | contig 99395 bp, 79 predicted proteins | sample 888231 | NCBI WGS metagenome assembly MLJW01 (sample SAMN05788063, study PRJNA343431) | mine drainage metagenome | isolation source: sample collected from the inflow into an acid mine drainage treatment plant... | place: Germany: Lusatia, lignite mining district | reverse complement strand
TATGAAATGTGATACAAAATTTAAAAAATACGTACCTGTTAATCCGGCTGTTCAATCATATCGTGATTTAAAAATTACCGAATGGTTTGGTGTTTCTGCTGTTTGCGATGAACAAATAATAGACATGCAAATCGATAGAAAAACGAATATCTCCGATAGCGATAGTTTCATTTTATCGATAGGTATTGAATTTGGTAATCCGCTTACCGCTTCACTAATTCAACCGGTTAAAAATGCAGGTGCCGCTAAGATTTTGATGCTGGCATAAAGAATATCGAAACTACTTTTATTGCAATAATATTTTTTCCTGAATATTAATTGCATGCATTTTCTATAATTGATGTAATCATACGTTACCCGGCAATGTCATCAAAAAAAACAAAGCACCGTAGTAAAAAAAATGTAGCTTTTATGTGCGTAAGATTTGTTTTTTTAGCTGAAAAAATTATTATCTTGTAGCAGTTTTTAAATCTGATAATCCAATATTCATGAACCAAATTGCTCAGCATTTATTGCTTTTGGCATTAGCTATATTATATAGCTATACTGTAGTTCTCTCACAGTTTAATATATATAACAACAGATTTCAAAGGGTTTTTACACAGGTTTTCGATAAGAGATTTTTGCCTGCCCCTGCTTATTTTTTTGATTTATTAAACATAACTTTAGTCAATCCTTATAGCATTATTATGAACATTGCTAAAATTAATAAAGACGCATCGGTTCATCAGCTAAAAATGAACGAAATGACATATATAAATTTACTGAAAACTCGGAATGAGCGGAACGATATAATTATTTAATCAATTAAACCCACATTTAATAAAAACCAAGATTAACTACCCCCCTGCAAATGAGCCGATTGAAGTTTTTAATATTATTTGGATTAAGTCTGATGATAACAGGTGATCTGTTATCGCAAACACAGGCTTGTCCGATTAATATTGATTACAGCATGAGCAGCCTTACACACTGGGCAGCTTATACGGGGTGCTTTCAAAATAACACATCAACCAGGGCATTATTAGCAACAACACAATATGATTCTGTCAATGCGCCAAATACAAATGGTGTTACCATAATTCCTGAGTACCTGCAATCATCACCTAACATCGGCATTAATGTATTAACAACATCAACGACAGATCCATTTGGCGGATTTTCGTCGATCCCGAATATAAATGGTTATCAATATAACTATTCAATTAAATTAGGATCAACGGATGTCACAAGCAGCAACGGTGGTTTAGTAAGGGGGGTAAGCTATTTGATCAGTGTCCCTGCAGGATCAACATCACAACCCTATACAGTTACTTATGCCTATGCGATGGTACTGGAAAACGGAAGCCATACAAACAACCAACAACCACTTTTAGAAGCTAATGTAATAACACCATCAGGTACTGTTAACAGTTGCGCATCTTATTCTTATTATCTTCCAACTGTAACCAGCGGGCATACTAATACCTTGGATACTGCCGCTGCTTTACAGGAAGGATTTACATTGAGTTCTACCCTTTCGCCAAACAGCGGTAAACAGACTGTTTGGACCAAAGGATGGAAAGAAGTTACATTTGATCTGGGGCCTTACCGTGGTCAAACAGTTACTTTGACATTTGAGGCAGATAATTGCGTTCCGCACTTACATTTTGCTTATGCTTATATTGCTTTAAGGAATATTTGTGCCGGATTATCAATCAGTGGTGTTAGCACTGCATGCAGTAATAGTACAGTTAATTTTTCTGTACCTGCTTTGGCAAGCGCAAGCTACCAATGGACAGTTCCTGCCGGATGGACAGTACAACCACCGTCAGATACAACAAATATTTTATCAGTAAAAGTTGGAAATACTGCAGGTACGGTAGCAGTTAATGAAATAAACAGTTGTGCCAATCTTACTGCATCTTTTCCTGTTACCCTTTCAGCTAATGCCAATGCAGGTACAGTAAGCGGGACAAGCCCCCTGTGCATTGGCGATACAGCAACTTATACAAGTACCGGTGATACGGGTGGTGCATGGTCTTCAAGTAATACTGCTGTAGCCACAGTAAACGCTTCTACAGGATTGGTGACTGCTGTTGCAGCGGGTACCGCAACTATTACATATACAGTCAGTTCAGGATGTAATGCACCTGTTACTGCTTCGGCATCTGTTACTGTGAATCCTAATGCCAATGCGGGTACAATTAGCGGTACAAGTCCTTTATGTATTGGTGCTTCTGCTACTTATTCCTCCACAGGTGATGCAGGTGGAGTTTGGAGTAGCAGCAATACTGCAGTGGCTACTGTTAATGCTTCCTCAGGTCTTGTGACTGCTGTGGCTGGCGGTACTGCAACTATTACTTATACCGTCAGCAGCGGATGTCATGCTCCCGTTTCTGCTTCCAAAACTGTTACCATAAACCCTAATGCCAATGCGGGCACAGTAAGTGGTACAAGTCCTTTATGTATCAACGCTACTGCTACTTATTCCGCTTCAGGTGATGCAGGCGGAACCTGGTCTTCGAGCAATACTGCTGTGGCTACAGTTGATCCTTCTACAGGATTGGTCACTGCTGTTGCTGCCGGTACTGCAACTATTACTTATACTGTCAGTTCAGGATGCAATAGTCCTGTTACTGCTTCTAAAGTTCTTACCGTTAATCCTGATGCCAATGCGGGTACAATAAGCGGTACAAGTCCTTTATGTATCGGTGCTTCTGCTACTTATACGAGCAATGGTGATGCAGGTGGAACATGGTCTTCCAGTAATACTGCTGTGGCTACCATTAACCCTTCAACAGGATTGGTAAGCGCTGTATCAGCAGGAATTTCAGCCATTACTTATACTGTTACCGGTTGCGGTTCTAATTTATCTACCATACAAATAGTTACGGTTAATCCTAATGCCAATGCAGGTACCATCAGTGGTACAAGTCCTTTATGTATTGGTTCTTCAACTACTTATTCAAGTAGTGGTGATGCAGGTGGAACATGGTCTTCGAACAATATTGCTGTTGCTACTGTTAATGCTTCCACAGGTGTAGTGACTGCTGTTTCTGCCGGTACTGCAACTATTACTTATACTGTAAGTTCAGGATGTAACAGTCCTGTTACTGCTTCTGCATCTGTTACTGTTAACCCTAATGCCAATGCAGGTGTTGTAAGTGGTGCAAGTCCTTTGTGTATTGGGGCTTCTGCTACTTATTCCTCCACAGGTGATCTTGGTGGAACATGGTCTAGTTCCAATACTGCTGTGGCTACTGTAAATGCTTCTACAGGTGTAGTGACTGCTGTTACTGCAGGTACTGCAACTATTACCTATACAGTAAGCAGTGGGTGTAATGCTCCTGTTACTGCTTCGAAAGTTGTTACTGTTAATCCTAATGCCAATGCAGGTGTCATCAGTGGTACAAGTCCTTTGTGCATTGGTGCTTCTGCAATTTATACAAGCAATGGTAATACAGGCGGGGTTTGGTCTTCCAGTAATACTGCTATAGCTACTGTGAACCCTTCCACCGGACTGGTAACTGCTGTATCAGCAGGAATTTCGGCTATCACTTATACTGTTACCGGTTGTGGTTCTAATTTATCTACCATACAAATAGTCACGGTTAATCCTAATGCCAATGCAGGTACTATAAATGGTACAAGTCCTTTATGTATCGGTGCTTCTGCTACTTATTCTTCTACCGGTGATCCTGGTGGAACATGGTCTAGTTCCAATACTGCTGTGGCTACTGTAAATGCTTCTACAGGTGTAGTGACTGCTGTTGCTGCAGGTACTGCAACTATTATTTATACCGTAAGTTCAGGATGTAATAGTCCTGTTACTGCTTCTGCAACTCTTACTGTTAATCCTAATGCCAATGCAGGTGTTGTAAGTGGTACAAGTCCTTTATGTATCGGTACTTCTGCTACTTATTCTTCTACCGGTGATGCAGGTGGAACATGGTCTAGTTCCAATACTGCTGTGGCTACCGTTAATGCTTCCACAGGTGCAGTGACTGCTGTATCTGCAGGTACTGCAACTATTATTTATACCGTTAGTTCAGGATGCAATAGTCCTGTTACTGCTTCTGCAACTCTTACTGTTGATGCTGTTGTTCTAAATAATATTTCAGGTGATTCAACAGTTTGTATTGGCCAAACTTTACAATTAACTAACTCAACTGTAGGCGGGATATGGACAAGCAGTAATAATGCGGTTGCAACAATTAATACTAATGGTTTAGTAAGTGGAATTACTTCAGGCAATGTTATCATCACTTATTCTTTCACTAATGCATTGGGTTGTTCTGCTTCAATAACAAAAAATATTTATGTAAATAAACTTCCGGTTGTAGCCCCTATCATGGGTAATGGATCTGTTTGTTCGAATGAAAAACTTATTCTGAGTGATTCTACCATCGGCGGTAAATGGAGAAGCAATAGTTCCATTGCAACGATTGATTCTGCAGGATCCGTACATATTATTTCTTCAGGAATATTTACAGCCAATTACGCTGTTACCAATCCTTTTGGTTGTTCTGCATCTGTTTCTAAAAGCATAATAATAATTGCAGCTCAAAAACTTTCGATCAATCCAAAGAGCGATACTATTTGTACAGGACATACCATCAATCTTGCATTAAACAGTTCTTTACCGGGAACAAAATTCACATGGACTTCATCTACTATTGAAGGAGAGATTTCGGGCAATACCAACGATTCAATTCCAATTATTACCAATGCCATCACAGATAAGTTAGTTAACAATGAACCCGAAGAAATTTCAATAGTAAAATACACAATAACAGCTATCAGCAATAACAATTGCAGCAGTGCAACCGATTCGGCTTTTGCAGTTGTATATCCTCTTGTAACTATACCTAAAGCTGGCAAGGACAGAATAATATGCCAACAAGATTCCATTCAATTAAATGGTAATATTATTACGAGCGGAACCGGAACATGGTACCAGATCTCGGGACCAAGTAATGTTTCGTTCTCGGATGTACATGCACCAAATGCAGTTGTAACTAAGCTATCAAACGGAAGTTATGTTTTTGCCTGGGTGAGTTCAAATAATATTTGTTCATCAGCATCCGATACTGTAAATATCGTTGTGAAAGCACCGACAGGTTTGTTGCAATCAAATCATCTGATTAACTGTATTTCCAATCAGATAAAATTTGCTGCAAATGTTAATAACACAGATTCGATTCAATGGAATTTTGGCGACGGTTATTATGCCACTACAACTTCAAACAACACAACACATACTTATAACAAGGGCGGTATTTATTATGCGACTGCCGTTTTAAAAAGCAAACTTGGATGCAGCATCCCTGTTATACAAAAAGATACAATTAAAGTGGAAGAATTAAAAGCCGACTTTATTTTATCGTCAGTTTATAATTGCGGAAAAACAACATATAATTTCAAGGATTCCAGCGGTTCATTATTTGGCATCGGATCGTGGACATGGGTCACTAATAATAAAGACAGCCTTCACCAGAAAAATATGAGTAAAGATTTTTCCGTTAAAGGTAACAACACAACAAAATTAGTTATCAGGAACAACAGTGGCTGCTCCGACAGTGTGAAGGCAGATTACAACGTTAAAATTTATGAATATCCGGTTGCAGATATTGACGCCATCGGCGATGCCTGCAAACAAGTATTGCTAAATTTTGATGCAACAATTGTATCGAGCGATTCGATCGCCTATCGTTTCTGGGATTTCGGGAATGGTACAACATCGCAGGACAGTATAGGAAAAATAATGTATTATACCGACGGAAATTATGGTGTGAAATTCATTGTAAGTACGGTTAATAAATGTTATGATTCTGCCTATCATCAAATTACAGTACACCCCGCCCCTACGTTTACACTCAGCGGGGCAAATACGGTTTGCCGCGGCGATTCGGTTACATTAAATGTTACCGGAAATAATAATTATATCTGGAAAGATGCAAACAATAATATCATCTGCAGTGGCTGCACAACCACAACGGTTCAGCCTGCAGTTAACACATCGTATCAGGTAATCGGTTACAGCCAGTATGGTTGTTCGGATATTAAGACCACGAATGTGAAGGTAATCCAGCCTTTTGTTATGAATGCCACTCCTTCGGATTCTATTTGCATCGGCACAACAAAATCCTTATATGCAAACGGAGCAAAAAATTATACATGGTACCCTTCCGATTATTTAAGCAGTACAACAACAGCCTTAACAACTGCAAGGCCTTTGCAGGACATCACTTATCATGTTATCGGTAAAGACGATTACAATTGTTTTACCGATACAGCCGAAATAAAAATCTCGGTAGGTAAACCAACAGCAATAAATATTGGATTGGATACTGTTTTACAATCCGGTTCATTTTATCAATTTAATCCGCACCACAGCGGAACAGATATTAATAGCTGGAATTGGCAAGGAAGTGCTGATCTTTCCTGCACCAATTGTGAAACGCCTACACTGGCAGTAAAAAAAGATGTTTGCATTATTTGCAATGCTACCAATGTGTATAATTGTGCAGCTACCGATACGGTTTGTATAAAAGTATTTTGTCCCGAATCAGAAATATTTGTGCCTAATGCTTTCACACCTGATGGGGATGGCATCAACGATAAATTAATGGTGCAGGGAACAGGTATTAAAACAATAAAAAGTTTCAGAATTTTCAACCGTTGGGGTGAATTGGTTTTTGAAAGAACCAATTTCTTACCGGGCGATCCTTCCTGCGCATGGGATGGAACGGTAAGAGGTAAACCTGCAGCCTCGGATGTTTTTGTTTATATATGCGAAGTAGTATGCGAAGCAGGTTATCCTGCGATATTTAAAGGTAATGTTGGTTTGATAAAATAGGATGAATAAATTTTATACGATATTATTGTATTTTGTTGTGCTGCTACCGGCAGAAAAAATTGCTGCGCAGGACCTTACCTATTCGCAGTTCTACGAACAGCCTTTGTTACGGAACCCTGCACTGGCAGGAGTTTTCACGGGTGACATGCGCATATCGATGGCCTATCGCGATCAATGGGAAAGTGTTACCGTGCCTTTCCGCACAACATCGCTCAGCGCCGAATATAAATTGCCTGCTTCTAAAAATAAAGATGTGTTCACATTAGGCACACAGCTAACTGTTGATGCGGCAGGTGATATCCGTTTAAGAAGAACACAATTGCTGCCCGCAATTTGTTTTCATAAATCGTTAAACACCGAGAACGATACTTATTTATCGGTTGCTTTTATTGGCGGGCTCGTGAACAGCCAGTTCGATCAAACACTCGCCATTTTCGGCGATCAGTATCAAAACGGAACTGTTTCATCAAACACTTCGTCACAACCATTGAAAGCAACTGGTTATTCGTATTTCGATGTATCGACCGGTATTGCTTTGAGTACCAATTTTGCCGACAACGGGCACATTTATGTAGGGGCAGCTTTATCGCATTTTAATAATCCGCGTATTAAAACAACAACGGGTACATCAACATATAATCTTCCCGAAAAATACACGCTTAATTTTGGAATTAATTATCCGTTAGATGAAAGGTCGAGGGTTATTGGTTATGCAGATTATTTTGCACAGAATGGTAGCCGGCAATTATTGGTTGGTGCTTTGTATGGTATTGATGTGCAGAAATATTACGACACAGATCCTTATACCATTTACTTCGGCTCATTTGTAAGATGGAAAGATTCGTTTATCCCGGTAATAAAAATGGATTTTCAGCATTACAGTATTGGATTAAGCTATGATGTAAATATTTCGAAATTGATTGTGGCTTCTAATTATCGTGGCGGTTTCGAATTTACGGCTATCTACAAAGGTTTCTTAACTGTTACCAACGAAGCATTACAAAAAGTAAAGTGTGTGAATTTTTAATTGAATAAAATTATTTCTTGCTGAATTATTTTACGAAAAAACCTCCGATGTTTTAAAAACATCGGAGGTTTTATTTGATGAATATTGATATGAACGTTGAAGAGTGCGACGCAACAAAGATGCCATGAAACAAAATTGCCCGCTACATAAAAATTATTTCAGCTTAGCCAATGCATCCGAAATTCTTGCCCAGGCCCTTTCAATATTGGTCATGCTGTTGGCAAATGAAAAACGAACACAATTAGGTTCGCCAAATGCATCGCCCATAACAGAAGACACATGTGCCGTATTCAATAAATACATACTGAAATCGGCAGCATTTTTAATGGTTTCGTTGCCATCTGATTTTCCATAATAATAACTTACATCAGGAAAAATATAAAATGCACCTTCGGGTTCATAACATTTTAAATGCGGGATATCTTTTACAAGCGATAAAGTCTTTTTTCTTCTTCTTGTAAACTCTTCCGTCATTTCGATAGAAGGTTTCAGATTGCCTGTTAGTGCAACCACTGCAGCTTTTTGTGTGATGCTGTTTGTACCGCTTGTAAATTGACCCTGCAATTTCTCGCAAGCCTTTGCTATATCTGTATTTGCGGCGATATAGCCCAAACGCCAGCCGGTCATGGCAAAGCCTTTACTTAATCCGTTGATGATCACAACACGGTCCTTGATATCTTCAAACTGCGCAATACTTTCGTGCTTACCAACGAAGTTGATGTATTCGTAAATCTCGTCAGATAAAATAGTGATGTTTGGATATTTTCTGAACACAGTTACCAAACTTTCCAATTCGGCTTTGCTGTACACAGCACCCGATGGATTACAAGGTGATGAGAATAAAAATACTTTTGTTTTATCGGTGATTGCTGCTTCTAATTCTTTTGCTGTTATTTTAAAACCATTTTCAACAGTGCTTCTTATTTCTACCACTTTACCGCGTGCAATTTTTACCAGCTCGGAATAAGTTACCCAGTATGGTGTTGGAATAATTACTTCATCACCGTCATCAACCAATGCTAAAATAACATTGGCCAAACTTTGTTTTGCCCCTGTTGAAGTAACAATGTTTTCGGGTTTATACTCAAGATTATTATCACGCTTCAACTTTGTGCAAACGGCTTCTCTTAAATCGGGATAACCTGATACCGGCGTGTAGTGGCTCCAGTTATCGTTGATTGCTTTTATGGCAGCATCCTTAATATGCTGCGGTGTATCAAAGTCGGGCTCACCAAGACTTAGATCAATTACATCGATTCCTTTGGCTCTTAATTCTCTTCCGAGTTTTGCCATTTTCAAAGTTTCAGGTTCGCTGAAACGATTCAACAATGAAGATAGTTGCGTGCTCATTATTTTAATTTTAAAATGCGTGCAAATGTATGTAAAAAAGCAAAAGCTATTTTTATCAAACCAAAACCAAACAGATATTTTATAAACTAATTTTAATTGTGCTGTTGCACATCGGGGAATATATGCCTGATAGCAGCAGTATCAGATGTGATTTCCTGAGGGGTCATTAAAATGATACTGTATAATTTTTTTGATGCAAGATTGATTTTTGATCTCGACACCAGATTGGCATTGCTGTTGAACACCACAATATTATAATCGGGTCTTGCAAATACTCTTGTGAATGCTGTTAAAAAATCGAATGATGTATGATCGAGAAAATGCCTGTAGATAAAAGGATACACGCCCGAATAAGTTATAAACCCAAGCGAGAATAAATTAACATCTACAAAATCGGTTTGCGCCTGTGTCCTGAAATCCAATATTCTGATCCCTGCATAACCCGAATCGGGTGGCGTAAGATCATCTTTTACAAAATTTACTTTCCAGTCGAATCCTATTTTATAAATATAACAGGAATACTTCCGGCCTTTCATTACTTCAAAATTGATATTCACTACAGGGGTATCGACAATGCCTGGTTTTAATATCTGAAGGCTGTTACTGTCCTTGTTTACCGTGAGATAATCGGAAGGATAATATTGTGCCAACGAATCCAGAATTATTTTCCCGTTTACTTTTATTTTTAATTTACCCTGATCAACAACATTAAAAAATTTAACGGCCGAAATCGTATCCCCGGTTGGAGGTACAACAGGCGCAGAATTATTATCTGCATGTTTCGCACACGATGCAAAAACAAAAAAGAAAAAAAATAATAAAGAATATTTACTGTTATTTAACTGCATCGGGTATTGTTTATGAAGCAATAATTCTGAAACGATTTTATAAGCTTTTTATTACTTTTTTATGCCGATTAATTTAGAGAAACGTGCAGCAGGCGCAAAGACCGGATGCTTATTTTAAAAATTCATAATCTCTTTCCACCAAACAGATCCTTGTTTTATAATTCGCATACCATTCTTCTCTCCCTTTTTGTTGTGCCATCAAGTGTTCGGCATTCATTTTCCAGTTCTTAATGGCTTCAATACTTTCCCAATACGACACTGTAATTCCCAATTCATTTCTGGCCGATTCATGCCCCAGGTAACCCGGTTGCTGCTGAGCCAGTTCAACCATGCGATCGGCTGTTGATCCATATCCGTTATCTACATCAGTTCGTAACGAAGTAAAAATTACCGCATAATAAGGTGGTTTAGGTGTTTGTGCTATCATGATCTTTCTTTTGCGAGTTGTAAAAAATGTTCGTGCAATTTTAATACCTGCGGCATCACGAGTTGCTGTTCATCATTCACAATAATAAAATCGCAGAGTTTCATTTTAAGGTCTTCATCAATTTGTTTATCCATTCTTGCCAACACATCGTGCCTTGTAACATTGTCTCTGTCCATCACTCTTTTGATGCGAAGATGTTGTGGTGCAAAAACGCCAATCACAAAATCAACACCTGCAGCAGATGCCGATTCGAACATCAACGCTGCTTCTTTAATGGTGTAAGGCGATGCTTGTTGCTGCATCCATTTTTGTGCAGCATCAATAACAACAGGATGCGTGATTGAATTTAAAATCTCTAATCTGTGTGCATCGTTAAAAACGATCGACGCAATATATTTTCGGTTAAGCTGATTATTTGAATATGCTTCTTCGCCAAATTCTTTTTTGATCGATGTTATGATGGTGCTGTCTGTTTCCATTAATTTTTTGGTAACGGCATCAGCGTCAAACACAGGAATGCCCAACACGCTGAAAACAGCTGCCACAGTGCTTTTGCCACTACCTATGCCCCCTGTTAAACCAATTCGTAACATCATGAATGAAATTAGAAAAACTAAAATAAAAAAACTAAAAACTAAAAAAAGAAAAACTAAATCGTTGAATTATTGACATGCTTTGTTTTTTTAAACATCTTCATTGCACAACAACTAATTCGTGTAATCAAAAAACTAAAATCACACAAATAAAAAAGTCCGAATGCGTTTCAGCAAATCGGACTAAAGTTATTTTAGTTTTTAGATTTTACAATTTTAGTTTTTCTTCAAACTTATTTTGCCGGAGCTGCAACTTTATTGATTGCTGCTGTCCACTCCTGACTGATAGCGGATTTTTCCATCTTCAAATAACTTCCGGGGTTCACTTCAATTTGTAAAGTACCATCTTCATTTACTTTATTGATGGTTGCATGAATGCCGGCGATGGTAACGATCTTATCGCCTTTCTGTAAATTATCGATGAACTTTTTTTGTTCTTTTGCTTTTTTTGCCTGAGGGCGAATCAAGAACAACCAGAACACAATAAAGATCATTCCCATAAATATCAGGGAAGTATATGGGCTTCCGCCACCCTGTGGATTTGCCATTAAGAAACTTGAATTAAGCATTTGTTTTTTGTTTTTAGTTTTAAATTAATTTTTATTGGGGATTGGATGCGGTTCAACAATTTTATCGTTGGTACCACCTCCGTTAATTGTGCCTTCAAAATAAAGATAATGTTCGGTTCCGTTTTTTGTATTTGTATTTACGATAATTGTTTTTCTTACATCGCCACTGGTGCCTACTTTTTTACTGTCGAACGAGCCGGTTACCAATCCCTCTGCTCCGGGGGCAATGGGTTGTTTGGTATAATCGGCAACAGTGCAACCGCAGCCGGGCCGCACATTCGTTAATATCAAAGGTTTATCGCCCGTGTTCTTGCAACGGAATTTAATATCGATCTTTTCGCCTTTATTGATGGTACCGAATTTTACAATCGAATCAAGCCATTGCACGGTTGTATAATTGGCACTGTCGGCAGCAGCCGCTTTTGCAGCATCCAATTCTCTTTCGCTTTTATTTTTGCAGGAGAAAGAGAACAATGAAACAGTTATCAGCAGTGAAATGAAAAAATATTTCATGAGTATATTTTTTTACAAAACTAATGAGCCTTTGGCTTAAAATCTATTTTTTGAATTTTTCCTTCCAACATTAATTCTTTGTGAATATTATCGAGGATGCCATTTACAAATTGTCCGCTTTGCGGTGTGCTGTAATCTTTTGCCAGATCGATGTATTCGTTGATGGTAACTTTTGTTGGAATGGTCTCAAAGTACAACAGTTCGCATATCCCCATATTTATAATGATCATATCGAGAATTGCAATACGGTCGGCATCCCAGTTTTTTAATTTGGGTTTGATGAGGTCTAAAGTATATTCTTTTTTATCGATGACCGTAGTTAATAATGTTTTTGCAAACAACCATTTATCAGGGGAAATAATTTGCTGTAAGTTATATGCAGCGGGCTTTTGAAGGAAATTCAATACTAACTGGCTCATCATCTCACCATCATCATCCCAATTACTGAACAATTCCTCAATATGCGATTCGAACGATTCGTTGGGCAACATCAGGTTGGTAAAAATAAATTGCAGTATCTCTTTTTCTTTTTTCTTTTCGCGGCTGGGTTCCGAAACATAAGTCTGATATTCTTTTGTTTCGACCAGCGAATTATATATCTTATGCAACAAATCTTTATCGATCGAAGATTGTGGTTTATTGGCCTCTACAGCTTTTTTAAATGAAGGCGATTCCAATATTTCCCATAAATACTGGTTACCCGCAATTTTTGTGTTCACATTCAGATCGTCATGTGAAGTAATATTTTTCGATGCCCGGTGAATAGAATCGGTTTCCGCATATCGGGCAACTTCGGTAAGAAAGTAAATTAAATAAATAAATAATTCTCCGCTTTGGTCAAACTGTTTTTGTAAATCGGTTACCGGATTTTTTAGCGCCTTGTCATCATGTATCGTTTCGATGATATACAACAACTGCATTACTTTAACTCGGATATTTCGTCTGCTGATCATTAATAAGAACTTATTTGAGGCAGCAAATGTAGCAGATTAAGATTGCGATTCAAAATCAATTCATTGATTCTTCAGAGCTTGCCATAAAATATAATTTTTAATTGCCGCAGTATTATTTTTTATGCCACAGAAACACAGAATTGCACAGATAAAATCGCCTGCATGAAAATCGTACTGTGTTTTTCCGTGCTTCAGTGGCAATAAATGAAAAATCAAAAAGCATCTTTGGTTAATGAAATTTTGGCATCGTTGTATGAGAAACTTGCTGCATCTTTGCCGCCGCTTATGACAGGCTGGGCATCAGGTCAAATAAATTTTATGCAATACTGAAAATTTGGCTTGTAAAAGTTTGTCGGCACGATAATAGACAATTGCCTTTCGAATTTATTAATTTATTCAAAAACAAAAATCAAAACAATATGGCTACAAAGAAGCTGAACATTACTCCGCTCCACGACAGAGTGATTGTAAAACCAGCCGCTGCCGAAGAAAAAACTGCCGGCGGCATTATCATCCCTGATACTGCAAAAGAAAAACCTCAACGCGGCATCGTAGTGGCTGCCGGTGCAGGTAAAAAAGATGAACCGGTAACTGTAAAAGTTGGCGATACTGTTCTGTATGGCAAATATGCCGGAACTGAGATCCAGATCGAAGGTCAGGACCTTTTAATCATGAGAGAAAGCGATATTCTCGCAATTGTATAATTTGACAATTAGTCAATTCGGCAATTCGACAATGTGCCGTTAAATCATTGTCTCATTATCAAATTTTCAAATTATCAAATTGATATTATGGCAAAACAAATTTTCTTCGATATCGAAGCAAGAAATAAAATGAAAAAAGGCGTTGATACTTTAGCCAACGCTGTAAAAGTTACATTGGGACCCAAGGGCCGTAATGTAGTGATAGAAAAAAAATTCGGAGCACCACAGGTAACTAAAGATGGTGTGAGTGTTGCAAAAGAAATTGAACTGGAAGATCCCATTGAAAATATGGGTGCACAAATGGTGAAAGAAGTTGCATCTAAAACTGCTGACATTGCAGGTGATGGTACAACAACTGCAACTATTTTGGCCCAGAGCATTGTTAGCGAAGGATTGAAAATGGTTGCTGCCGGTGCAAATCCGATGGATTTGAAACGCGGTATCGACAAGGCAGTGAGCATTGTGTTGGAAAGTTTAAAAGCACAATCTCAGGCTGTTGGAAACGACAGTAAAAAAATTCAACAGGTTGCAACTATTTCTGCAAACAATGATGAAACCATTGGTAAATTAATTGCCGAAGCTTTCATTAAAGTTGGTAAAGAAGGTGTGATCACTGTTGAAGAAGCAAAAGGAACAGATACCACTGTTGATATTGTTGAAGGTATGCAATTTGATCGCGGGTACATCTCCCCTTACTTTGTAACCAACAGCGAAAAAATGCAGGCCGAATTACAAAATCCTTACATCTTAATTTATGATAAGAAGATCTCTGCAATGAAAGATATTTTAAGTGTGTTGGAAAAAGTTGCACAAAGCGGTCGCCCGTTATTAATTATTGCCGAAGATTTAGAAGGTGAAGCATTGGCAACATTGGTTGTAAATAAATTACGCGGTACTATTAAAGTTGCTGCTGTAAAAGCTCCCGGCTTTGGCGACAGAAGAAAAGAAATGCTGACTGATATTGCGATCTTAACTGCAGGCACAGCTGTTAGCGAAGAATTGGGACATAAATTAGAAGCAGTTGATCTAAGTTTCTTAGGACAGGCTGCTAGTGTTACCATTGATAAAGACAATACAACAATTGTTGGTGGCAAAGGAAAGAAAGCTGATATAGTTGGTCGTGTAAACCAAATCAAAGCACAGGTTGAAAACACAACTTCTGATTACGATAAAGAAAAATTACAGGAACGTTTGGCTAAGTTAGCAGGTGGTGTTGCTGTTTTATATGTTGGTGCTGCTACTGAAGTTGAAATGAAAGAAAAGAAAGACAGAGTGGATGATGCATTGCATGCAACACGTGCTGCTGTTGAAGAAGGCATTGTTCCAGGTGGTGGTGTAGCATACATTCGTGCCATCGAATCATTAGAACCAAAAGTAAAAGGACAGATCGCTGATGAGCAAACAGGTATGGCAATTGTTCGCCGTGCTTTGGAAGAACCAATTCGCATCCTTACTGCTAACGCAGGAATTGACGGTTCAATCGTTGTTCAGAAAATCAAAGAAGGTAAAGGCGATTTCGGTTTCAATGCAAGAACTGAAGTGTACGAAAACTTATTTAAGGCTGGTGTAATCGATCCAACTAAAGTAAGTCGCGTAGCTTTAGAAAATGCAGCATCCATTGCAGGTATGTTATTAACTACTGAAGCTGTGATTGCTGATAAACCAGAACCTAAATCTGCTGCTCCTGCTATGCCGGGTGGCGATATGGGTGGAATGGGCGGATATTAATCCTATCAATAAAATCAGATATAAAAAATCCCTTCTGAAAATTCAGAAGGGATTTTTATTTTACAGAAATGTAAACAGGTCTTTATTTCTTCAACAATTTAATAAATCCGCCTGCAAATAGACTTAATGCACAACCATAAGTAAACATCACGGCAACAGCCAACAAAATAATATCATGAAACATAAATAGCCGCAACGCCAATAATGCGTCGGAAATAATAAACAATAATGCACCCGGAATAAAATGCATCACAACAATATTTTTCTTGAGGTCACTTCCCCATAAATTAACAGCCATGATTGCCATGGTACCAATGATGCCCATGTAAATAAGTATAGGAATTTTAAAACTACCTAAATTAGGACCGATAAATTTATACAACTCATATAATGCAGCAACAAGGATCAATGCTGCAATAAATGCTTCCTTAGATTTTGAAATCCTTATTTTATGAATTCTGTAAAATGTGATCGCAAACAGGATCTGTGCTGATGCGAATGCAAGCATTCCCAGTAAAAAAAATATTTCATCTTTATTCAATAATAATATATCGCCAAGCCATGCACAAATAAATGCGGTAAAGATCAATATCGCATTATTTTTAAAATGATTATTTCGGGTATTCAAAAGAATATGGGATAACAACGCAGGTATCAGTGCGATCTTGGTAAATGCCTCTGCAAAGTGTTGGCCGGAATAAATAAAATAGCAATTCAGGATCAAGGCGATCCAAAAAATAATCATACCAATCTTTTTCAGCATCTGCATAGAAATCTGTTTCATGTGGCAAGCGATAAGGTTTACTAAATTATGTTCTTCCATCAACTTAAATAAAACTATTATTTTTTGTTCTCCACATTTTTGATCCTTTGTAAAATCTACCTTTGTGCGATGCTTACAGAAAAGGAAGAACAATTTGTTCGATACTGGGCCGAAAAAAGAAGTTTGCCGAAGAAAGACTTTAAAGAATTCGTAAAAGGCCTTTCAACTGGATTGCTGATAGGCATTGGCATTATTTTGCTGCTCATCACGGGTTGGTATCAGCGGGCAAATATGGATGCAAACAGCAAATCGAGTCCGGTTATAATTATCCTTGTCCTGCTGATCATTGCAGTGTTCATGGGATTCCTGTATCAGAATTATCGTTGGGAAGCAAATGAACAGCAATATTTAGAATTACTGCATAAGAAGAAAAAAGCCGAAAAAGAAAGTCAGCAAATGCAGGATAATTCTTCTCCACACAAGAATTAAATGATTGGGCGAAATCTAAGTATGTTTTCTGTATAATTTCATTATCATTCCCCTATCTTTGCCCACTCTAAAAAATTTATAAACCGTTACTAGTATGCAACTGAAAGGTTTGGTGCGATTTTTTGCGATTGCTCTTATTTTAATTTGTATTTATCAATTGTCATTTACATGGTTAGTTCGCAGCCATGAAAGCGACATGGAAACAAGAGCTGATAAAATAGTTAAAGCTAATTATTCAACTCCCGAACAAAAATATCCGGGAAACAGCGAGTTGAAAGCTTTGTATGCCGATACACTGAAGCAAACAAAAGAAGCGATCTTAAAACGTTTACTTGATAGTACAAAAGACACCAAGATCGGGCCTTTTGGTTTAACCACTTATCGCAGTGCAAAAGATAAAGAATTAATGCTGGGTCTCGATTTACAGGGTGGCATGAGTGTTACCATGGAAGTTGGAATTGACGTATTAATTAAATCTCTGGCCGACTTTACAAAGGATAAACAATTTAATCAGGCATTGGATGCTGCCCTTGTTCGTAAAGCAAACAGCGGTGCTGATCTGATTACTTTATTTGTTGAAGAGTTTAAAAAAATAAATCCTTCGGGCAACCTTGCTACTTTCTTCCTGGCAAGAAGCAATACAAAAATTAAGTATAACTCGAGTGATGATGAAGTAATAAAATATCTGCAGGAGCAATCAACAGCTGCATTTAATAACACACTTCGCGTTTTAAGAACACGTATCGATGGTTTCGGATTATCATCTCCCAATATCAATCCCGATCCTTCCAAAGGAATTATCAATATTGAATTAGCGGGTGTTACCGATCCTGAAAGGGTACGCAACAACCTTCAATCAACAGCCAACCTTCAATTCTTTGAAGTTTATACAGCTGAAAGTGCCGAGTTATCAAATGGCTTAATTAATGCTGATAAAGCTTTGCAGGATTATTTGAACGGAATAAAACCTGCTGATACAAGTTCTAAAAAAACAACTGAATCATCAAAAGCAGTTGCTAAGACCGATACAACAAAAACAGCTACACTTTCGCAATTAGCTCAAAATAATAAAACGAATGTTCAGGATACGGCTAAATTTAAATCAAACGAAAATCCTTTACGCAAATTATTATTGCCCGGTTCTCAACCTTACCGTAACAGTGCCGGTAAAGTAATTTATCCCGGTGCCATTGCAATGATCCAAACAAAAGATACCGGTTTGTTCAACAGTTATTTGAGGATGGATATTGTAAAGAGCAAGTTCCCTTCTACTTTGCAATTCATGTATGGTAAGCCCGAAACCGATGACCCTAAGTCTAAAAACTTCCTTACTTTATATGCAATAAAAACTTTAGACAATGGTCAGGCCGAACTGGAAGGTGATCAGGTAGCTGATGCAAAACAGGATTTTGATGAACGCGGTCGCATTGCCATTAAAATGAACATGAAACCGATTGGTACCAATATCTGGGCAAAGATGACTGCCAGAAATATTGATAAACCAATTGCCATTGTGTTGGATAATATTGTTTACTCGGCACCTAATGTAAATGATGCCATTACAACAGGTAATTCGCAGATTAGTGGTAGCTATACTTTAAAAGAAGCACAGGATCTTTCAGAAATATTGGAAAGCGGACAATTAACCGCACCAGCAAGAATTGTTCAGGAACAAGTAGTAGGACCAACATTGGGTAAAGAAGCCATCAAAGGTGGTTCGTTGTCTTTCTTAATTTCTTTCCTTGTGATTTTTGGATTGATGTTATTGTATTATAATACCGGTGGTTGGGTTGCCAATATCGCATTGATCTTGAACTTACTTTTCACCATCGGAATTTTAAGTGCGTTAGGATTTACTTTAACTGCAGCAGGTATTGCCGGTTTGGTATTGACCATTGGTATGGCTGTTGATACCAACGTAATCATTTTCGAACGTATCAAAGAAGAATTAACCAAAGGCAAAGGTTATCAGCAGGCTGTTAACGATGGTTATAAACGTTCGTTGGCACCGGTTTTAGATGCACACGTTACCACATTCTTAACCGCTGCCATCCTCTTCTATTTTGGATTAGGACCGGTATTAGGTTTTGCAACAACACAGATGATCGGTATCGTTTTATCATTGTTCTGCGGTATCCTTGTATCGAGATTAGTAACAGATTTTTACACAACAAAAAATCGTCACTTCCAATATTTCACATCCGTTTCTAAAAAAATATTCAAACATGCATCTTTCAAATTCATCGAATACAGAAAGATCGCTTATGGTATTTCGGTAGTGGTATTGATATTGGGTATAAGTTCTTTCTTCCATGGTTTCGATCAGGGAGTAGAATTTGCAGGCGGTCGCAGTTATACCATAAAATTCGATAAACCTGTTTCTCCTGATGCCATCAGAGATGATCTGAAAAAAACTTTAGGCAATGAATCACCTGAAATAAAATCAGTGGGTACAGATAATCAGTTAGCAATTACCACTGCTTATTTGATCAAGGAAACTAAAAAAGGAAATATCGATTCCATTGTTGAAAAAGCTTTGTATGATGGATTACAAAAACATTTGCCTGCAGGAACTTCGTATTATGATTTTGATAAAAAATTCAAACAAAGTTCCCAAACAGTGCAACCTTCCATTTCAGAAGATTTAAAACTCGGTGCAAAAAAAGCAACAGTGTTTGCTTTGATCGCCATTTGTTTGTACATCTTCATTCGTTTCCGCGACTGGAGATATTCGCTCGGAACAATTGTTTCATTGTTGCACGATGTGTTTGTTACATTGGCCGTGTTCTCTTTCCTCAGAGCATTTGTACCATTCCCGTTAGAAATAGGCCAGCACTTCATTGCAGCTATCTTAACAGTAATTGGTTTCTCGATGAATGATACCGTAATTGTGTTCGACAGGATCCGTGAATACAGCGGTACCATGAAAGGATCTGATAAAGGAACCATCATTAATAAAGCTGTGAATGACACATTGAGCAGAACCATCATGACCTCATTGACCGTGTTCTTAACTTTATTGATCTTGTTTATTTTCGGTGGTGAAGTAACCCGTGGTTTTGCATTCGCAATGCTGATCGGTGTTATCACCGGTACCTATTCTTCTATTTTTGTTGCTGCTCCAATTTTGGTTGACTTTGGCAGAAACAGACCTTTGGGAAGAAATAATCAGGATAAGAAAAAGTAGTTAAACATCTTATATAAAAACTAATCAATAAAAAGGCCCCGGTTGTATCGGGGCCTTTTTTATTAATGATTATTTAATTTTTGTTTACTTAACATTAACAAAAAAAATTGAACCTATGCATTTATTTTGCATGAAATGAAAACTGTAATTAAAACTATATCCATTAAATTACTGATTGCCGTTATTGCAATTCAAATCATCAATCTAAGTATTGATGGTGTTGATTTTCAGCCAATGGCTTCCAGGGTTGTGATTGCAGATTTTAATTATCTGAATTCGATGACCGAATATGTTTCGGAAATAATTCTGGGAAAGAAAGATGCGTTTCCCGAATTTCAGAAAGAATCTTCTTCTTCCAAATCGCAGATCATAAAATACCTGTCGTTAAAAATACCCGGGAAACCTTTGGAAGGGTTAAGTAACAATTTTACAATTTGTACTTCATCATTCATCATACCACTCAAAGAAAAATATGAATATTCATATTTTAATGAAATAAATCCGCCGCCTCCCAAACTTGCTTAAGCTACCATTAAGTGTTTAGTTATTGAAGCCATTACCAAATGATTCAATACTTTTGAATTCGTATTTTATAAATTATTTTTTATGAAAATGCTACGCAAGTACTTATTCAGTACTTTGATATTTTATAGTTCGCTTGCTATTGGTCAAACAAAATACAATAATCAATTATTTACAGACTCTGTTTCAGTAACATTAGACAGTGCAGAAAATATATTTCTGCGAAATAATTTATTGCTGCTGGCGCAACGCTATAATGTGGATGCGCAAAAAGCTTTGATCATTCAGGCCAAACTTTTACCTAATCCAAATTTTTCTTATGCAAGGGGCCCACTGGTTCCGATACATGATGAGCTTTCTAACTTTCCCAATTCTAATTTTTTTAATTACAACGAAAGCCAGGTTAATCTTTCTCAATTGATCTTATTGGCCGGCAAAAGAAATAAGCAAATAAAAATTGCCGAAGCCAATGCACAGTTAGCAGAATTTCAATTATACGATCTGATCAGAACATTGAAATACACACTGCGCAGCGATTTCTTCAATATTTATTATTTACAGCAATCGGCCAAAGTGTACGATAAAGAAATTCAATCATTGCAAAAAGTTGTAACTGCATTCAATCAACAACAAGGCAAAGGATATATTGCCGAAAAAGAAGTGGTGAGGATCAAAGCGCAGTTATACAGTTTGCAAAGCGAGTACAATGATCTGATCAATCAGATCATTGATACCGAAAGTGAATTGCGCCTTGTTCTGCAAATTAAAAATGTTTATATCATCCCTGTTGTAAGTAATGATCAGCTTTCGGCATTAAGTCCAACGAAATATGCTTTTACAACTTTGGTTGATACCGCGTATAAAAGCAGAACAGATCTGCAGATCGCGAAAGCAAATACAAACCTTAGTAAGCTGAGTTATAATTATCAGAAAGCATTGGCTACACCCGATTTAACCACATCGTTGGCGTGGGATAAACAGGGAAGTTATGCACGTAATCTTTTTTCGGCAGGCGTTGCCATTGATCTGCCGGTGTTCAACAGAAACCAGGGAAATATAAAATCGGCAAAATCAATGATCGATTATAATGCTGCTTCACAAAAAAGTACAGAGGCAACTGTGGAAGAACAGATCGCAAGGGCATTACAAAAAACATTCGACAACGATAAACTCTATCAAAATATTGATCCGAAGTTCACAAAGGATTTCGACAGGTTATTGAATGAGGTATTGATCAATTATCAGAAAAGGAATATCGGCTTACTTGATTTTCTTGATTTTTATGATTCGTATAAACAGAATATACTTCAGATCAATGCTATCCGATACAACAGGGTACAATCTTTTGAAGACCTGAATTTTTATACCGGTACAAATTTTTTCAACTAATATAATTGAATATAATGCGACAGATATCTACCATTACATGGATCAAATATTTTATCATTCCTTTTTCGTTTATCATCGTATTGACGAGTTGCAAAAGCAACGAAGAAAAAAAATCGAACGAAAAGGAAAAATATATCATTCCTGATTCACTGCTTAAAAAAATAAATATCGAAACGGTACAAAATTGCCAGTTGGTAAATGCCATTACCTTAACAGGCAGTGTTGATTTCGATCAGGATCATCAGATAAATATCTTCCCGTTGGTTAGTGGTAATGTGCAGGATGTGAAAGTACAGTTAGGCGATTATGTAAACGCCGGCCAGTCTTTGGCAACCATCAAAAGCAGTGAGATGGCGGGTTACAGCAATAGTTTGGTGATGGCCCAAACAAATGTTACGGCTACCAAAAAACAATTGGATGCTGCAAAAGATCTTTTTTCAAGCGGATTATCATCTCAGTTAGATGTAACCAATGCACAGGCAAGTTACGATCAGGCATTATCGCAATTAGAAATGGCGAAAAGGATTTTAAAGATCAATGGAAATAATGTGCAGGGCGATTATGTTGTAAAAGCGCCTATCAGCGGGTTCATCGTACAAAAAAATATTAATAATAATATGGCCATTCGCACCGATAACGGCAATAATATTTTTACCATATCGGATTTAAAAACAGTTTGGGTTCAGGCCAATGTGTACGAATCCAACATCAATAAAATTCATCTGGGCGATTCGGTTTATATTACCACACTCTCCTATCCCGACCGCATATTCAAAGGTAAAATCGATAAGCTCATCAATGTATTGGATCCTGCCAATAAAGTAATGAAGGTTAGAATTGTTTTACCTAATTACGATTATGCTTTAAAGCCTTTGATGTTTACAAGTGTTGATGTTATTGATAAACACAACCAGGAATCTATCTGCGTTTCCAAGAAAGCATTGATCTTCGATCACAGCCAGTATTATGTTTTGAAATATACCGGCAAAGGCAATGCAGATATAACCCCGGTAACCGTTACCAGTGTTTTTGGCGATAAAGTTTATTTATCGCAAGGTGTAACTGTTGGTGATAAGATCATTGCATCAGAAGCCATTTTAATCTATGAGGCTTTAAACAATTAGTGAATCATCTTTTAAATCCATACCATGCTTAAGGTATTAAAAAGTGTTATTTCATTCTCGCTTAAAAACAGATATTTAGTTATATTTCTATCTCTTGCTTTAGTAATTATTGGCATTGTTACTTTCAGGAATATGCCCATCGAAGCATTTCCAGATGTAACCAATACCGAAATAAGTATCATCACACAATGGCCGGGAAGAAGTGCCGAGGAAGTAGAAAAATTTATAACCATCCCCATCGAAATCGCATTAAATCCTGTTCAGCAAAAAATAAGTTTGCGCTCTACTTCCATCTTCGGGTTATCGTATGTGAAATTGATCTTCGATGATGATGTAAAAGATCCGCAGGCACGTCAGCAGGTAATGAATTTGTTACAAAACGCAACACTTCCTGCCGGCATCCAACCTTCGGTACAACCACCCACAGGTCCAACAGGAGAAATTTTCAGATATACTTTAAGAAGTACTTTCAGAGATGTCCGCGAATTAAAAACCATGCAGGACTGGATCATCGACAGAAGATTGAGAGCAGTACCCGGTGTGGGAGATGTGGTAAGTTTTGGCGGTAAAACAAAAACTTATGAAATAAAAGTTGATCCCGAAAAATTAACTTCATTGGGCATCACTCCTTTGGATGTTTTTACCGCTGTACAAAAAACAAATATCAATATCGGCGGCGATATCATCATACAAAATAACCAGGCTTATGTTGTTCGCGGAATTGGTTTGCTGAATGATATCAACGAAATAAAAAACATCATCATCACCAATAATAATGGTGTGCCTATATTGGTAAAAGATGTGGCCGATGTAGAAATATCCAATCTGCCCAGATTAGGCTGGGTTGCGCGAACCGATGCATTGACCGATAAAAATGGCAAGAAAGTCATTACCGATGAAGCCGATGTTGTTGAAGCCATTGTGCTGATGCGCAAAGGCGAAAACCCATCGAAAGTAATTGATGCAGTAAAGCAACAAATCAATGAATTGAATACACAGGATCTGCCAACAGATACCAAGATAGTTCCTTATTACGACCGTACCGATCTGATTGAATTTGCCACACATACTGTGTTACATAATTTAATTGAAGGATTATTATTTGTAACGCTGATCGTATCGTTGTTCATGTTCAATTGGCGTACAACGTTAATTGTTTCCATCATCATCCCCATATCGTTATTGTTTGCATTTATTTGTTTGAGTTTGATGGGCATGAGTGCCAATTTATTATCGTTGGGTGCAATAGATTTTGGTATCATCATCGATGGAGCAGTTGTTATGGTGGAAGGTATTTTTGTGATACTCGATCATAAAGCCAAAGAAGTTGGGATGGAAAGGTTCAATAAACTTTCCAAACTTGGCTTGGTAAAAAATGAAGGCGCCAAAGTGGGCAAAGCTATTTTCTTTGCAAAATTAATTATCATCACAGGGCTCTTGCCCATATTCGCATTCCAGAAAGTTGAAGGAAAAATGTTCTCACCTTTAGCTTATACTTTGGGTTTTGCTTTAATAGGATCATTGATCGCCACATTAACTTTAGTTCCTGTATTAATTAGTTTATTGCTCAATAAAAATGTACACGAAAAACATAACCCGGTTATTCATAAACTGATTGGATGGATGCTTCGCGGATTTACATCATCATTTAAAAACCGCAAGCTCGTTATTCCGTTATCGTTTGTAATAATGGTTTTGGGAATATACTCGTTTAAATTTCTCGGTTCCGAATTTTTGCCAGAATTAAACGAAGGTTCTATTTATATCCGTATCCAAACACCATACAGTATTTCGTTGGAAAAATCGGTTCAAATGTCGGCACAGGCCCGAAAAATAATTGCACAATTCCCGCAGGTAAAATATTGTGTATCGCAAACCGGAAGACCAGATGACGGAACCGATGTTGCCGGATTTTATAACAACGAATTTTCGGTGATGCTTTATCCCGAAGCCGACTGGAATCCGAAGATATCTAAAGACGAATTGATTTCGGAGATGAATGATAAATTATCGGTATTGCCCGGTGTTGCACTAAATTTTTCGCAACCCATTATGGATAATGTAGAAGAAGCCGTATCGGGTGTTAAAGGTTCTATTTGTGTAAAGATCTATGGCGATTCGCTTAATTATATGGAAAGTAAAATGGATGATGTGTTTAAAATTTTGCGGAAAGTTAAAGGCATCGAAGACCTGGGTGTGATACACAATATTGGCCAACCCGAATTAGATCTTAATTTGAATCAGCAAAAAATGGCTATCTACGGTGTATCAACAGCCGATGCAAATTCTGTGGTTGCCATGGCTATTGGTGGTTTACCCGCATCAACCTTATACGAAGGCATTAAAACTTTTGATATCAGGATAAGGATGTCGGAACAATTCAGAAGAACACCCGACGATATCGGTAATTTGTTAGTACCTACACAAAGCGGATCGAAAGTGCCGATCAAAGAAATAGCCGAGATATCGCAACAAACCGGTCCTTGTTTAATTTTCAGGGATGATAATAAACGTTATGCTGCTGTAAAATTCTCGGTACGCGACAGAGATATGGGCAGCACCATTAAAGAAGCGCAGGAAAAAGTAAATGCTGCCGTACAATTAAAAAGAGGTTATTCTATGGCATGGCAGGGCGATTTCGAAAACCAGCAGCGTGCACAAAAAAGATTGATGCAGGTTGTACCGATAAGCTTGTTCCTGATCTTCCTTTTATTGTTTACCATGTTCGGCAATTTAAAAGATGCAGGATTGGTTTTCCTGAATGTTCCTTTTGCCATTGTGGGTGGTATTGTGGCTTTGTTATTGACCGGAACCAATTTCAGTATTTCGGCAGGTATTGGTTTTATTGCACTGTTTGGTATTTGTATTCTGGAAGGCGTTTTATTGATAACGGTATTCAAACAAAATATCGATAAAATAAAAGGTCAGTCAAGCTCATTATATGCCGCTATTAAAATGGGTGTGAACACGATGATCCGTCCGGTGATGATGACGGCAATGATGGCAGCTATTGGTTTACTGCCTGCTGCTATTTCGCATGGTATCGGTTCCGAAAGTTCAAGACCATTGGCACGTGTGGTGATTGGCGGTATCCTTTGCGCCATGATATTTTCGTTATGGGTTTTCCCATTAATATTTGCATGGAGTTATAAGAATATTGACGAACGTTATAAAGAACATTTCTTAGACGATGAATTAACCAACGAACCAGGTTCTTCAAAAAAATAATTTCCGTTTATCATTAAATAAAAATCCCCCCGATAAACATCGGGGGGATTTTTATTTAATACACTTTTTATAAAATATGATAAAAATCATATTTTAATTTATTTCTTATTACTTATTTTGACCTTGCTTTTTTATCCCCCACAACTTGTTTTGTTTGTAGATCGATTGTTTGCAAAACCCCCGCTTTGAAGTTTTTTGTTCTTTGATACAGGAATGTAGCAACTGTGTATTATTTGATGTTGATGAAAGTTGTGGTTGCTGCAAAATCAAACGGTATTGTTTCGTCTTTTGTTTGGGTTGCTCTAATCTTGATAGGGTTTATTACATCCTTGATAAGGGTTACTGCATCCTTGATAGGATTTATTACAACCTTGATAAGGTTTGCTACATCCCTGATAGGGTTTGTACTAAACTTGATAGGATTTGTTACATCCTTGATATAGTTTGTTATATCCCCGATAGGGTTTGCTGCAACCTCGATAAGGTTTGTTACATCCTCGACAGGGTTTGTTGCAGCTCAACATTTACTTACCGTAAAACCTGTATTGATTAATTAGTTGATTATCAATTTTTAATAACAAAAATCCATTTTTATGTTCACAGTAAAAGTAAAAATCGGTTTTAAAAGTTACACCGATTCTGGTTTGTATCAAAAATCCGAGCACATTGAACAATGTATGAACGGGAATCCCAATTTTCCAACGCCCACACCTACCCTTGCGGTGCTGCAAGCTGCCAATGTTAAATACAGCGATGCACTGGGTAAAGTGGTTGATGGCACCAAACAGGATACTGTTTTAAAAAATCAGGCAAGGGCCGAAGTAGAAACCCTATTGCACGATCTGGGTTTGTATGTACAGTTGAATGGCAAAAACGATGAAGCCATTATACTTAGTTCGGGTTTCGATATTGCAAACACACCTGTACCTATTGGTGTTTTGGCAAAACCCGTTGGCTTTAAAGTAGAAGCAAATCAAAGTAAGGGCTGCATCGATCTATCGCTTAATTCTATTAATGGTGCAAGAAGCTATCAGTTCGAATATACTGATGCACCTGTTACAGCAACAAGTGTATGGCATGTAGTAACTGCCACAGCCACATTTGTAACTATTACCGGTTTGCAAAGCGGTAAAGAATATTCCTTTAGGGTTACCGGTATTGGCAGCGACCCAACAAGAGTGTATAGCGATGTGATTGATAAGATTGCACCCTAAGGATTGTTTAAACCTCCGAGGTTTTAGAAACCTTGGAGGTTTTTCGAAACTAAAATCCGATTAATCTATACTCTATCTATATAAAAGAAAATATTTTTTTATGGAATATTGCTACACATGAATCTTATTACAAAACTAAGTATGAGAAAATTATTTATACTTCTGCTTCATCTAAATGTTATTTTAAGCTTTGCACAACCTTCACAGAAATTATCCTTCTCTTTAAATGGAGTGGTCAACGGGCGTGATACAGGATATATAGTATTAAGATACACCGATTATACAGGTAAATGGATAATTGATACCACTTATTTACAACATGGCCGATTCTGTTTCAAGGGGAAAATAAAAGAGCCTACTAGGGCTGCTATTATCGGGTCGAGCAGAATAATTGATTTTGATGAAGTAAATTTTGTTACAATATATATAGAACCAGGTGTGCAAAATATAATTCTTAAAGAGAACGATTATTCTCATAAAAAAATGACAGGTTCTGTAACACAAAAGCAATTTGATACTCTCATCTCTAACCTTGACGCCCTTAAATTCAAGTATAAAAATATTGATCAACAACTTCTCAAAGCAAAGTATGAGTACAAAAATGCAAAAAATAAAAAAGAAAAGGAATTGGCTCTTAAACAAGAAGGCGAACTATTACAAAAGTTGTCCCCTCTTACTAAGGAGACTATAAATGAAGATATTTCCTTCGTTAAACATCACCCCGATTCTTATGTTAGTGCTAACATTTTATACATAACTGCAATTGTCATTCCTACAGATTCAGTTGAGTTATTGTTTAACAGATTAACACCCGGTATAAGAAATAGCACAGATGGAAAATATTTGGAAGAACTCATACGAAAAAGAAAGCAAAATATAGTTGGCCGAACCCCATATGATTTTAAAGCAGTAGATGTCAACGGCCATGAAATCTCTTTATCTCAGTTTAAAGGGAAGGCTATATTAATTGACTTTTGGGCGAGTTGGTGCTCGCCTTGCAGGAAGGAAATTCCACATCTTAAAGAACTCTTTGATTTATATCATTCAAAAGGATTTGAATTGATTACAATTTCGATAGATAAAGATACTACTGCTTGGAAAAATGCAGTTGATCAGGAAAATATTAATAATTGGTGCAACGTTATTGTAAATAAGCAGATTGATGCAAACTATGAAAATGTTACTCAGCCAATACCTTCTCAAATATTAATCGGCCCTGAAGGAAAGATTGTTTGGAAGTGGAATAGCGGTGGAAGTATGGATGACGCACTGAAAAGTTTATTTGGTAAATAAGTTGTTGCTTTGCCTCGGTGCGTGTCTTCACGCATTGAAACCATTCTTAAAAACTATTTTCTAACCTTATTTCGATTTTGTTTTTTGTTTCATGAAGACATGGAACATGGCGATGATTACCAACGATAATACAGTTGAATAAAGTACAAAGCGTACAGTGTGCGACGTCCGCCCGTACCGGAACGGACGGGCAACAACAGCTTCATGCTTATTCGAAAGCCGACAACAAAAATGTTTTACAAGAAAATTATGCTGTGAAAGAAGTTAGTTAAAAAAAGGCCTCCAAGGTTTTATAACCCCGGAGGCCTTTTTTATTTCATCGGTTCAGTAGTATTCCTTTATTTTCTTCTCAAATAAATAGTACCTACATTAACCGTGTTGGCATTCTTAATAACAATATTATTGATCGTTGAATCCAAATAAACGTTGGTGGTTGGTTGTGTGTTTAATGGATTGTATGCCAGGGAATGAATGTACATGGAATAAGTCCCGTCTTTTAATCCGCGTACAGTAAACTCTCCATTCGGGTTTGGAAGTGCATAAGCAGTATCGGTTGCGCTGTACACTTTAATGATCTCAGGAAAAGCTATTTGTGGTGCTATTGCGCCGTGTATCTTTCCTGTTTTAGACACAACATAATTTCTTACACATGGAACCAGGTAATATCTTCCATTGCTTACAACAATTGATTTCATCACATCAAAATCTAACCACAACCTGTACGAATTAGAAGCATATTCTTCCCACTCATCTCCTTTTAACTTAATAAGGATATAAAAGTTGGTGGGATAATATAAAGGATATTTAACGCTGTCAACGACAATTGCACTTTGAGGTCCCAGATCAATTCGTATCAAACGGATACTCCCCGCAAAAACATTGGATGTAGATAAAAGCGTATCGATACCATTTTTTAAAGCAACAACATCATACAAGCCTGCTTTAATGTTTAATGTATTCCATACCAATGAAGCTGAATCTGCATTTCCGTTTCTGGCCCCAACCCTGTCCCAATCGCAACTATCGTGCTGCCGGGTATTTTTAGAAGTATCAACCAATACTTCTACCGATTTGATGTCGAGAAATAAATTATTATATGCCCCCGGACCATCGGTTAAGAATAAAGAAACGCTTTGTGTTCCTGTGCCCGCTGTTCCGTTTTCGGTTGATGTACTTTTAACGCAGGCAACTAATAATACAGCCAGCAATGTATATAATGTTATACTTAAGGTTGATAATTTTACCTTTTTCATAATCGTAGTTTTTTATTTGTAATTTTTATAATACCGTTTTTGAAATAAAGTTTAACGCGTTACCTATTGAGATACCGGTTGGATAAAAACTGTGTGTTAATGAAATGCTAAAGGAGCGATAATTATTATTATTCAATGAAGGAGAATAAAGTTATGGTGTACATGTGTACCAAAGGGCAATGTCATTAAGTTAAGGGAAGTGATGTCATGTTGAGGTTCTCGAAACATGATTTTATAACGAGAATTTCGTTCATCACTCTTCGAGAGCCTCAGAGTTGACAATCCTTTTAACTTAATAACATTGCCCATAGGGATTCGTTTGGAACGACGCAACAGGTGCTGAAGAGAATTATGTCGCCCGTCAACAAAAAAAATAAATCAACACTCAGGTAAACTAAGAGGAATATTAATAGCCAAACCGCCATCGGCAGTTTCTTTGTATTTGCTATTCATGTCCAAAGCCGTGTCCCACATGGTTTTGATGACCTTATCCAAACTAACTTTTGCAAAATCAGGTGTGCTTTGCAATGCTAATTGCGATGCAGTGATTGCTTTAATGGCACCCATGGTATTTCGTTCAATACATGGCACTTGTACCAAGCCGCCAATAGGATCGCATGTTAAACCCAGATGATGTTCCATTGCAATTTCGGCAGCCATTAAAACCTGTGGTTGTGTGCCGCCCATACTTTCAGTTAACGCAGCAGCAGCCATTGCAGATGATACACCAATCTCGGCCTGACAGCCACCCATTGCTGCAGAAATAGTGGCTCCTTTTTTAAAGATGCTGCCGATCTCGGAAGCAGTTAATAAAAATCGAATGATCTTATCTTCATCATTACCATCACAAAAAATAATGAAGTATTGCAACACTGCGGGAATAACACCGGCAGCACCATTGGTTGGTGCAGTAACCACTCTGCCGAAACTTGCATTCTCTTCATTCACTGCCAATGCAAAACAACTTACCCAGTCTAAAATATAACCAAAGCTGTTGCCACCTGCGCGAATAGTTGCAAGCCATTCATTATAATTATCGTATAATTTATTCTGTAGTAATTTTTTATTCAGATGAAATGCCCGGCGATGAACATTTAAACCGCCGGGTAAGTTTCCATGAGCATGACAACCGCGATAGATACAATCTTTCATCGTTTGCCATATTTGCCAAACTCCATGTTTGGTATCAGTTTCAGAGCGCCAGACATTTTCATTTTCTAAAACAATTTCACTGATGTTCATTCCTGTTTTCCTGCACCAATGCAATAATTCGTTGGCCGTATTAACGGGGAAAGGGAGTTCTACAGATTGAGATTTATTTTGTTCTTCATTTTCTTTCACAACAAATCCGCCACCGATAGAATAAAATGTTTCGCTGAAATGATCACCATTTTTTAATTCAATTAAAAATGATAATCCGTTGGGATGAAATGGTAATGATTCAGAAAATAAAAATTGTAATTGTGTGGATGGATCAAAATCGATCCACACTTCATTAGCCAAATGCAATTGCTTGGAACTATTGATGGTATTGATCTTTGATGTGATACTGTTCACATCGATCGTTACAGGATCTTCGTTACACAAACCTAACATCACTGCAATATCTGTCCCATGACCTTTTCCTGTTTTTGCCAATGAACCATACAATAAAACCTGCACAGATGATACTTCAGAAAAATTTGTTTTGTTTTTGATCGACTCGATGCAACGCATGGCGGCACGCCACGGACCGAGTGTGTGAGAACTGGATGGGCCTACCCCAATTTTAAACATATCAAAAACAGAAATTGATTCGTGCGACATAGCGATCTTTATTTTTCAAAAATAATGAAACAAGAATGGATAGATTATTATTCGTGAAAAGTTTATGCACACATCAGATCCATTAACAAAATATTTTTATTTAAGTTTGATTCATGAGAATAATATTTTGTCTTTTGATTCTATGCTTTTCTTTGCAATCAACAACTGCACAAAAAAAATTAAACAAGACCGATATTTTTTTAGAGAACCTGATGAAATCAAGACCCGAAGAATTTTCTTCTATTCTTTCTAATAAAGATTCTTTGAACGTGCAGATCATTTACACACAAATTGATCGTGATAAAAATAATAAACCATCATTTACAGAATATACTTTCAATCTTAACAACGATCATTACTTCTACCCTGCCAGTACGGTAAAAATGCCCGTTGCATTTTTGGCTTTGGAAAAATTAAATGAATTAAATAAAACTGGGTTGAACAGCAACTCAAGAATGATCACAGAAAGTAATTCTTTGAATGAAGCAGTGGTATATTCACAGCCAAAAGCCAATGACAGCAACACTTCCATTGCGAATTATGTAAAGCAGATATTTTTGGTGAGTGATAATGATGCTTTCAACAGATTGTACGAATTCGTAGGTCAGCAAACTATTCAGCAAAAATTAAAAGAAAAAGGATATGGCGATGCGATCATTCGCCATCGCCTGCAGGTTAGTTTAACTGATGAACAAAATAGATTGACCAATCCCATTTCATTTTATGATTCTGCAGGCAATTTAATTTATCATCAGGATGAACAAAACAGCAAAGCAATTTTTTCTGAAACAAAAAGAGCTTTTGGTAAAGGTTATCTCAAAAACAATCAACTCATCAACGAGCCGTTTGATTTTACATTAAAGAACCGTGTGTATCTGCAGGACCTTCATCAAATCCAAAAAAGTGTTTTATTTCCTGAAAGCGTTGATGCAAAACAAAGAATAAATATGAGTAAAGCTGATCGTGATCTTGTGTTGCATTGGATGAGTGCTTATCCACGGGAAAGCAAATACCCAAATTACGATACAGCCAATTATTGGGATGCTTATTGCAAGTTTTTATTGTTTGGATCGGAGAAAGGAAACATCCCATCGAATATCAGGATCTTTAATAAAGTTGGTGATGCTTATGGATTTTTAACTGATGTAACTTACATCATTGATACAGAAAAAAAGATAGAGTTCATGCTTTGCGCAACGATCTATTGTAACAGCGACGGTATTTTTAACGATGATAAATATGATTACGAAACAGTAGGCTATCCTTTCATGAAACACTTAGGACAATTAATTTATGATCATGAATTAAAAAGAAAAAGAAAGTTCGTTCCGAAATTCGATGAGTTTATTATCGATTATAAAAACAATCGATAATAATATTTTATCACCATAAATTTCTCGGACACCAATCGCCATATTTATTTCCAATTAAAAATCCGATGAGAATTTCGTGCGTGCCTTTGCTTACCGTATTTAATTGCGAAGTAGTGATATCATACGAATAACCAATATTGATATTGTTATTTAAGTTCACTCCAACCATTGCTGCAAAACCATCCTGGTAACGATATGAAGCGCCTGCCCATAACAGATCCTGGTATTGGAATTTTGCATTCAGATCAAAACCAATGGGCAATGGATTAATATACCGTACCAGCACCGATGGCAGGAAACTAACATCTTCACTGATCATCATCCTGTATCCGGCAGATAAAAAAGTATGCGGCAATAATTTACCGTTTTGCAATGCAACAGTATTGCTTGCAAATGCAATTTGTTCGGGAATGATCTGCTGAAAAGCCAATCCAACAAAATAATCTTTCGAATACAACCATGCGCCTGCACTGATATCGGGTTTTAATTTGCTGAGTATTCCGGCGCCTGAAACAGCAGGATCAACAGTGGTTGCAAAATTAAGTTTGTCGGCATTTAAACTTAATTGTGTAACGCCTGCCGATAATCCAACCGATAAACTTGTATGCGGATCTAAACTTAAATGATATGCATAAGTGCCATAGATAGCAAAACGATTTAATGGACCGGTAACATCATTGATCACCGTAAAACCAACGCCGGCGTGGGGTTCGGCGGATGTATAATTTCGCCAATAAGCTTCACCTCTCGGATTTTTCCCTATCGCATGAAATGAAGTCGCAGTTTCTCTGTCATAATCGCCATGATGCAACGGTCCCTGAACAGTAAAATAAGTTGTAACAGGTGCATCCTGCAAGCCAACCCATTGCAAACGGTGACTGGCTTTAACATCCCAATAATTTTCAATACCTGCAACTGCAGGATTGATGATATAATTGTTCATGATGTATTGAGTATAATAAGGGCGTTGCTGCGCTGTTGCCAAAACATAATTAAACAAAACAATAAATAAGAAGATCGGATATTTGATAAAATATTTTTTCACGCAATCAGGTATAAGTTTTTTTTCAAAGTTATCGAATGATCGTTATCGAACCATTATAAATTGGTCTGTTATTTTTTGGATTGATGATATAATAATAAGTTCCTATCGGTAAAGGATTTCCATTGAATGTTCCATCCCAAGGGATATTATAACCATCCGAATGAAACACAGGCTGGCCGTACCTGTTAAACACATCAACTGTTGCACCGGGATAACTATCCAAATATTTTATTATCCATGTATCGTTGATACCATCACCATTTGGTGAGAATATATTTGGAATGATTGGTGATTTTAAAACAGTGATGAAAATACTGTCGTTAACCGAACAGCCACCTATTCCGGTAAGCGATAAATAATACCTGATATCATCAGGAGGCGATGCAAGCGGATTCGCAGCAGTATCGCTGTTCAGATAATTTGATGGGGTCCATTTGAATAATAAATTATTTCCGTAATAAGAAGGTTTGATTGCAATCACGCCTCCCTGCAATACAACTAAACCCTGTCCCATATTTAATTTGGGATAAGGATTTACAATTATTTGTTGAACAGCAGTATCGCTAACGCATCCTTGTTGATTATAAATATAGAGGGTAATATTGAAAGTACCCGAATCGCTGAATTGCTTTACAGGATTGGTTTGTGTTGAGGTATTGCCGTTTGCCAGGTCCCAATGCCAGCTAACCGTTGGGCTTGTAATACCATTGCTGTTATCAGTAAATTGAATTGAACTGTTGATACAAACTTGATTGGGTGTTGCAGTGAATGAAGCTTTCGGTTGCGGATAAATTGTATTGAGTTGCTGCGTTAAAGAATCAACACAACCATTGATGCTTGTAATTTTTAATTGCACATTCACCGGACCTAATGCCGAATATTTATGTTTCGCAATTTTAGAAGTAGCAGATGTTGCATCGTTCGGGTCACCAAAATTCCATAAGTAACTGAATAAAGCATCAGTGCCATCTTTTATGGTTGATGTGCTGGTGAATGTTCCGTTGCCATCGGGTAAACAAATACCCGGCAAAGTAAAATTCACAAGAGGCAAATAATTAATTTTTAAGTTTTGAATGTTGAAAGTACTTCTGCAACCGCTATCGGTTATCACTCTTAAACTTGCAGCATAAGTATTGCCAACCGCATATTGTTTTTTGAAAGAAACTGTATTGGTATAAACTGCATTTGATGCATCGCCAAAATCCCAGATGCGTTGAGTAATGTTGCTGTAATTGGCAACCGAAGAATCGGTAAAAATTATATCATTCTTTTCACAAAGCGGACTAAGATTCACGCCCCACTTGGCTTGTGGCGAAGGCCACACCGTAATATTTTTTGTTGCAGAATCAACACATGAGAATGATGTTGTGTAAACATATTTAACAGGATATGTGCCGGCAGCAACATTTTGTGGAGTAAATAAACCGGTACTATTTACACCGGTACCAACATAAGTAAAAGTTCCCGGCACAGTTGGATTACTCGATTCGCTTGCCTGTGTAATTTGTCGCGCAGTGGTATCGTTACATATTCCCGGTAAAGTATTGAATTGAACTTTCGGGCTTTGATGAATCGTAACAACTTTAGTGATACTATCGCTGCACACAGAAGAGTTTCCCGAATGTGCGATCATTTTTATTGAATAAGATAGTGATGATGGCCATTGGAAATTTGGATAGATATGCGAATATGTTTTTTTGAAATAAGGATCATTATCAATACTATCTGCCGGTGGCGAACTGATATAATTCCAGTAAATATCATTCTTTGTTACAGTTCCAAAATTTACATTGGATGAATCATATATTCTTATCGAATCGTTGCCGCATAATTTAGTATCATTCAAAACAACAAAATTTGCATGCGGGATAGAACCGTTGACAGTAAAGGATTTTGTTAAGATCGAATCACAACCGAACGAAGTTGTTACTTTGTAAGATACCTGATAATTTCCTACGGCATTATAATGTGTTGATCCGTTTTTAGCAGTTGAACTTGATATTGTTGGTGGTGGCGAAATAGCAGGAGAACCTGCATTATAGTTCCATAAAAAAGATGCTTCTGTGCTTCCGTCGGGAATAGTTGTAGTATCAGAGAAATTAGCCAGTGCATCTGCCAAACATACTTCGGGCAAAGTAAATCCAACCAAAGGTTGTGCATGAATGCTGACAGATTTTATTACTGTATCACTTTTACAACCCAAACTATTTTCAACCATCATTTTAACCGTATAAATTTTAAACGTATCATAATATTGGTTGAATGATGAATTAAAGCCGCCGGTTGGTGTTACTATTGTTCCATTGCCCATATCCCAATACCATCGCGTTAATGATGCCGTATCGATAGAAATATTTTTAGCGGTATCAATAAACTGAATGGGCCTTTTCTCGCAATAATTATTTGTGGCTTGTGTATAAAATCCTGCTAATGGCAATGGATTAACTGTTGTTGTTTTAACTGCCGTGTCACTCATACAACCTTTATCGGTATAAATAAATAACCGCACTGTATCAATATTTGAAGCAGCATACAAATGTTTGGTATGTTGCAAGGTATCTGTTGAACCATCACCAAAATCCCATCTCCATTTTACAATGCTACTTCCCTTCCCATCACTGCCATCAGAATATGTTGTTGAATCTCTCAGGCAAACCGCATTGCTGACCGTAAAATTTGCTTTGGGTTGCAGATATAAAGTTGATAATGTTTTACTCGAGTCTTTCACACATCCATATTGCGATGCTACCGATAGTTTAACAATAACAGGTGTTACAGCAGAATAATTATGCAAAGGATTTTTTACGCTATCGATTCCTCCATCACCAAAATTCCATCGGTATTTAAAATTATTTTGTGTGCCATCCGAAATTGTTGAGGAATCATAAAACTGTGCAGCACCAACAGGCATGCAAACTATTGGCAAACTAAAATTGGCAACAGGTAAAACATGAACAGTTATTGTTTGAGAAAAAGGATTACTCTTACAACCATTATCGTTTTCAACAGTTAAACTAACAGTATAAGTGCCCGATGCAGTATATGTTTGTGTTCTTGTTGAAGATGCCGTTAAAGTATCTTTTATGCCATTGCCATAATCCCAATACCATTTTACAATGGTTCCACCCGCAATAGTTGATGAATCAGTAAAACTGATCGTTTTATTAATGCATGTTGTATCGCTCACACCAAATTTTGCAACGGGTGATGCAGAAATATTAAACGGAATAGTAGTATCGCCAATGCAACCAAAATCAGTGATCGGCCTGTATCGTATATTATAAGTTTTAGGTAATAAGAACTTATGTAATGGATTCATCGAACTGTCTTTTGTTCCATCATCCCAATACCATAAACCATTCACAATCTTGCTTGTGCCTAAATTAGTAGTGGCATCAGTAAATTTTATTGAATCAGAAATACAACGAATAGCATTAACGCTATAATTAGCAGTTGGAACAGGATTAATAATTACGGGAATATCATATTCGGCATTGGAACTGCTGCAACCATCCGGCGAAGGATTGGTAGCAAATAATTTTATCGTATCAGTTCCCAAACTTGTAATAGTATATGTTTTACTGGCACCCCCGTTTGCGGGACTATAGAAATATAATGTTTGTCCGCCTATAATCGAGGTGCTGTCAACTACCGGTGTAACCGGACCAATATTGGTATTTGGGCTTAAGATAGGATTGTTACCAAAATCCCATGTAACTGAAGACGGCTGATACGAAAGAGGAACTGAAAATTGAAATGGCGTACCCACACAAGTTGCTGCAAAGCTTATTCGCGCATAAGGGTTTTGAAAAACAGGTGCATATAAATTTTTTATGTTGGTACCAGCGTTATATCCATAACTTTCTGCCTGCCCAAAACCATAAGCAATTGAATTAAATCCTGTATCGGAATATAAGGTATGTGACCCCGAACTTACCGTGAAAATCGCATAAGAATAATTTGGTTCTTGCGGATGAGTTGTAAAACTGCTCGCTTTTGAAACACCATCCAGCGTAAAACTTTTAACGCCACCATTTTTAATGATCACATTTATATAACTCTGAATGATCTGATACTTTGTGGCTGAATAAAGGGTGATATTATTTATGGTTTGTTCTACCGGACTTAAATAGATCATTTCAGGATCGCCGCCGGGCAATGGCGAACCATTTGTTGGATTGCCATCCATTCCCTGCGTTGTACAATACTGCGCAACATTGATGGGTTTATCGGCTTCAATTAAATTCCAAACCCCGCCGCTGGTATTTGAAATATTGATACCATTACCCGGTGTTGTTAAAGGAGTTGAATTTTTTAATTCATAAAAAAATCCATTTTGTAAATAAGTATTAGATATTACTGCTCCATTTACTTTTACAACAGTTGAAGGATCTTTTACACAAATTCTATAATAATTACTTGGCTGAGAACCAGTGGGTGAGGTTAAATATTTTAATCCCCATGCACTTGCCGGCATTGCCTGTGCAAAAAGATTATCGGCACTTCCTGTTTGATTGTTATTATTATTTGTACCTCCGATACTAATTTTACCCGAACCACAAAAAACAGCAATTTGCTTGCAAGTACCACTTGAACTGATGGTACGGATATGTGTTCCTGTTAAATCGGTACCCTTTGTGCCTGTTGTTGTTCCCATCAAATTATATATCTGCCCTTTGTTAAGATTAACAGTAAAAGGGCTACTAGCAGCTTTCCCATTCTTGTTGGCAACAGAAGGTGTAATCTCCACCGTGGTATTATCTTCAACCGCAACAACAAAAGCAAAGGAATTGGCAAGATTGGCATTGGAAGCCTGATTATAACTAATTACATAATAATCATTCCCTAAAGTATTTGTAGGAAATAATAATGAGGCGCCCGATATCGCACTGTTATAAATGTGGGCATAAGCTACAATATCTACATCGCTGTATATATGGATGCCACGGTTATAATAACCGGTATCATATATCCTCGCATCTGTTGAACCCGTTTTGGGAATTGGATTTGATAATGTGACCTGATTTGCGGCAACCGCGTAGGTTTGTTTATATCCGTTTGCAGGTATCTCAACAGTTACGTTTGCATTTTTATCGGAAGTAAAATACAGGATCATATCCTGAGTGCCACCGCCTGCGGGGTTTCCGGCCATATTAACATGATAGCCATATCCTAACCAAAAATCCTTCCCTTTATTAGAAAAGTTTTGTGCTACAATACCTGATACAATCATCAAACACGAAAAAAATACAGTTAGTTTTTTCATCCGGCGAGGTCTATAATCTATGCAAGACTGTAATTTAATCGTAAAGCTTAAAATAAAAAATTTAAACGCAGATATATTTTCAAGAATTACCGGAAAGCAGAGTTGTTAGCCGATAAAATGCTTTTAGCATTTGGTCCTTCACAGAATAAAATATCCAAGACACTAAGGTTAGGTTGAAACCCATTTCTTGTTTCAAACACTTGGTTATAATGTATATTATTTGAGGATGATTGAAAATTTTTGGGTAACCATTTATTTCGGAGATCAATAGTATCCTCAGGATATTCTTTTATAAAAGAATCTGTCATCTCAATTTCAGCCTTGATCTTTAAAAGACTTTTCAGCCAAAACAGGATCTCAAGATCCATGTCAAAAAGATAAACAAACTTCTTTTCGTAAAAAGATTCCAGCCAGTCTTTATAAAATTCGAAAAAAGCCGATTTCCCGTAGCAGGAAGAAATGGATCGCCAATGCTGTTTTTGCCAGAGCGAATGGTTATCAATTTTTACATCTCTGATCATTTTTTTTTGCTCCCGGCCATTTTGCAAAGGGACAGTCAAATCTATCAATCCATTGGCACCTAAAATCATACAGCGGTTGCGAAAACTCATTTTTTGCCAGCTTTCACATTGCTCAATTAGTATATTCGAAAATTTATACAAACTTGAATAGTAGTTAACACATCCAAAATATTGATTTTCAATTAAAATTTTATTCTTTATATTTTCAAACTCCATAAATAAGCAAATAGTGTTCAGACGAAATATTTATTGCATTTATATACAACATAAAATAGAATACAATTATTGTAAATAATTAATAATCAACGACTAATTAAAAATTATTTATTGCTAATATTTTTCACCAACATTTTATATGCCCGGAAAAATTAGATTCCTAATCTATTTAGCAACAAATTTAACCCTTTTAATGGTAACTATTTCTTGAAATCCGGGCTTTCTCCCCTACTTTGCAATAAATAATTGATCGTGAAAAAGACTTGCTTATTTGCCCTTATTTTGCTCTTTTTGGCAGCCTGTCAAAAACCAAAAGGATTTGATTACAAGGGTGTGAGAAACCTGAATATTGAGAGTACTGGAGCCGGTAAGTCTTCCCTATCGCTGGATTTAGATTATTATAATCCCAACGATTTTAACGTGTCGCTTAAAAAGGTGGATTGCGATGTTTTTATCAATAATAATTATTTAGGGAAATTTAAATTGGATACCCTCATGCACATTGCAAAAAGATCGGAGTTTTATATCCCGGCAAAAATGGATATTGACTGGAAGGATATTTTAAAAAATTCCCTTGCAGTTATTTTAAATAAGGAAGTGCTGGTTTCTGTAAAAGGCTCTACAAAGGTTGGCAAATCTGGTATTTTCATTACCATACCTTTCGATTATGAAGAGCATCAAAAAATCGAGTTTTAATTCGGAAGAAGTGATAAAATATCTTTTCAAAATTTTACCGAACATCCGGTTATTTCTATAAAATATTGTTTATAGACCGAAACGTTTTTGTGTACTGCACTCTGCATTATCGCCAACAGATACTTTTAAATAATCACAGAAAAAATTATAAAAACCGTAGCGGTATTTTGTATTCTCGGAATGATTTTCACCGCATTCAATACCACCATTAATTACGTTAACAACTGCGCCAAATCCGGGTAACCGCCCGTTTGCTGAATCTTTTGCATTGGGTATCCACTTATTGCAGATAACATCATGACAAGATGGTTTCGGGTATTGTGTTGTCATCCAAAACCAGATGGCAGAAGCAAAACAAAGCACCGGATTTTCGTTAATCATCTCGGGATGTTGCAATAGAATATCCTTATTGCCAAAATAAGCTTCACTGAATTGCGCATAATTATAATTCCAGCTTATTTGCATTGGACCCCGGCCGTGATACGACTTTCCCGCAACGGGCAAATATTTTTTCTTTGTTGTATCGGAATAAAATGCGCAGCCTTTTTCGCAACCTTTTTCATCGGTATAATACAGTCCCCAACTATAATAACCGCCTTGTGCATCATCCCAGCCGCCACTTGTTTCGTGCGATATGTTCGCTAAAAATGCAGCAAGCTCCCGCCGCTGTGTAACCGCATCTCCTTCGGACAAAAATTTCGGGAACATTTTAGCAGCCCTGACAAATGCACCGAACGAATAAAAATCTTTTTTGGGTTTATTAATCCTTGAAGGATCAGGATAAGCAGAGATATTGAAACGGTTAGGAAATAATTTGTTCCATTTTTTTTCATTCAGGTATTTGCTAACATTCGTTGCTGAATTAATTTTTTGCAACGGAATATTTTGCGCAAAAGAATTTACACAAATAAATAAAAACGAAATAAAAAACAGGATGATTGATCGAAACATTTTTTCTGATGAAGTTAACCGATTAAAAATTAATTGAAAACTTCTCTCCTACATTTTTCAGATCATCAACCACCGAGTCAACAATCGGAATTCCTTCTTTCATCCGAATAATTTCCATTTCTCTTTCAGGATCACCGGGAATTAAAACTTTATCATGCCCGTCGCTTGGTTTTGCATTTCTGAAACGTTCTATCCAATTATCCATGTGCTGTTTAAAATCATCGGCCGGACGAAATGCATCAATGCGCATCGCTCCGAAGAAATGTCCTAATCCTTTGCCAGGCTGGTATTCCGGCATAGGCACATAAGCCGGAAACGGTGGCACCCAGGGACCATAACTTCCACCACTTAATACCCCAGAAAAAATATCAACAATACTTCCCAATGCATAACCTTTGTGCGAACCATGCTCTCTGTCGCTTCCCAACGGCAATAATGCGCCTTGTTTTTTTATAATATTTGCGTCGGTTGATGCAATGCCATTTTTATCCTGTGCCCAACCAAGCGGAATATCTTCGTTTTTACGTTGCAATATTTCTAACTTACCATTAGCTGCTGTTGTTGTTGCCATATCGGCAACAAATGCAGGCTGTTTATTTGCAGGGATTGCAACTGCAATGGGATTTGTTCCCAGCATTCTTTCTTTCGAAAATGTTGGTGCCACCAATGCACTTGCATTTGTCATTGCCATACCGATCATATCATGTTGCAAAGCCATCATGGCATGATAACCTGCAATACCAAAATGATTACTGTTACAAACACTCACCCAACCTGTTCCAACATTTTTTGCTTTATCAATTGCTACCTGCATAGCAAAAGGTGCAACCACTAAACCTAATCCTGCATCTCCATCAATCGTTGCCGTAGACGGTGTTTCATGAATAATTTTTATTTGCGGATTTGCATTCATTCGTTTGGCTTCCCACAAACGAACATAACCGCTGAGCCTTGCTACACCATGACTGTCGATGCCTCGCACATCCGCACTCAGTAAGGTTTTGGTGGCAGTGGTTGCATGCTCATCGCTACAACCGATACTTTTAAAAACTGAATAAGTAAATTGATATAAATGCCCGTAAGAAAATATTTGTGCCATGGGTGCAAGATAATAACTAAATAAAAAAGGCTGAATGAATCATCATTCAGCCATGAAATTATTTTTAATTAAAAAATTAAAACGGCAGATCATCCAACGGTTCTGTTAATTCGCTTGCAGCAGGAACAGCTTGCGAACTTTGTGCAGCCACCGGTGCCGATGATTGATAATTTGTATTTGCAGGAGCAGCGCCACCTTCATTATTTCTCGATCCTAATAATTGAACACTTGCAATTCGCAATGTTAACGATGCGCCTTGCCTTCCGTCTTGTGTTGTATAAGTTCTGATATCCGGGTTTCCTTCAACATAAACCTGTGTACCCTTTTTTAAGTAAGGTGCAATGGCAGTTCTGTCGGTCCAGTAAGCGCAATCAACCCATGTTGTTCTGTCTTTTTGAACACCCTGCGCATCTTTAAAACGTTCGGTATGTGCTACTGTAAAATTGATCACATTTTTTCCGTTCACATTGTTTACAACGGCATCTTTTCCAAGATTGCCAATAACCTGAAGCTTGATCATAACAATTAGTTTATAAAAGTTCGTAATAGAAGAGTTTGGAAAATTACATAAAATCTTTTAGCCGCATGGTTGGTGAACAAGGAGATTTGTATTTTGGGGATAAACTGTATCGCTTTGTGCATCTGCGGTGGCGTCGCACTCTTCAGCGTTCAAAACTTTATCGAACTTTTATCGAAGCGTAATTTTTAACCACAGAGAAAAAGAGTTAAAAGAGTTTCGCCGAGTTCTCTGCGCTAACTTTGCTTCTCTTTATCTCAGCGGTAAAATTGTTGAATAAAGAACAAACAGTACAAGTGTGCGACGCAACCGCAGCTTCATTGAAATACAAAAGCCGGCTACATAAAAATTCCTTTCTCCGCAACAAAAATTAAATACTAACAATTAGTAGTTTAGTCGTTCTGATTATCTTTGTTTTTTCGAAAACTATTTTCAATGAGCAGGAAAGGAAAAATTTTAGTGGCAATGAGCGGCGGTATCGATAGTACCGTTGCTGCTTTGATGTTGCACAACGAAGGTTATGAAGTGATTGGTATTACCATGAAAACATGGGATTATGCGAGCAGTGGCAGCAGCAGTAAAGAAACCGGTTGCTGCAATATTGATAGTTTTAACGATGCCCGTCAGGCTGCCGTGCAGCACGGTTTTCCGCATTTTATTTTAGACATCCGCGAAGAGTTTGGCGATTATGTTATTGAAAATTTTGTTGACGAATATATTGCAGGTCGCACACCAAATCCTTGTGTGATGTGCAACACACATATTAAGTGGCGTGCTTTATTAAAACGTGCCAATGCCTTGGATTGCGAGTTTATTGCAACAGGTCATTATGCAAACATTCGCCAGCATACCAACGATAGATTTGTGATCAGCAAAGGTTTAGATGATAGCAAAGACCAGAGTTATGTTTTGTGGGGATTGGATCAGGATCTGTTGAGCAGGACCATTTTGCCGTTGGGTAATTATCATAAAAAAGATATCAAGCAGATGGCGGTGGATATGGGCTATCCCGAACTGGCCAAAAAAAGTGAGAGCTACGAAATTTGCTTTGTTCCCGACAACGATTACCGCGGTTTTTTAAAACGCAGAGTTGATGGTTTGGAAGAAAAAGTTACCGGTGGCTGGTTTGTTGATAAGCAGGGAAAGAAATTAGGGCAGCATAAAGGTTATCCGTTTTATACTGTTGGTCAGCGCAAAGGTTTGGAAATTGCGTTTGGCAAACCAACTTATGTTACAGCCATCGATCCCGAAACAAATACAGTTGTGTTGGGCGATGAAAATGATCTGGAACAAAATGAAATGCAGGTAACAAAAATCAATTGGGGAAAGTATGATGGTATTACCGATGGCATGGAAGCCATCACTAAAATCCGTTACAAAGACAAAGGTGCTTTAAGTAATTTATATATGGCCGAACAAGGCGTAAATGTTAGGTTTTACGAGAATGTAAAATCCATTGCACCCGGACAATCTGCAGTTTTTTATGAAGGCAATGATGTGATTGGTGGCGGGGTGATACAGCGTGGTGAACTTATGCTTTCTTAAATAAAGCAGCAAACATAGAATCTGCTTTCATTTCATATCCTTTCAATACTTCTTTTTTAATTAATTGAAGTGATGGAAATTGTTGTAAAATAAAATCAACAGCCTCTTCATTTTCTTTTTTAAACACCGAGCAGGTGATGTATAAAAAATAACCATCCTTAGCCAGATGCGGAATGGTGTTGCTGATTATTTTTTTCTGCAAAGCCGCATACTCATTGATCTTTTTCTGATCGAAGAAAAATAATTGTTCGGGTGTACGGCTCCAGGTACCACTGCCGCTGCAAGGCGCATCGCAGAGGATGATGTTAAATGTTGAATGTTGAATGTTAGATGTTGGTTTAGTAAGATCAGCAACAAATGAATCATATTTTTTTATTCCTGCTTTTGCAAAACGTTGTTTGAGATTTTGCAAGATGGATGAACGAACATCGCTAACTATTAAATTAATATTTTGTAAAACATCCATTGCAAGAATTGATTTGCCGCCACTGGCTGCACAGCAATCCCAGAGTTGAGTCGGGAGTCGGGAGTCGTTAGTCGGGAGTTTAAGAAATTCAGAGATGCGTTGAGATGAATAATCTTGTACCACAGCTTCATCATCAATATTTAAAATCGAATCTATTTTACTTGAATTGGGTAATGATAAACAGGTTGAGGATAATTGTTTAAATAAGATTTTATTTGACTGCAATTTTTCAACAACAGCTTTTTCTTTATTGGGCCGGATACGTAAAAACAAATCAGGCTGAATTAAATGAGAAGCTGCAAATGTAGCTGCATCAATAGTTTCACTTAATTCATCTTGCCATGGAAAAACATCCGGCAAAGAAAAAGAATGATATTTTCTTTGGATGAAATTAATTCGATCATTCAAATTTTCGCTCCATTCATTCCATGAGTCATCAAATAGAATTTGCCATTCTTCTGCTTCATCATTACATAAATAAATAGCTGCTTTTAATTTTTCTTCCGGAGTCAATTCTTTCAAAACATGACCCAAGCGATAATAGCAATAACAGAGATGCGAAATGAATTTTCTGTCCTTCGAGCCGTGTTTTTTGTTTTGAGAAAAATATTGTTTTAAGAAATGCGCCAGCGGAACTGAACCATCATATTTTTTTATTAAACTGACTGAAGTATTGAAATAAGACTGAAAACGCATTAAATTACTTTTTTAGGCCCACAAAAATCAAATGATGATTTTAATAAATACCTTCTCAAATTGAGTTAATTAGGAGGCTCTTTTCGGTTCAAATATCTTTAATTTAGCGAAGTCAAATTTTTTTTCCTCAAAATTTCATGGTTTAAAGCTTTGCCCTTACCTTTGCCGTCCTTAAAAAGGAAATATGGCAAATCACTCAGCTACTAAAAAAGATACAAGACAAGCGTCAAAACGCAGAGACAGCAACAAGTATTATGGTAAAACTACCCGTAATGCTATCCGTGAGTTAAAAACTTCTGATGATAAGAAAGTTTACGACGAGAAATTACCTGATGTTATTTCTATGATCGATAAATTGGCAAAACGTGGTATCATCCATAAGAATAAAGCTGCTAATTTAAAGAGCAAATTATCGAAAGCAAAAGCGAAAGCTTAATCAATTATAAACAGATTGAAGAAACAGTTGACTTTGGTTGACTGTTTTTTTATGCCCCTACTTTAAAACTTGTGGTGAACCGGTTTGTATTTTTATCGGCAAGACTATATTTAAAATTGCCGTGATGCAGCATAATGATCCTATCTACGATCGACAATCCCAATCCAAAACCTTTAATATCTTTTGAATTGCTTCCTCTGAAAAAAGGCACTTTTAGTTTTTCGATTTCCGAATCAGTCAATGCATTTCCCCGATTATCGAAATGCACATTGATGAATTCTGCAGTTGCATCAATGGTCACTACTATTTTTTTATCGGTCGAATATTGCCATGCATTTTTAATTAAATTATTAAAAGCAACTTTTAAAAGCGCTTCATTTCCTTTGATCATTAAACCGTTTTCATCGTCGGGAACACTAGCAAACTGCAAATCGATATCTGCTCCCTGTAACATTTTTTTAGCGTTGCTGATTGTATCGTACAACACTTCATCTACCCGTATCAAAGGCCACTTGTTTGATGATTGAATTTTCTCGTATTGCGATAATAATAATAAAGAATTGGTTAAATCAATTAATCCAGACTGATCTTCTTTTAAAGATTCCAGAAGCTTTTTGTATTCTTCTTTCGAAAGATCTTTTCGTAAAGCTGATTCTGTTTGGGCAAGCATCGAAGCCAACGGTGTTCTCAATTCATGTGAGGCATGATGCACAAAACTTTTTTCAGACTCGAATGCCTGATGCAGCCTTTCGAGCATGGCATTGAAATTTCTGGCGATCTGATTTACTTCATTATTTCTTTTACCAACGTTTATACGCTCAAAAAGATTAAGTTCGGTAGTTCGTTTGATTTGCTCGCCCAGTCTTGCCAAAGGTTTGAAAGCCTGATTTACAAATAAGAACGAGAACAATAAAGTAATTGCAAAGCCTGCAACAAATACAGTTCCCAAAATAAATTTTAAAGTCCGCAATTTGGTTTGTCCGTTTCTGTCAATGCCCGAAACAAGTACATATATCTTATTCTCGGGTATATACAATGCCAAACATTCTCTTGTGCCAATTGAATACCGGAATTCAAATTTGGGTGCGTTGCGTATGCTTTGTGCAAACGTATTATTTAATTCTACTGCCAGAGAATCAGGGTCTTTGTACAAAAGATTATAGGCAGAATCGTGGATCGATAATGTTTCGTTGCTGAAAAAATCGTTGCAGATACTTGATAAATCTGATGATAAAAATTTCTTATTGTCTGCTTTGTACCGGGTAAATTCTTTATAGATCATGTATCCGTCAGACCTTAAATGGTTGTACGAATCGCTTTCCCGGTAATTATAATAAAGAATATAGATCGATACAGAACTTATGATTAAAATAAGCGCTACAAAAAAAGTAAACAAAACAGCAAAACGCAATTTCAGATTCATCAGTTATTTATTTCATGTAATAACCAAAGCCGGGTTTGGTATGGATCAGTTTATCTTCAAACTTCTTATCAATCTTATTTCTCAGAAAACTAATATAAACCTCAATAGTATTGGTACCTGTATCAAAATTCAGGTCCCATACTTTTTCTAATATTTCGTGCTTCGATATTACTTTGTTCCTGTTGCTTGCCAACAAGGTCAATAAAGAAAATTCTTTTGCTGTAAGCGGGATTTCCTGACCGGCCCTGGTAACTACTTTTGTTATGAAATCGATGTGAAGGTCTTCCACATCAATAAATTTAATATTGGATTCTTCCGAATCGGTTCGTTTCAATGAAACCTTGATGCGTGCAAACAATTCATCAAAGTGAAAAGGTTTTACAATATAGTCGTCGGCGCCATAACCAAATGCATCGATCTTATCCTGCAACTCGCCCAAAGCTGTAAGCATGATGATCGGGATATTTTTATTGGCGGCACGGAATTCTTTACAAAGTGCCATCCCATTTTTATATGGAAGGTTAATATCCAATAAGATCAAAGAATACTGATGCTGGTTAAATAATTTTTCAGCAACCTGCCCGTCGTATGCCACATCAGTTTTATATCCCTGATTATTCAGCTCTTCCTGAATAACAAAACTTAATTTGGCTTCATCTTCGGCTAATAATATTCTGTATTCTTTATCCATTGTTATTAGATTTAAGAAAATTAATGCGAATGTTTGCGTAAAACAATCTCATCTGCATTTTCAAAAGAAAATACACTTTAACTTCTTAATAACGCTGGGAAACTGAACTTATTGTAATTGCTTTATTTCGCCGCTGCCCGCAATGTGTTGAGATATTTTAGGGTTGCCTTTATAAAAAACATCGCCGCTGCCCGCAATATGGATATCGAGGGTATTATCTGCAAACACTTTTACATTACCACTGCCGGCAATATGCACTTCGGCGTTTTCAGATTTAAGGTTTTCGGCTCTGTAATCCCCATGTCCGGCAATATGTATTTCCTGGTCCTTTGTTTCGCCCGATAAATTAATATTGCCACTGCCGGCAATACTTGCTTTCACTTTTGGGGCATTTATTTCTAAATTCATATCGCCACTGCCTGCAATACTTAAATCCATTTTATTGTTGCCCGAAAATTTATCTTTTCCTGTAATATTACCGCTACCGGCCAATTCTACTGCTTCCAATTCATCGGTAGTAATATAAATTTTTATTGTTTGGGTAGAGATCAGGCTTTCGTGATCTTTTGATTTGATGATTAACCAATCACCTTCATTTTCGATAATAATGTGCGACATTAAATTATCATCAGCTTCTACTTTTACCGCGGCCGACGGGCCTTTGGCAATCTCAACATCATAACTTCCTGCCAGCTTTATTTTATTGGCGGTATGAATATTTCTTTCCTCCGTAACAATATGCCCGTTTCCCTGTACCCTTCTGCCGATCATCAGGTCGCAACCCGATAAAAAGAATGCAGCCGCAAGAAATCCGTATAAAATATTTTTCATAAAATTTATTTGATAAAGCAAGTTAGAGAAAACATTTGTGAATTTATGACCATTCATGTTGCCACATTAGCCGCTAATCAGCATAATTCTTTTACTTTTGCGCATGACTGAAAAAATTCTCATCCTCGACTTCGGCAGCCAATACACACAACTTATTGCCCGTGCCGTTAGAGAAGCAAATGTATATTGCGAAATCATTCCATATCACAAATCGTTTTCGATCGATACCACACTGAAAGGAATTATCCTAAGCGGATCACCTTTTAGTGTGAACGAAGAAAATGCTCCAACCGTCGATATCCCTTCATTCATTCAAAACCTGCCGGTACTGGGCGTTTGCTACGGTGCCCAATTAACCGCAAAGGAATTTGGCGGCCGGGTTGACAAAAGTAATAAACGCGAATATGGCCGTGCAAAACTGGATAAAATAAAAGATGATATTTTGTTGAATGATGTAACCAATCATTCACAGGTTTGGATGAGCCACAGCGATTCAATCGTTACTCTGCCCGAAGGTTTTGAAATTTTGGCAACTACTGAAAGTATCCCTGTTGCTGCATTTAAAAAAGCAGATACTCATACACATCCTCTCTACGGCATACAATTTCATCCCGAAGTATATCATTCGACCGAAGGAAAAAAAATAATCAAAAATTTTCTTGTCAATATTTGCGGCTGCCATCAAAACTGGACACCTGCATCTTTTGTTCATGAAACAGTTGAACAATTAAAAAAACAGATCGGCAATGCACAGGTTATCATGGCATTGAGTGGCGGTGTGGACAGTACAGTGGCTGCAACCCTTATCAGCAAAGCAATTGGTAAAAACCTGCACGGCATTTTTGTTGATAATGGCGTATTGCGCAAAAATGAATTTGAAAAAGTGTTGGAAACATATAAGCAATTAGATTTGAATGTTACCGGCATCGATGCTAAAGATTTATTTTATAAAGAGCTTGCAGGTCACGCTGATCCCGAAACAAAAAGAAAAATAATCGGCAGATTATTTATCGATGTGTTTCAACAGGAAGCAAAAAAAGTGGAAGGCGTAAAATTTCTGGGACAGGGAACTATTTATCCCGATGTGATCGAAAGTGTTAGTGTGCATGGCCCTTCGCAAACCATTAAATCGCATCATAATGTTGGCGGATTGCCCGATACGATGCATTTAAATTTAGTTGAACCGCTTCGGTATTTATTTAAGGATGAAGTTAGAAAAGTTGGTTTGGAATTAGGTATCCCCGCCGATATGATCAACCGCCATCCTTTTCCTGGTCCGGGTTTAGCCATCCGGATTTTGGGCGATATCACCAAAGAAAAAGTTCATCTGCTGCAGGAAGCCGATGCTATTTATATCAATGGTTTAAAAGAAGCCGGTTTGTATAATAAAGTTTGGCAGGCAGGCACCATTTTATTGCCCGTTAAAAGTGTTGGTGTGATGGGCGACGAAAGAACATACGAGTTTACTGTTGCGTTGCGTGCCGTGACTTCGGTTGATGGTATGACGGCCGACTGGGCACATCTGCCTTACGAATTTTTAGCAAATATTTCGAGCGAAATAATTAATAATGTTCGCGGCATTAATCGCGTGGTGTACGATATCAGCAGTAAGCCTCCGGCAACAATTGAGTGGGAATAATTTTTTGTTGACCGGCTGCAAATCCTTGTTTGGCTTGGGTTGCCCGTCCGATCCGGCACGGGCGGACGTCGCACACTTGTGCTGAAGAATAGCCATGAGCTATCGGCTTCGAGCTGTGAGCCTTTTTGAATGAGACGCACATAGTTTAGAACGTTGAAGAGTGCGACGCAACGAAGATGCAATGAAAAACGAAAGCCGGTTACAATAAAAATATTTTGCTTATAAAATTTCTTACCATGAAATTAATTCGTCGCATTTTTTTATTTTTTTGTTTTGCATGCACATCTATATTTTCTTTTGCACAAACAAAACAATTTAAAATTGCTGTATTCGCCCCTCTTTATATCGATTCTGCTTTTGATGGCGATACATACAAACCCGGCATTACGGCTGTTCCGAAAAATATTTTACCCGGACTTGATTTTTATAATGGTGTGATGCTTGCCATCGATTCGTTGCAGCAGGAAGGCGCACCAATTGAAGTTTCTATTTACGATTCGAAAAATAAAAACGAAAACATTGGTTCCGTTATCCAACAAAATAAACTGAATGATGTTTCATTGATCATTGGATCGTTCACCAATCGTTCCGACATAAGATTATTGGCAAACTTTGCCCTGCAGAAAAAAATTCCGCTGATCTCTGCCACTTATCCAAATGACGATGGCATAATAAACAACCCATATTTTGTTATCATCAATTCTACTTTAAGAACGCATTGCGAAGCGTTGTACAAGTTCATGCAGAAATATTATGCAACAAATAATATTGTGATGGTTAGAAAAAAAGGCGCTGTTGAAGATTTTATTCAATCCATATTTAATCAAACTGCAAAGTCCACTCCTGCTATTCCTTTAAAAATAAAAACGGTTGAATTAATTGATACATTCAATACTTCGGCTTTATTAAATGTTTTAGACAGCACTAAAAACAATATTATTGTTTGCGGGTCGATCAATGAAGCTTTTGGTTTGCGTTTGGTACGTGCAGTAAGCGCATCACCATCCTACAATTCAGTTGTGATTGGTATGCCAAACTGGGACGGCATAAAAGATCTTGATAAGCCCGATTGCAAGGGAGTTGATATCATTTATTCGTCGCCATATAACTTTTCAAGAATTGATAAATTCTCTCAGGCATTTATTACCAATTATAATACAAAATATGCAGGACGCCCTACTGACATGGCTTTCAAAGGGTTTGAGTCGATGTATCATTTTTCGAAATTGCTGATCACTTACGGAAATAACCTGGAGAATTTTTTATCAGAAAAAAGTTATAAAGTGTTCAATGATCTTGATATCAGGGCAGTAATAAATAAATCGACCTACAACACCGATTATTTCGAAAACAAAAAATTATACTTCATTAAAAAAGCAGATGGGAATATAAAATCGGTGAATTAGTTGAAATGAATGCTACAAAATTGTCGCTGTACCAACGATTACAATTGCGTAATTTAGTATAAAATAAAAGTTGATGGAACAAGACCTTTTTGAATTCTTGAGTACCAATAAAAAACTGCTGCAGGAATATGTGGAAGTTCGCATCAGCATTTTTAAATTAGAATTAATTAAAACCAGTTCGCAAATAAGCGGTTTGATCATCTGGCTCATCATCTCTATTTTTTTATTATTTCTCATTTTTATTTTCGGTGGTATAACAGTTGGTTTTTTTTTCGGAGAATTATTGCACAGTAATGCTGCAGGTTTTGCAATAGCAACAGGTATCATTATTTTAATTGCTGTTCTGTTAACTATTTTCAGAAAAAAATTATTTATTAATCCGATCATCAGGGTTTTAATAAAACAATATTCGAATGAAGAAGAAGAAAAATAATATTACAGGTTTGGATGAATTAAATAACGAGATCGGTTCTCTTCGTCAAAGAAAAGATGCAGTAGAAAATGAACTCGATCAGAACTGGGATCACCTGAAAAATAATTTTCCCGCAATGCTTCGTCATTCCTTATTTAAAAAAACAAAAGAAGAATTTCATAAAACCTGGGCGCAAACATTATTTTCTATTCCACAGGTTCAGGATGCTGTTGGAAATTCATTACAAAAAATATCAGTGAAACTGGAAGAAATTATTTTGCAATGGTTAGACAAGTTCACTGCCAAAAAAGAAACCGAGTAATGTTATTTCAATAACAATCCTGTAATAAATAAAGCTGCCAAAACATACATCACCACTGTTATTTCTTTATGCCTGCCGGTCAATAATTTCAACAACACATAGCTGATCATTCCAAAACTTATTCCTTCTGCGATACTGTATGTGAAGGGCATCATAATGATGGCTAAAAATGCAGGCAAGGAATCAGTAATGTTTGAAAAATTAATATGCTTTACTTCGGCCATCATCAATAATCCAACAATAATTAATGCCGAAGAAGTTGCAGCAGCAGGGATCATGGCAAACAGTGGCGCAAAAAATAACGACAGCAAAAACATGATGGCAACAGTAAAAGTTGTCAACCCTGTTTTTCCTCCGGATGCAATACCAGCAGCACTTTCAATATAACAACTCACAACACTTGTTCCCAAAATTCCCGCTGAAGTTGTTGCCACCGCATCGGACAATAAAGCTTTTTTTACGTTAGGAACATTTCCATCTTTTAATAATCCTGCGGCCGAACAACAACCAATTAAAGTGCCAACCGTATCAAATAAATTCACACTCAACAGCGTGAATAAAATGATGGCCATATCCCATGAAAATATTTTAGAAAAATCAATTTTAAAAAATACAGGGGCTATCGATGGAGGCATGCTTACTAATTTTACGCCTTCAGGTAAATGTGTTAGTCCTAACGGAATACCCACAATCGTTGCAATTAAAATCCCTATCAATAAAGCTGCATTTACTTTTTTATACAGCAACACTGCACTCATCAATAAACCAACAACAACTAAGATTGCTGCGTGCGATCTCATATCGCCCAACTTCACGATCACACCATCCAATTTATTATTACCGATATGCATCATGCCCGTTTCAATAACACCGGCATTTACCAACCCAATCAATGCAATAAAAAAACCGATGCCAACAGAGATGGCATATTTTAAATTCAACGGGATACTGTTGATGATGGCCTCACGAACATTCAGCAACGAAAGCGCAATAAATAAAATGCCTTCAAGAAAAACGGCGGTCAACGCAAACTGCCAACTGTAGCCCATTCCCAGCACAATGGTGTAAGCAAAAAAAGCATTCAATCCCATGCCCGGTGCCTGTGCAATGGGTAGATTGGCGTACAATGCCATCATCAAACAACCAATGGCTGCAGCCAATGCCGTGGAAACAACAACTGCATTAAAATCCATTCCTGTTTTAGATAAGATCAATGGATTGACAACTAAAATATATGCCATTGTTGAAAAAGTTGTTAGCCCTGCAACAATTTCTGTTTTGATGGTTGTATGATGTTGTTTTAATTGAAATATTTTTTCTATCATGTGTTTGAAATAAGATTGATCTTTCTAAAGTATTAATTGTGCAGCATAAAATAAGCAGAAAGAAAATTTATTTATTCACCCGATATACATCAGTAAACAAATATAAAATTCAATCAATCGAAGTATCTTTCACAAAAAATAATTTTTGTGAAAAAGATTTTTATCATCGGCGGCACAACATTCGATCATATTGTTTATTTGCCGCAGTTGCCGCAACCCATTCCACAAACCATTCATGTGGCACCGTTTAATGAAGCAACAGGATCAACAGGTGCAGGCAAAGCATTAAACCTGACAAAACTTGCCGTGCCCAATACTTTGCATTCTGTTTTGGGAGATGATGATTATGGCAAAAAAATTATTTCGTTTCTGAATGAACAGGGTGTTTATTTTATATATGATGTTGATCCGAAAGGAACTGAAAGGCATTTCAATATCATGGATACTGATGGCGGAAGGATTTCCATGTTCATCACACAATCATCGAATGAAGTTGCGTTGAATATGGAAAAGATAGAACAGCAAATTGCAGAAAGTGATATTGTTGTGCTGAATATCATTCCATACACTTTGCCATTAATTCCTTTGATCAAAAAATATAAAAAAGAAGTTTGGACTGACCTGCATGATTACAATGATGGCAATCCTTACCACGAACCATTTATTGATGCAGCCGATTATATTTTTTTAAGTTCGGATAATCTTACCGATTACAAAAAAACCATGCAGCAATTGATGAACAGAAATAAAGAATTAATCATTTGCACGCATGGTAAAAACGGCGCAACAGCATTAACAAAAAACGGTGAATGGATCGATCAGCCTGCATTAAAAAATTTAAACCTGATAGATGCCAATGGTGCAGGTGATAGTTTTTTCTCCGGATATTTATTTGGACATTTAAGAAATTATGATGTAACAAAATGCATGCAGTTAGGAACCATCTGCGCGGCTTATTGCATCAGCTCTGCGCAACTTTGTTACGAAAAATTAAACGCCAATTTTTTGATGAGTGAATGGGAGAAAGAATTTAACGGTTAAATACATAAAAAAAGAGCAGATAAAAATTATCTGCTCTTAATAAATTATTTATTGATCAAATATTTTCGTTGCATTGTGTAGAGAATAATGAATAGCAATATAATTCCGTAAATAATGTAGGTCATGAAACCACCTGCAAATGCAGCGGATCCTAAAAATAAAAGGCTACCTATTATCGGAATCACTTCTCCTATCAACCATAAATAATATCCCTGTTGTTTTAATTTACGCATTTGCATTGCGCCCACTGTGCACAATACAACGCCAATCAATCCTAAAATTAAAATAGGCAATTTGTTTGCAGCACCTATTCTTGCTGCTTCTAAAGCTTCGGGTGTCATCATCTTTTTTGCAAACTCGGGTGTGTCGGGGTTAGCCATTGCTTTTTCCATATTTTCAACACCCTTTTCAGCATTAATAAATTGATAAATGCCACCGATAAATCCAAGTGCACTTCCAATAAATGTAAGTACAGTTAAGGTTTTCAAACTACCGTATTCCGGTGCGGCGTTTGGTTCGTCAGAAAATGCCATAAGTTTAGTTTTTGGTTATGAATAAAATTTAAACCTCATAAAGTAACGAAAATTGTAATAATTAACAACATAATTTGAGTTATTTTATTTGAATGTTTTCAGGTTGCAACATCATCGCAGTTTACTAAACCGCATAAAATAAAAAAGCCCCGATAGAAATCGGGGCAATACTTACTAACACATAAAACTTAAAAACTTTAATTTCTTTTGCCACGGAAGCACAGATACTCACAGAAAAAATATTTCAAACAACACTTCGTGTATTTCCGTGTTTCTGTGGCGACAACTTTTAATTCATTTTCTTTTTTAAACTAGTTACCTGTTCCTGTAAATTATTAACCATACCGGCCAGTTGATTTACATCCCAACGCTGTACTGTATTTGCTTTTTGCAGAATATACACTGCTTTCCAAACTTCCAGCACATCTTCGGCATTAACATGATAAGGTTCGTACTGCGGGTTATCGCTTATCAGCGTGAGTTTATTTTTTGTTCTGTTATTTTTCATGATGCGTTTGTACACCACACCTTCGCTTTTACTCAGAACCACATAAGTATTACTGTTCTTCACTTCTTCCAGGTCTTCAATTTTTTCGCCAACGATCACGCTGCCGCTTGGTGTAGGCAACATACTGTCGCCCAAAATTTCAAACGCACGATATTGTCCCGGAGCCAGCATGGGTAAAGTAAAAGTGTTCAACTCATCCAGAAAATCAGGATCGGCATAGCCTGCCATATAACCTGCTGCTGCTTTTACGGGCACAAACTGAATTTCGGCAACAGTTGGCTCACTCATCTTTGCTTTGCGGCGCTGTTCTAAATAATTGGCCGCTTTGGCATTGGTCATGTCTTTTAATAATAAGTCTTCGAAACTTATTTTAAAGATGTCGCACAAAATTTTCTGCACTTCTAATTTAGGTTCAGCACGTTCTTCTTCGTAGGCACCAATTAAAGAACGTTTCACTTTTAATTTGTTGGCGCATTCTTCCTGTGTCCATCCGCGCAACTTGCGCAGGTAACGAAGATTTCTTCCGGCGTAACTCATGGCTAATAAATTTAGAATGCAAATTACTAAATTATTTAGTTCTGCCAAATTTATTTTTAATTATTTTTTACTGAGCTGTAGAATATATGGCATCGCCTGTTGCGTCGCACTCTTCAACGTTCAGAACCTTATTCAACAAATGAATTACAAATTCATAACTCAAAAGTCAGGATTGCAAATCCTGACTAACAGTGGGTAATTACAATCAATATTGAACAATATTATAAAATGCTTATAAGAGCATCTATATTTGTAGTTAATATCAACCAAATTCAAACTAATGGAAAAGATTAGTGATTTTTTTAAAGAATTAAAGGAAAGACTTTCCAATCCATTCATTTATTCATTCTTAATTTCCTGGTTAATATTTAATTGGAAAATTCCAATTGCATTAATTTTCTATAAATCTGAAGATTTACTAAAAGATAATTATAAATCATTTATTAGCTTAATTGCTGATCAAATACACTTACAAAAATCCTTCGTTTATCCAATTTTAGCTGCACTTCTATATACTTTTGCTTTCCCATTCTTTAGAAACACGATCATTGCTTTTAACTCGTGGACAAAAGCTTGGGGAAGTTCTTGGAGTATGAGACTTTCAAAATCTGGTAAAATTTCAATTGAAAAGTATATTGAATTACGAAATACCTATGCAAAAAGGACTCAACTATTGGAGCGTACTTTAGAAAATGAAAGTAAATTTTTGCAAGAAAACGAAGAATTGAAAAATAGAATTTTACAATTAACACAAGAAAAAAACGAGTACCAAGCAAATAATCAAAAATGGATTGATTACAGCTCCTATTCTATACTAAATGGAGAATGGAATTTTCAAACAGTAGATAGTTCGCAAAAAGTAAGACATGAAAAAATTTTCTTAATTAAAGATGGCACTGTTTCTGAAATATTTAATTCATCAAGAGATAAAAAAGTAATAGGGAGAATCGAAAATTTTCATTACAATTTTCTTTCGCAGGAGATGATATTTTACATAAATTCAAAGTATTTAAAAAGCATAGACTATGAGTCTCATTTCTATACATTAAGATCGCAAAGTGGCAGCAACACTTTTCAATTTCTTCAAGGAGAAGAAGACAAGTCAACTTTCGTTAATTTTACAAAAGTTGATTAACTGTCAAGTTAGTCAAGATTTGCAATCCTGATTTTCGGTTATGAATTTGCAATTCATCTATTTTGCCAATTTTTAATCCGTTTAAAATTATTTTCTTCACACAAATTTTACACGTATCTTTAAATCAAAATCACACGTGCAATGACAACTAAATTAACTTTAACGGTAGAGGAGAAAGTAATCACCACCGCAAAAAAATATGCCCGCCGAAAAGGCAAAAGCCTTTCTCATATCGTTGAGAATTATTTGAGATCGATCTCCGCAAAAGATGAATCAGAAACACAGTTGTCGCCCAAAGTTGCAAAATTAAAAGGCGCCATCAAACTGCCTGCCGACTTCGATTACAAGAAATCATTGGGTACTGCACTGTCGAAAAAATACAAGAAATGAAAAACATTTTCTTAGATACAAACGTGGTGATAGATTTTCTGGCCGACCGTGAACCTTTCTCTCAACGCGCTGCAAAAATTTTTAATTATTCGGTTGAAGGAAAAGTAAAATTATTTATTTCGGCAGTTTCGTACAACAACATTTATTATATCATCAGGCAATCATTAACCAACAGCGCCACTATTAAATTATTAGATGAACTTTCGGAGCTTGCCGAAATAGCCGATGTTTCGAAAGCCATCATCAAAAAGTCTTTGAAAACAGATTTTAAAGATTTCGAAGATGCTATTCAATACAACTGCGCACTAAACATTCCGAAATTAGATGCAATAGTTACAAGAGATACAAAAGATTTTAAGAAAAGTATTTTACCGGTTCTAACTCCCGAAGAAGCCATCAGCTTGATTGAAAGCAACAAATAATTTTTATGTTAGTCAGGGTTTGCAATTCAATTGTTGAATAAAGTTCTGAACGTTGAAGTGTGCGACGCAACCGCAGCCTCATTTTTATTCAATTGCTCGCTACATAAAAATCTTACCAAAATATTTTCTATCTTTCTATTTCAAACCAAAACTTATGCGAGTTCTATCTTTCCTTTTCATCGTCATTGTTTTTATTTCGTGCAAAACAAAACAGGAAAACACCGGTCGCTTAGCAAAATCATTTAAAGAAAATAAAAATGGTTGGGTGTATGTTCATCTCGAAGGTTCACCCGCCAACATCGGTTATCAGCATGGTTATTTATTATCGACCGAAATTGATACAGCCATTCAATCGGTTAGCTATTATTTGGATCACGACACAAAAAAAGATTGGAATTTTTATCGCAATGCAGCAAAGAATTTTTTGTGGCCAAAATTAGATCGCGAATATAAAGATGAGATCAACGGCATCGCAGAAGGCTTACAGGCAAAGGGTTTGAAGTACGATAGTCTCGACATCACCGCGTACAACGCCATGGAAGAACTGGCATTTTATTATGTTCCGCAATTGATGGATAAAATAAAACCGGGCAGCGGCGATAATAAAGCGCCGGGTAATTGCAGCGCATTTATTGCCACAGGAAGTTTTACAACCGATGGAAAAATTGTAATGGGCCACAACGCATGGACCGAATATATTTTTGGTCAGCACTGGAATGTAATTGCGGATATTGTTCCCGAAAAAGGCAACCATATTTTAATGGATTGCATGCCGGGCTTCATTCACAGCGGCGATGATTTTTTAATTACTGCCAACGGAATTTTAATTACCGAAACTACCATCACGCAATTCAAAGGTTTTGATACGGCTGCAGTTCCTGAATTTGCACGTGCACGCAAAGCAGCGCAATACAGCAATAGCATTGATGATGTGATAAAAAATTTCATCACCGATAACAATGGCGGCTATGCCAATGATTGGCTGATCGGTGATACCAAAACGAATGAAGTTGCCAAATTAGAATTGGGTTTAAAAAATTATAAAGTGTGGAGAAGTAAAGACACAGCAATGGTTGGTTCTAATTTCCCGAGCGATGAAAAATTAATTAAAGAAGAAACAACTTTTGATGTGACCGATAAAACAACGTCGCCCAATGCAAGAAAAGCAAGGATGGAAAAATTAGTAATTGATCTGAAAGGAAGATTAGATGACGAGACAGGAATGAAATTAGAAGGCGATCATTACGATGTGTTGCAAAAGAAAAATGCAAACAACCGTTGTGTTATTTGCGGGCATATTGATGAAGATCCGCTGGGTTGTAAGGAATGGGATAATGGTCCGTTTTATCCGATGGGTTCGGTGCAGGGAAAAGTTACAACAGCCGCACTGGCAAAGGATATGAAGTTCTGGGCAAGAATGGGGCATCCGTGCGGACAGGATTTTATTGGCGAGAAATTTTATAAACTTCATCCTGAATATAAATGGCAGGAAAAATATTTGAAGGATATGAAATCGTATCCGTGGACTTTATTTGCAGCAAAAAATAAATAGGAACACGGATGACGCAGATGAAACGGATTAACACAGATGAATAAAAAAAATCTGCATTATTTTATTTGCGCGGTATCCGTACAAAAAATTCTGTTCCTTTTTCAGGTGAACTTGTAAATCCTACTTTGCCGTTTAAATATCGCTCGGTTAAAAGTTTCATCGAATAAGTTCCTAATCCATGACCTTCGCCTTTTGTAGAAAATGACCGTTGAAATATTTGTGCCTGTACGTTATCGGGCATATATGCATTATTATGAACTGTGAATATCACAAAATCATCACCATCTTTTTTGCAATTCAAACACACATCCTCTCCTTTTTTGCTGGCATCCAGAGCATTCTTCAGCATATTAATTAAAACACGTTTCAATAAAACTTCGGCAGTTAAAATAATTACCGGTTCGGCACTTTCGTCAATAAAAATATTTTTTGATTGCGAATTGCTGTGATGAGATAAATAATAAACAGTTTCTTTCAGCAATTGAACAGAAGAAATATTAGTAACTTCTGGTTGCAATTCTCCTTTTTCGGCATAGGATAAGGCTCGCTGGCTCATGATCTCTTCCAGCAACTCACCCCCCATTTTATTTACCAGTTTTATATATTCTTCATTCCCATTATTATTATTAGAAGTGGCAACTAAAATATCTGTGATTCCTTTTAATCCGCCTGCAATATTAATTACATCATGAAAAAATATTTTTTCCAGCATCTTGCGGCGTTTGGCATCGCTGATATCATCAATGGAAAGAATAGAATAATAAGTGCCCTTAAACATGAATGGCGAAGAAGTAACACGCAGATCCAGAAATTCGGTCTTGTCATCTTTCTTAGAAGTGATGCGGCATTCTTTCGTAACTTTTTGCATGGTCATCTGGCTTTCCATGATGGCATTTACTGCACCGCAATATTTACAATTCTTTGATGTGCCGCAACCGCCATCATTTAAAGTAGAGTTGATACATTTAACTGCTTCACCCGGACGCAATCCCAATAAAGTTTCTTTATCAACAATTCCCAAAAATTTTAATAATGCTTCATTACCGAAAACGATCTGCCTTTCTCTATTTAAAATAGCGACAACTTCGGGCAAAGCGTTGATGATGGTTCTAATATATTCGCTCTTCTCTAAACTGTCAAAGTCAGATTTTATTTTTGTTTCTGATGCTCGTTCGGCGGGTGCAAAATATGTGGTCTTCATAATTATAAATTAGAAAATTGATCAGATCAATATTCGTCAATAAAACTACAATTAAAAATCAACTCTCGAAAATTATATTACCACTCGGCTCTGGCACTCGGGCTCACATCCAAAGAAGAAAATTCGCCGGCAAGAAATTTATGATAAGCAGTAATAGCAATCATTGCAGCATTATCGGTACAATATTCGAATGAAGGAATAAATGTTTGCCATCCGTGTTTCTCTCCCATTTGCTGCAATGCTTTGCGCAAACCACTGTTAGCGCTTACACCTCCTGCAATACAAACTTGTTTCACACCTGTTTCATCAACTGCCTTTTTTAATTTCTTCATCAAAATATTTATGATAGTATATTGAACAGATGCGCAGAGATCTTTCAAATTATTTTGAATAAATCCTTCTCCCTGTTTTTGTAAAAAATATAGAACAGAAGTTTTTAATCCGCTGAAAGAAAAATTTAATTCGGGTATTTGTGGTTCTGCAAATTTGAATTTTAATGGGTCGCCAAGTTTCGCATACTTATCGATCAATGGTCCGCCGGGATATGGCAATCCCAACAACTTTGCAGTTTTATCAAATGCTTCGCCGGCTGCATCATCAATGGTTTCACCAATCACTTTTAAATCAAGCGGTGCTTTTGCCAAAACAATTTGTGTATGTCCGCCGCTTACTGTCAAACATAAAAAAGGGAAACTTGGTTTATTATCTGCTATCAAGTTTGCTAACACATGTGCCTGCATGTGATGCACTGCAATCAATGGTTTATCCAACGCCAATGATAATGATTTTGCAAATTGTGCACCCACCAATAAACTGCCAATTAAACCGGGGGCTTGTGTAAATGCAATGGCATCAATAGATGACAGTTGACAGGAAGCAGATGACAGTGCAGCATCAACAACAGGAACAATATTTTGAATATGTGCACGGCTTGCCAATTCGGGAACAACGCCACCATATTTTTCGTGTACGGTTTGATTGGCAATAAAATTTGAGATGATCTTTCCATCCACACAAACAGAGGCAGATGTTTCATCGCAGGAAGATTCGATAGCAAGAATTGTGATGCTCAATGTTAAATTTTAAATGTTAGATGTTTAATGAAGTACAAATCTAATTCATCATTCAACATCTAACATTCAACATTTTATTTTGTTCTGATTGCCACCACCGGATCCATTCTTGCGGCAATAGCTGCCGGAATGATCCCGGATAATATTCCAAGAACAATGCAAATGCTCATGGCCAATGCAATAATATTTGGAGCAATCGTTATGGGGAAATTACTACCTGTACTCATTGCCAATGTTAATAACCATACAAGAAATAAACCTACCAGTCCGCCAATGATACAAAGGAATGCGCTCTCTAATAAAAATTCGGTAAGTATCGTTCTGCTTTTTGCACCCAATGCTTTTTTTAACCCGATCTGGCTTGTTCGTTCACGCACTGTAACAAACATAATATTGGCAACACCAAATGCACCAACTACTAAACTTAATCCTGCAATCGCCCATCCACCAAGATTCAGTTTTTCTAAAAATCCATCGATGATGGTCCCGAAAAATTTTGATACATCGTTCACTGTAAAATTATCTTCCTGTTGCGGACTTAATTTTCTTAGTTGCCGCATGTTACCGCGCAGTTCATCAATCAATCCATCAATTTGCACACCATCTTTTGCCTGTGCAATAATATAATTCCGGTCGGCATTTTCTGCTTTAAACATGGTAGCAAAAAATTTATACGAAACCAAAACGCAGTGATCAAAATCATATCCAAAACCACCGGATCCCTGACTTTCGATCAATCCAACGATCGTCATTCTTTTACTATCGATCGAGATATTTTTTCCAACAGCCAAAACTGGATTACCAAAAAGTGTTTCAGCATTTTTATAACCAATCACACAAACCTGAGCACCATCATTAAATTCGGCTTCGCTTAAATATCTTCCTTCCTGAATTTTCAGGTCCTGTATCTTTTCAAAATCGTTTGTAACCGCATAAAAAGAAATATTTTGCAAAGTGCTTGATTGATAATCGACCGACATATTCCGGCTTTGAAGAAAAAAAGCGATGTTTTCGGCTTGTTGCGAATTGGCTTTCAAAAAAGCAATGTCCGAATATTTATTGGCCGGACGTTTATAATATTTCCACCACGGAAAATCGGGGCCATCGGCTCCGTCGGAATAATTCCACTTATCGATCCATACCACTTTTGCACCGATCGTTTTCATCCTTTGCTGCGTATATCTTTTTAAACTGTCGATCGTAGCCAAAACGCCTATGATACAGAAGATGCCGATAGTTACGCCAAACAAAGAAAGGAAGGTACGGAGTTTATTTACTTTCAGTTCCTGAAACGCTAAACGAAAACTATTCCATAATATGCTTAACAGTTTAAACATAATCAAATATAAGAGCAATAAACTTTCAAAAATGAAAATTATTACCGGTGAATATTTTAAAGTTGAATGAAGAAAAAAATTATTTTGTTCTGATGGCAACCACCGGATCCATCCTTGCGGCAATGGCAGCAGGAATAATTCCTGATAAAACACCAAGCACAATGCAAATACTTAATGCCAGCATGATAATATTTGGTGCGATAAAAATAGGGAAAGGCATAGTTGTGGCTAATATTTTAGTAAGTATCCAAACCAACAGTAATCCCATCAATCCGCCAATCACACATAAAAATGCACTTTCCAATAAAAATTCTGTAAGGATAGTTCTGCTCTTGGCACCAATTGCTTTTTTTAAACCTATCTGGCTTGTTCTTTCCCTCACGGTAACAAACATGATATTGGCAACACCAAATGCGCCAACAATTAAACTTAATCCTGCAATGGCCCATCCACCTAAATTAACTGATGCAAAAAAGCCACTCACCTGCTCGCCAAATAAATTCACATCATTCAAAGAAAAATTTTCTTCCTGATTTGGGCCAATCCTTCTTAATTGGCGCATCACGCCGCGCAATTCATCAACCAAAGCAACAGAACTTATATTTGGTCTTGCCTGCACCATGATGAAAGGATCGCCACGTTTTACATTATAAATGCCTGCATAAAACTGATAGGATGTTATGAGCGATTGATCGTAATCGAAACCACCAACCATACTTTGTCCCTGCTTCTTAATCACACCAACAATTGTTACTCTTTTTCCATTGAATGAAACATCTTTATCAACGGCCCTTTCCGCAGAACCAAATAATGTTTCTGCATTTTTATAACCAATCACAGCAGTTGGTGTGCCATGCAAAAATTCTGATTCATTTAAATAACGGCCATACTCTATCTCAACATTTTGAATACTGTTAAACTCTTCGGTCACACCATAGATGTTTATATTCGTCAACATATCTTCCTCATAATTTAAATTGGCATTGGTAGAAAGAAAGAGACAAATATTAGAAGCAAGTAAACTTTTTTCTTTTAGAAATTTCATTTCCTTGTAGGTAGGCACGGGACGTTTATAATATTTCCACCACGGGTAATCATTCCCGCCAGAATATTCCCACTTATCTATATAAATTGTGTTGTTGCCAAATTGCTTGATATCGCTCTGCACTTTTCGTTCCAAACTGTCCACAGTTGCCAATACGCCGATGATACAGAAAATGCCGATAGTGATACCGAACAACGAAAGAAATGTCCGGAGTTTATTTACTTTCAATTCCTGAAGTGCCATTCGGAAACTGTTCCAAAGAATACTCAGCAGCTTAATCATATATCAAATATAAGTTAGCGTATTATGCGTTTTTTTCTTTTTATACAAAAGGCAATTAAGCATTGTCAATGGTTTTACGCAGCATTTGTTTGTTTCGACAAATAAAAAATTGAAACAAATGTTTATACATGACTAAAATCATTTTAAAAAATAATGATTTTTTAAAGTTCGAACATTACATTTGTGCTGATTCTTCAACATTCAACTTTTGCATTATGACCTGGAAACAAGTCTTCACTTCATCGGTAGGAAAGAAATTAATTATGGGATTTACAGGTATATTTCTCATTTTGTTTTTAATTGTACATGTTGGTTTAAATGCCTGTATCTGGGCTAATGACGGCGGCAAAATGTTCAATGCCGGCGCACATTTCATGGGTGCCAACTGGGTACCGAGAATTTTAGAAGTGGGTTTATTCCTCGGGCTCCTGTTGCATATTGTTCAGGGATTGATGCTTGTGTTTTACAACCGCAGTAAAAGAGGAATTCAATACGCCATCGCATACGGTAACAAAGGAAGTAAATGGTACAGCAGAAGTATGGGATTATTGGGAACACTTATTTTAATGTTCCTTGTTTTACACTTATCAAATTTCTGGTTCCCCAATCGTTCGCATCAGGGATTTCTTTTAGGAGAAGAGATCGATCTGTATCAAAAAATGCAGGAAGTATTCAGTGAACTGTGGGTAGTGATTGTTTATGTTGCCGGATGTATTTCTCTGGCGTATCATTTGGCACATGGATTTCAAAGTGCTTTTAAAACTTTTGGTGTGTATAATAAAAGATGGCATGCAGTGATCAGCACTTTAGGTTTTGCATTTGCGATCATTGTGCCTTTGCTGTTTGCATTAATGCCACTGAGTTTTTATTTTGGATGGATCAGCTAAGCTGTAAATTTCATAAACTTTTAATTCTTAATTCTTAATTGAATAAAATGTTAGATGCTAAAATTCCTGCCGGACAATTAGACGATAAATGGACAGATTATAAAGGCCATTGTAAATTGGTAAATCCTGCCAACAAAAGAAAATTAGAAGTAATTGTTATTGGTACAGGATTAGCCGGAGCCAGTGCTGCTGCGAGTTTGGGCGAAATGGGTTATAAAGTAAAGGCATTTTGTTTTCAGGATTCCCCGCGCCGTGCACACTCAATTGCTGCTCAAGGCGGAATTAATGCTGCAAAGAATTATCAGAACGATGGTGATTCGGTTTTTCGTTTATTCTACGATACAATTAAAGGGGGCGATTACAGGGCAAGAGAAGCAAACGTTCATCGCTTATCTGAAGTAAGTGCCAACATCATCGATCAATGTGTGGCACAAGGCGTTCCTTTTGCAAGAGAATATGGTGGCTTATTAAGTAACAGAAGTTTTGGCGGAACACAGGTACAAAGAACATTTTATGCTGCCGGTCAAACAGGTCAGCAATTATTGATAGGTGCGTATCAGGCTTTGGAACGTCAGGTTGCATTGGGTAATGTAAAAATGTACAACCGCCACGAAATGCTTGATGTGGTTACCATCGATGGTAAAGCAAGCGGCATCATCGCAAGAAATTTAGTGAACGGTAAATTAGAACGCCATTTCGGTCATGCTGTTTTATTATGCAGCGGCGGTTATGGTAATGTATTTTATTTATCAACCAATGCCATGGGCAGCAATGTTACTGCCATTTGGAAAGCACATAAAAAAGGTGCAGCGTTTGGTAATCCTTGTTTCACACAAATTCATCCAACATGTATTCCGGTTAGCGGCGATCATCAAAGTAAATTGACATTGATGAGTGAAAGTTTAAGAAATGATGGAAGGATCTGGGTTCCTAAAGTACAGGGCGAAACAAGAAAAGCAATCGATATTCCTGAAGAAGAAAGAGATTATTATTTGGAAAGAAGATATCCTGCATTTGGGAATTTAGTCCCTCGTGATGTTGCTTCAAGAGCAGCAAAAGAAAGATGTGATGCGGGTTACGGCGTTGGCACCAGCAAACAGGCCGTGTACCTCGATTTTGCAGATGCCATCATGCGTTACGGTAAAATTGAAGTTGGTAAAGAAGGAAGAGAAAATGTTTCTGATGAAGAAATAATTGTGTTGGGTAAAGAAGTTGTGAAAGAAAAATATGGTAATCTTTTCGATATGTATGAAAAGATCACCGGCGAAAATCCTTACGAAGTGCCAATGCGTATTTATCCAGCCGTGCATTATACCATGGGTGGTTTGTGGGTTGATTACGAATTGCAAACAACTGTAAAAGGATTGTATTGTTTAGGAGAAGCAAACTTCAGCGATCATGGTGCCAACCGTTTAGGCGCAAGCGCTTTGATGCAGGGATTGGCAGATGGTTATTTTGTTATTCCTTACACTTTGGGAAATTATTTGGCCGACGAAATTTATAATAAACCTGTTCCTACAAGTCATCCTGCATTTATTGAAGCAGAGAACGAAGTAGCCAACAGAATCAATACTTTGATGAATGTTAAAGGCTCTCAATCGGTTGAAAGTTTACACAAACGTTTGGGAAAAATAATGTGGGACAAATGCGGTATGGCCCGCAATGCCGAAGGCCTGAAACAAGCCATTGAAGAAATAAAAGCATTGCGCGAAGAATTCTGGAGCGATGTAAAAATTCCCGGAACAATTAATGAATATAATCCCGAATTGGATAAAGCAAATCGTGTTGCCGATTTTATGGAATTAGGCGAATTGATGTGTATCGATGCTTTGAACAGAAATGAAAGTTGCGGCGGGCATTTCAGGGAAGAATATCAAACTCCCGAAGGCGAAGCAATGCGTGACGATGCAAACTACATGTACGTTTCGGCATGGGAATATAAAGGCGAAAGCAATTGGCAATTACATAAAGAAGAATTAAAGTACGATGTAATAAAACCAACTCAAAGAAATTATAAATAAACTAATTTTTAAATTTTCTCGATGGAACATTACAATATGAATCTTACGCTGAAAATCTGGCGTCAAAAAAATAAAGAAGATAAAGGTGGATTCCAATCCTTTCAGGTAAAAAACATTTCTTCCGAAATGTCTTTTCTTGAAATGTTAGATGTATTGAATGAACAATTGATTAACGATAATCAGGATCCAATTGCATTCGACCACGATTGTCGCGAAGGTATCTGCGGCATGTGTTCTTTATACATCAACGGAAAACCTCACGGTGAATGGAAAGGAAATACAACCTGCCAATTGCACATGCGTGCATTTAAAGATGGCGAGACCGTTACCATAGAACCCTGGCGTGCAAAGGCTTTCCCGGTAATTAAAGATTTGATTGTTGACAGAAGCCCTCTCGACAGGATCATTCAGGCCGGCGGTTATATTTCTGTAAATACAGGTAATGCTGTTGATGGAAATTCATTGCCGATCAATAAAGATGATGCTGATGCATCGTTTGCAGCAGCCATGTGTATTGGTTGTGGTGCTTGCGTTGCAGCTTGTAAAAATAGTAGTGCCATGTTATTCTTATCGGCTAAGGTTGCGCATTTGGCGCTGTTGCCACAAGGTGCTCCCGAACGTCATTCACGCGTAATGAATATGGTTGCCCAAATGGATAAAGAAGGTTTTGGTGCTTGTACCAATACCGGTGCATGTGAAGCAACTTGTCCAAAAGAAATTTCTATCTCAAACATAGCAAGATTAAATCTCGAATATCTATCTGCAAGTATCGCTGCCGATAAATAAATCGTATTTCAATATGATTAAAAAGCCTGTCAAAATAAATGACGGGCTTTTTTAATGATTGAAATGCAGCTGAGCCGCTCTCCACGAATTTTCTCTGCTTCTGATGACCTTATGCTGTATATATTTTTTCAGAAAAAAATTGCGGATCGAAAGAGGCACCTGTGTAACCGGTAATTTATATTCTAAAACAATTTCAGCTTCTATTTCTTTAGCTGTATGATGAAAGATATTGGTCATTGCGAGAAAATCTTTTTCAATCATTTCAATATCTTTTTTTCCTGCATAATATTCATTGATCACCGACGCCAAACATAGCGGCAGATCCTTCTTAATATGAACATCTACACAGCTAACCAATATTTTCCACGATCGAATAAAACCATACTTTGTTTTTTCTCCTTTTGATAAAGCAAGATTATAAAACACTGCTTCCCATTCTTCTGACGGAATTGCTGCTTCATTCAAATATGCTTCCAGGTTTTCCTGAAAAACCGCATTGAATTGTACAACAACATTTGCAACAAATAATGGATATTGAAAGCGGTTGCTGCTGATGTATTCCAACTGCTGTTTGGTAACAATCAGATATGCTTTACAAAACCAATACAATGCATTTTTTTGTTTTGTATTGCCAAACAAATCAACAAGCTTCTGTTGATAAATGATTACTTCTTTAGTTTTATTTATTGCAGCTTCAATATTCATGTTAGTAAATTAGACTCAAATTATGCCAATTCATCTACTAATAAATACCCGATACAAGGTATATTGCTCTCCAAACAAACTATAACATTTCTTTTTTCAATTTTGTAAGATGGCAAATAGTTTTTTTCAATTCAAACAATTCACTGTTCAACAAGAACATTGCGCCATGAAAGTAACTACGGATGCATGTTTGTTTGGTGCATGGTGTGCTTTTGTCGTCAACCGTCAACCGTCTGCCGCTCACCGTTCATCGTCTATCGTCCGTCGTCTTTTAGACATAGGTACCGGTACCGGATTGCTTTCTTTAATGCTTGCACAAAAAAATAGTGATATAAAAATCGATGCCGTTGAAATCGATGAACACGCTGCAACTCAGGCTGCATCAAACTTTCAATCATCACCATGGAAAGAAAGATTACAGGTGCATCAAACCTCCATTCAACAATTTAACCCGTCAAATCAGTTGTTCGATTTTATTATTTCCAATCCACCATTCTTTCATAACGATTTAAAAAGCGATCATGCAAAACGCAATCTGGCATTGCACAGCGAAGCATTAAGCTTAGAAGAATTATTGCAGTCAATAAAAAATAATTTAACTGCCGATGGAAAATTTGCGGTACTGCTCCCCTATCACCGTACAGCATATTTCGAAAAAATAGCAGGCACAGAAAAATTTTATCCTGAAGAAAAAATATCAGTTCAGCAAACACCGCAACATCCTTTTTTCAGAACAATGTTGCTGTTTTCAAACCAACCGGCAACATCAACACAAAAAGAAATTATTATTAAAGACGAGTTCAACGATTACTCAACAGAGTTTAAAGAATTGCTGAAAGATTATTATTTATATCTCTGATAATTTATAATTCATCATTCATAACTGCCTAATGCTTTGCATAATCATGCAAATACAAAAAACGTTCTGTTAGTTTCCCATTTTTCAACATAATGGCACGTTCTGTAATTTCATCGCCGCCTTTTGCCAAATCGGGCAAAACAAATTTTATTAATTGTTCGCCAAAATAGCGGCTGGCATCCCTTGGCAATTCGTTGGGTAAATTACCAACTGCAATCACATCAATATTTTCAGCTAAAAATGGTTTTCTTTTTTCAAAAGTTTTTTTATCAACGCCATACACCGGATCGGCAATATTTTGATCGCCGAGATTTACCGGAACCGAACCCATTGCATCATCGGTAATATCCGATATCACCTGTATTTTAAAATTATCTCCAATATCTTCTCTCTCAAATAACCGCGGCATTGTTTTCTCCCAATAAATGCCGTTCATTAAAATATCGGTGCAATGTGTGTAGGGTAAAAAACGACTTCGGTATTCTTCAGGATGTTCGTGAAAATGTTCCCGCTTGTATGTTTTTAATTCTTTGTGCGTGTAGAGGTCCTGACCTTTTAATTGCACATAAACCGGGTACGAAAATTTCTTTTCCAAATATTCATCGGGTTCCACTTCGGTAATGCCCATCAAATTCATCACTTCAATAATACCGTGAGCCACCCTGCCACTGCCGGTTACAGCAATTTTTATGTTAGGTATTTTTAATCCAAAATAAGTGTGGATCAATTCGCGGTAATCCTTCACCTCAAACACCCGTCCCAAATTATATAAACCGGTTCTTTTTCCATAAACCATCATGCCGTTGTGCGCACCAACCACACCGGCAAAAAAACCAAAACCAATTATTCTTTGTCCGTCATCATGTTCCAGGCATTCATAATCGAGCAATGAAATATTTTTATCCATCATTGCATGAAATAATTTCTGATTATATGCCTGCGCTTTTTTTGTGTGCGAAAAAAACAAATACATTTTATTTTCTATCAACATATCAACCGGCACTTCTTTAATGCCAAACAAAACATCGCAGTTACTTAAATCGTCCACGACTTCAATACCGGCTCTTTTATATTCTGCATCGGTAAAACACCTGTTGGCCGAAGATTGTACCACTACCTTCAAATGCCCATCCCTGTTAATCCATTTACATTGTGCCGGTGTTAATGCAACACGATTGTCGGCCGGAACTTTTCCTTCTTTAATAAGTCCTATCACTAACATTGCGCTAATTTTGAATGGAAAGGTAAAATTTATTGTGTTACCAACTGAAGAATAAGCATGAAGCTTCCGTTGCGTCGCACTCTTGTACGTTCTAATCTTTATTCAGCAATATGAACTATTTTGAATTATACGAGACCCCTGTTTCTTTTTTCCCTGATGCATCCGTCATCAAAAAAAAATTTTATGAATTAAGCCGGAAATATCATCCCGATTTTTTCAGTAATGCAAGCGACGATGAACAAACTGAAGTGTTGGAAAAATCATCACTTGTCAATAAAGCATTCAAAACATTTTCCGATGCCGATGAAACAACAAAATATGTTTTGCAATTAAAAGGTTTACTGGAAGAAGAAGAAAAATACAAGTTGCCCTCCGATTTTTTAATGGAAGTAATGGAATTGAACGAGCAATTGATGGAAGCAAAAATGGAAGACGATTCAGAAGCAATAAATAATATCAAATCACAAATTTCTACGCTACAAGCAAAAATTTATGAGCCTGTTAAACAAATTATGGAGCATTATCAGGAAAATTCTGTTCCCGAAAAAGAGTTGCTGCAAGTAAAAGAATATTATTACAAAAAAAAATACCTGAAAAGGATTTTGGCAGGTTTAAATTAGTACTGTAATATTGCACCCCAATTCAAAATGCCCAGATGGCGGAATTGGTAGACGCGCTAGACTCAAAATCTGGTTATCGCAAGGTAGTGCAGGTTCGATTCCTGTTCTGGGCACCGGTTATTTCACTAAATAACAAAATTAAAAAAGCCGACTTTCGTCGGCTTTTTTGTTGCTTCTTCTCCCGTATTAGATTAATTAAATGTCGTACTTTATAGATCAGTGATCGGTTTGTATTGTGGTACCAATGCTTTCATTATTATCCACGCAAGCAGATAAGATAATCCGCAGATGATAAATAAAATAAGATAAGCACTTGCCGGGAAAAAAGTATTCAATGCCCCTGATAACAATTGAAATAACGCTCCACCTAAGCCACCTGCTGCCGCACCTATTCCGGTAACCGAGCCAACTGCTTTTTTGGGAAACATATCCGATACGGTTGTAAATAAATTGGCCGACCATGCCTGATGTGCCGCAGCACAAATACAAAGAATGCTAACAGCCAGCGTAATGGCGCTGTTTCTTCCAAACAAAGATTCGTTTGCAAAAAATTGTGTTGCCAAAATACTAAGCGGTGCAAATGCAATCAATAACATGGCAGTCATCCTTGCTTTATAAGTTGCCCATCCTTTATTCATAAAATACATTGGCAAACTTCCGCCAAACACACTTCCAAAAATGGCAATTCCAAGTATGATAAAATAAAGATATCCCTGCACCTGGGGTTCTAAATTAAATTGCTGTTTTAAATAATCGGGTGTCCAGAATAAAAAGAACCACCAGATACCATCGGTCAAAAATTTCCCAATAAAGAATGACCATGTTTGACGATATGCCAAAAGCTTAAACCACGATACTTTTATTGTATCCTGCAATTTACTTTCGGCGGTATCATCGCTGTGAATATAGTCGAATTCTTCTTTCGATAATTTCTTTTGCTTAGCCGGTATATCATATAATTTAAACCAAAAAATCAACCAGATAAATCCAACTGCACCGGTTATAATAAATGAAAGTTTCCATCCAAGCGCAGCGCCAAAAAATGTCAAACACCATGGCACAAATAAAGCAGAGATCATGGCACCAACATTGGCACCGCTGTTAAAAATCCCTGTTGCCAATGCCCTTTCCTTTTTGGGAAACCATTCGGCGACCGTTTTAATTGATGCCGGAAAATTACCCGCTTCACCTGCACCAAATAAGCTTCTTATCAATACATGATAAAAAACTGTCTTGCCAACAAACGCATTGAGCATGCCAAAGAACGACCATCCGATCAACGATAATGCAAGCCCTAATTTTGTTCCAATCTTATCAATGATCGCACCTGCAAATAAAGTAAACGTTGCATAAAATATAGTGAACACAGTTGTTACATAAGAAAATTCCAACGGGGTCCAGCTAAATCCTTCCGGCGAACAGAAATATTGTTTCAGAAATCCAATCACATTTCTGTCCATGTAATTAATGGTGGTAGAAAAGAAAAGTAATGCAACGATCGTCCATCTGTATTTACCAATTTTATTTGCAAGCATGATTATGGTTTGATGATTATTTTTTAATAGAAGCAATTAATTCCAGAACTTTTTTTGTTTCATTTTCTATGGTTGCATAATCTTTTGCTTCCATTAATTTTTTACTGATGAGTTTGCTTCCCATGCCCACTGCACATACACCTGCTTTAAACCATCCCTCAATATTTTCTTTTGTTGTATCAACACCACCTGTAGGCATAAATAATAATTTGGGAAAGATGTCTTTGATGCTACTTAAAAATTCGGGGCCTAACATATTACCCGGAAATAATTTAATGAATTTTATTCCTGCATTTTCTGCAGCAATGATTTCAGATGGCGTCATACAACCCGGTGCATAAAAAATATCTTTGCTTACTGCATAATCTGCCACTTCTTTTACAAAACCCGGGCTCACTAAAAAGTCGGCTCCTGCTTTTATATAATCTTCGGCCTGTTGTAAATTTTTGATAGTTCCCACACCAAGCAATAACCCCGGCATCTCTATGTTTCTTATTTCGACCATCAGTTTAAAATTCTTTAATGCAGCTTCGCCCCTGTTGGTATATTCAACTGCCTTAACACCTGCTCTGTATATGGCTCCCAGCACTTCAATACTTACTGCTTCATCGGCATTAAAATACAGTGGCAACATCCCTTGTTCTATGATAACATTAGTAATTTGTTGTGTTTTACTCATCGTTTTAAATTTTTACTTTGATCACTAATTTTTTTATTTCTCCTTCACCGATCATGGGTGCATGTACGTCTTCGGGAAAGAAGATCACAAACTGTCCATCGGTTAATTGAAAAAATGTATCTGCATCATCTAAAAATAATTGCACATCTTTTTCTTCATTGTAACCGCCATTTGGAGTTACGCATTTTTCTCTTGGCTTCCATCCGAATGTTTCTGTGCCGCTGATACAAAGTTGTATGTCGATGTTTTTATTATGACATTCAAATTTTGATAAGCTTGCTTCTTTTGTTTTACCGATTGATTGGCTGATGATGGCTTTTAATCCATCACTGATATCAGATTTACCCACTTCAATATTTGCCAGATCATTTTGTTTGATGTATTCAAATGCCTTGGCAAATGAAGGATGTACAGAAAAATATTTTGACGCGTTTTTAATTGTATCGATAATCATATTACTACATTTATTTTATTCAACTTTATTAACTCCCCTTCAGGGGCTGGGGGTTTATCTCTGCACCCTTCCGCTGCCATCACCTTTCATTAATTCTTTTACATCGCTTAATGTTGCATGATTCAGATCGCCGGGAATGGTATGTTTCAATGCACTTGCTGCCACACCAAATTCAGCGGCATCGGGCATTTGCATGCCTGTTACCAATCCATAGATCAAACCGCTTGCAAAACTGTCGCCGCTTCCCACACGATCAACAATGCGAACATTATATTTTTTTGTGTGATAAAATTCTTTGCCATCATACACCAATGCACTCCATCCGTTATCGCTTGCACTATAACTTTCGCGGAGCGATGATGCGATAAATTTGAAACCAAACTTTTCTTTCATTTGTTTAAACACATCTTTAAATCCATCCAGATTTAATTCGCCTTTTGTTACATCGGTATGTGCTGCTTTAAAACCCAAAGTTGTATCTGCATCTTCTTCATTGCCTATGCACACATCAACATATTGGCAAAGTTTTGTCATCACTTCTCTTGCTTTTTCTTTGCTCCATAATTTTTTTCTGTAATTCAGATCGATACTTGTGGTGATACCTTTTGCTTTTGCAGCTTTTAATGCAGCTTCGGTTAATGCAGCAGCTTTATCGCTTAATGCAGGTGTAATGCCGGTTGTATGAAACCAATCAGCACCTTCAAATATTTTATCAAAATCAAATTCTGCAATATCAACATCGGCAATGGATGCGCCGGCACGGTCGTAAATAACCTGTGATGCACGCATCGATGCACCTGTTTCTAAAAAATAAATGCCGAGCCTGTCGCCACCTCTGGCAATGAATTGTGTATCCACTCCATAACGACGCAAATGATTGATTGCTGATTGACCAATGGCATTGCTTGGAACTTTCGTTACAAAAGTCCCGTTCAATCCGTAATTACATAAAGCCGCAGCCACATTGGCTTCGCCACCGCCATAGGTTACATCAAATGAATCCGCCTGTACAAATCTTTTGTAATCCGGAGTTGATAAACGCAACATGATCTCTCCCAAGGTTACTACTTTTTTACTCATACTTACTATCTGTTTTTAATGGTTTAAAAAATTAAAATATTTTATGAATGATCTTTTACTATTTTTTCAATTTGATGAATACTGTTTTTTGTTGAATCACCTTTTTCCTGTAGTTTACCAAAAGCCGCTGCAGCAGCAAAGCTGATGATATTTTTTGGTTGATGATTGGAAGATATGCCATAAATCAGCCCTGCCATGAAACAATCGCCGCTGCCAACCTTATCAACTACTTTTGTTGTTTTAAAAACAGGAGAAGTTGTTTGTCCGGTTTTTGTATTTAAAGTCGCATAATATTCAATGGCATTTTCATTTCCATCGAAACGAAAAGTATTGGCTACCCAATTACATTTCGGAAACCTTTCAAAAATATATTTCGCTGTTTGCGTTGCCTGTAATAGATAATTTTCCTGAGAATGATTTTTATGAATCGATGTATCGATAGGAATATCCAACAAAGTATTGGCCGACCAAACATTGCCCATTATTACATTGCAATATTTTGCAAGATCAGGCATCACTTCTTTTGGATCTTTCCCATATTTCCACAACAATGAACGATAATTCAAATCAACAGAAATGGTTATCCTTTTTTTTGATGCAGCTTCTAATGCTTCTTTGCAAAGTGCCGCTGCTGACGCACTCACAGCCGGTGCAATGGCGCTGAAATGAAACCATGAAACATCTTTCAAAATATTATCCCAATCAACAATACCTGTTGACAAGGTTGAGAAGGAAGAATATTTTCTGTCAAAAACATTTTCTTCACTTTTCATATCAGCACCTTCTTTCAAATAATATAATCCAATTCTTTCGCCGCTATAAATAATGGGAGAAGTATCGATATTTCTTTGTTCGAGATAAGCTTTGATGTCTTTTGAAATAATATTATCGGGTAATGATGTACAATATTTTACAGGGATATCCCAATTGGCCAAAGCCGTAGCCACATTTAGTTCTGCGCCCCCAACAAAAACAGGCATCTGATTGGTGCGCAACCACTCACCCGCATTGGCAGGTGGCAACCGCAATAATAATTCACCAAAACATAATACCTTACTCATCGTTATTTTAATTCAGTAATTGGTGCAGGATCCATATCAGAAAATACCTGATTCTCTCCTGCCATCCCCCAAATAAATGCATAATTCGATGTGCCGCATCCGCAATGAATACTCCATGATGGTGAGATGACTGCTTCATTATTCTTCATCACCAAATGCCTTGTCTGTTGCGGTTCTCCCATGAAATGAAAAAGTCTTTGCTGCTCGTTCAAATCAAAATAAAAATACACTTCCGTTCTTCGGGTATGTGTGTGTGGCGGAACAGAATTCCAGACACTTCCGTCATTCAACACTGTTAATCCCATCACCAACTGGCAACTTTGAATGCCATCTAAATGAATGTATTTATAAATAGTTCTTTGATTGGAAGTTTCCACTGCGCCTAATGCAACAGGTGAAGCTTCTTCTTTAGTCATTTTTTTATTTGGATAAGCATGATGTGCCGGTGCTGATAACAAAAAAAATACAGCCGGATTATTTTTATCGGCACTTGCAAACAAAACTTCTTTTGTTCCCTTTCCCAGATACAGGCAACTTAATTTTTCGAGCGCATATTTAATTCCATCGGCTTCAACAAAACCATCTCCTCCAACATTAATGATTCCCAATTCTCTTCTTTCCAAAAAATAATTTGCTTTTAATTCTTCATCAGTTTTTAATGAAAGGCTTTGCTGTACCGGTTTTACGCCACCTGTTATTACACGATCGTGATGCGAATAAATTAAATTGATCACATCATCCTGCATCAAATCTTCGCACAAAAAATTTTCCCGCAACTCTTCGGTGGTCATTCCACGAACTTCTTTCTTACTATTTTGAAAACGTATTTGCATACTATGATTTAAAAAATTATTACAATTTTATTTCTTTGAAGAAGGCCAATTAAAATATCGATGCGCATTATTATAACAAATGTCCTGAATTATTTTACCTGTCCACTCAATATCATTCGGCAATTCTCCATTCTCAATTTCTTCGCCAAATAAATTGCACAACAAACGTCTGAAATATTCGTGACGCGGATATGATAAGAAACTTCTCGAATCAGTGAGCATGCCAATAAACTTACTCAGCAAACCCATATTGGATAAGGCATTGATCTGTTTTGTCATTCCATCCTTTTGATCCAAAAACCACCAGGCAGCGCCATATTGAATTTTTCCTTCCACAGTTCCATCATTAAAATTACCGATCATCGTTGCCATTAATTCATTATCAGCAGGATTCAAATTATATACAATTGTTTTCGCTAATTTATTATCATAATCCAACTTATTTAAAAATTTAGACAATGCTCTGCCCTGCGAAAAATCACCAATCGAATCCCATCCCGTATCAGCACCTAATTGCTGCAACCTTCTCGAATTATTATTTCGCAAAGCACCCAAATGAAATTGTTGTGCCCAGCCTTTTTCCCAATCCCATTCGGCAAAGTGAACCAGCATGGCAGATTTAAATTTGCGCTGTTCCAGTTCATTCAAATGTTTTCCTGAATGAATTTTAGAAAAGATGGTATCAATTTCATGACCGGTAAAATCTTCTGCATAAATTTCTTCCAATCCGTGATCACTCACACAACATCCCATCGATGCAAAAAAATCGTGACGGTTTTGTAACGCAAATAAAAAATCGTCGAAAGAAGAAATAGAGATATTGGTAACTGTTTCTAATTTTTTTACATACGCATTGAACTTTTCTGTTTCTCCGACATTCATCGCATTATCCGGACGAAACGCAGGCAGCACAGGAATTTCAAAGCCATCGTTCACCAATTGCGCATGAAATTCCAACGAATCAACCGGATCATCGGTTGTGCAAACTGTTTTCACATTCATCTTGCTCAACAAATTTTGTACAGAATATTCTGACGACCTTAATTTTTCTGAACATTCATCATAAATCTTTTTTGCAGAATCGGCATTCAATAATTCATGAACATCAAAATAACGTTGCAGTTCCAAATGCGTCCAGTGATATAATGGGTTGCGCAAAGTATATGGAACCGTTGCAGCCCATTGTTTAAATTTTTCGAAATCAGTTGCATTACCGGTAATAAATTTTTCGTTTATTCCGTTGGCACGCATGGCACGCCATTTATAATGATCGCCGTATAACCAAATCTGGGTAAGGTTTTCAAAGTTTTTGTCTTCAGCAATTTGCTGTTGCGGCAAATGACAATGATAATCTATAATGGGCATTTCCTTTGCAAACTCGTGATACAATTTTTGAGCAGTTTTATTACTCAATAAAAAATTCTCGTCTAAAAATGTTTTCATGTTACCAACTTTAGTTTTTCAATTTAGCATCGTTGCGTCGCACTCTTCAATGCTTTGTTCATTATTCAGCAAGTTGCAGGTTACTTGTTTCTTGTTACCTGCAACTTGTAACTTATAAGCTCACTCCTCTTTTCCAAGGAATAAAATCATCCTGATTTAATTGCACCGCTTTCGGGATCACTTCGCCACTCGCCGCTTTGATACAATATTCCAAAATATCTTCACCCATTTGTTCAATTGTTTTTTCTCCATCAATCACAAGTCCGGCATTTATATCAATGATATCCTTCATTCTTTTTGCCAAAGAAGAATTAGTTGCCACTTTAATCGTTGGGCAAACAGGATTACCGGTTGGTGTTCCCAAACCCGTTGTAAATAAAATTAAAGTCGCACCGCTTGCTGCTTTGCCTGTAGTTGCTTCAACATCATTGCCCGGTGTGCACACTAAACTTAATCCGGGTTTTGTTGCAGGCTCGGTATAATCCAATACATCAACCACCGGCGATGTACCGCCTTTTTTTGCAGCGCCTGCACTTTTAATTGCATCGGTTATTAAACCATCTTTTATGTTTCCGGGAGAAGGATTCATGTGAAAACCGGAACCAACTTTTAATGCCGATTCGCTGTATGTTTTCATCAGATGAATAAACTTGTTTGCAGAAGCTTCATTTATTGTTCTGTCGATCAATTCTTGTTCTACACCACATAATTCAGGAAACTCGGCTAATAAAACTTTTCCACCCAATGCAACTAACAGATCGGAACAATAACCAACGGAAGGATTGGCCGAGATACCGCTGAAACCATCGCTACCACCGCATTTCACGCCAATGGTTAATTTATCTAATGATGCAGGTTTTCGTTCCTGTTTATTGATTTCGATCAATCCCAGAAAAGTTTTTCTGATGGCTTCAGTAATTAATTCATCTTCACTTTGCGATTGTTGTTGTTCGAAAACATACAATGGTTTATTGAAATTTGGATTGCGTTCGTTCAGGTCATTCAATAGATCCTGTACCTGCAAATTCTGACAACCTAAACTTAAAATGGTTACACCGCCAACATTCGGATGATCGGCATAAGCAGCTAATAATTTACTTAGCACTGCTGCATCCTGGCGAATGCCTCCGCAACCACCCTGGTGATTTAGAAATTTGATCCCGTCCACATTTTTAAAAATGCGGTTGGTATGAACAACAGATTCTGTTACATCCAGGTTCGCATCACCAATACTTTTTCCGGAAGTATATAATTCTTTTAAAAGTTTTGTTTTCTGTTTATATTTTTCTGTAACTGCATAACCCAATTCGTTATGCAATGCTTCACGGATCACATCTAAATTTCTGTTCTCACAAAAAACTGTTGGAATAAATAACCAATAGTTTGCAGTGCCTACGCTTCCATCGTTTCTGTGATAACCATTAAAAGTCCTTCCTTTAAATTTCGAAACATCAGGCGCATGCCAATCGTACTGAAATGCACGATAGGCATAGGGTTCAGCCGCATGCTTTAAATTTTCGGTGCTCATTCTCATTCCGCGCAAAACATCATGCTGTACTTTACCGACCAATACACCATACATTGTTACCGACTCTCCTTGCTTCATATCATTTGCATAAAATTTATGTTTAGCAGGAATATCTTCCTGCAAAACATAATCAATAGCATCGAATGAAACAGTTTCACCTTTGCTTAAATTTTGTAAAGCAACGATCACATTATCTTTCGGATGAACTTTTAATACTTTCCTTTTCATGCTTACGCAGAAATTTTATTTGACTGAAACAATTGCAATGATTCTAACACACCTTTTTCTAAAAATGAGTTTATATATTGAGTTATTTTTTCTGCAAATCCGTTTAATAAAGCAAGATCAGTTCCCCATAAAGTTTGATTCGATAATATTTGTTGCACAACATCTTTCACTTCATTATTATTTTTCCAAATTGAATGTAACAATGCTGCATGATCGTCGGTTATTTTATATTCTTTACCATTCAGATTGCCAACAAATTCTTTTTCATCATTCATCTCGCTTTTCATAAACAAAATATATCCGGCAAAACCAAATGCCAATTCTTCCGAAACAAATCCATTGTTCGCATAATTTTTAAGAATAATGGGCACATTACGCATTTTCATTTTGGATGTATATTGCATGGTGATGCTTATCCATTGATGCTCGATATAAGGATTACGGAAACGATCCAAAACTTTCTTTGCAAAATCTTTTGCATCCAGCAAACTCAATCTGTCGTAAACAATGGATGGCGCAATGGCTTCCATCATCAGGTCGGTTTCAAAAGAAAAGAATATTGCATGGTTCATTGCATCTTTCACTGTTCTGAAACCCGCAAGGAAAGCCAATCCGCAGGTAAATGAATGTGTACCATTCAACAAACGCAATTTTAATTCGCGGTAAACATCAATATTATCGGCAATGATAACACCACTATCAGCTTTGGCAAATGACAACACATTTTTACTTCTTTCACTTGTTGTTTCAATTGCCCAAAGACGATATGCTTCGCTGATGATGATCAATTCATCTGTATAACCCAATTTTTCTGCAGTTATTTTTTGTTCGGCCTGCGGTAATTTTCCCGGCACAATCCTATCCACAAGCGAATTACAAAAATCATTGGCAGATTCTATCCAATTAATAAAAGCATCGTCCAAAGAATTTCTTTTGGCTAATTCTATAACGATCGCTTTTAATTTTGTTGCATTATCTACAATTAATTCTGTTGGCACGATCACCATTCCGCTTTCATTGCTTCCGTTAAATGCTTTATATCTCGCCAACAAAAACGCCAATAATTTTCCGGGAAAAGAAACCGGCGGATTTGAATGAACATCATCATCCACCAAAGCAATTCCAACTTCTGTTGTGTTAGAAATAATCAACTGCATGTCTTCATTCGCCGCACATTCCAGAATTTTATTCCATTCTTCTTTTGCTGATAACACGCGGCTGATAGATGAATTAATAATTGTTTTATCAATCGTATTATTATTTTCAATTCCCCGCACACATAAAGTGAACAAACTATTTTGTGTTTCGAAAGCATCTGTACCGCCGCTGCTTGTTGATTTAACAACCACTACCCTGCCATTAAAAATATTTTGGCGGTTTGCTTTATCGATGAAATAATCAGGAAGTCCGCGTAACAAAACACCTGTACCGAATTGCAAAACCCTTTCAGGCAATGATAACAGAGATACGTCAGGAATAATTAATCCTTCCTGTGCTTTAATTTTTCCAAGGTTTTCTTTAGATAAAATCATTTTATTCATTTTTGTTTTTCAGGGTTCCATCTGTTTCCAAACAACCACGCAACAGTTATTTCTGAAACTTTCGGAGAACCTTTTGCTGTTTGTAAATTATTTTCGAACCATTTATAATCGCCGCCTTTTTTATGGCAGTTATAATAATAAATTCTTTCGCCCCACTGAATAATATTTGTTGTAGGCACACGATAAATCGGCTTATCGGCCATATTTTCTGCAAACGAACAATCGATCAAATAAAATTGTGCATCGCGGTGATAACGCCCCAACATAAAACCATCGTATCCATAGAACGAACAATTTTTTAAAATAGTTTTCGAATCTTCATTTTTACTTCCATCGTGCCAAATGCTTGCCGGTCCTGTGTTTGCGATGAATGTGCAATGCTCGGCCCAAGCCCATCCACGCGGACAATAAAAATCTACGCCGCCTTCCATCACACAATCTTTAAAATAAAACATTCCATCATCCACATTCCACGGACTAACCGTATCGCCGCCAAATGCACGCAACACGCAATTAATTACTTTTAATCTTGTTGTTTGAAAAGAACGCAAAGCCATTTGATGTCCGTCTTTTCTTATTTTTTTCTGATGCTGCGCTGATGTATCAGCTGTACAATCAACAGTTCTCTCTCCATTTTCAAAACCATAATTATTTTGAACAGTAAGATTCATCAATGTGATATCATTGCCACGCAAATTGATGGTAGCCACACCCCAATCATCTTCATGATCGCATCTGAAAATATCTCTGGCTATTGATTGAGTGATGATGACCTTATTTTTATCTTCTCCCTCAAAAACAATATTATTCTTCTCAATAAATAATTTCTCTTTATAAATTCCATTTTTTATAAAGATTATTCTTGCCGAAGTTGAATCTTTTGCCAAACTGTTTATTGCCGATTGAATAGATGTAAAATTTCCTTTGCCATGTATATCAACAACAATTTTTTGAGCATGGGTTGATGTAACAACTAAGCTCAAAGAAATCAGGAAACAATATTTTAAAATAATTTTCATCCTTTGTTTTTAGATAGCCATTCAGGATATTTTTTTTCAATCAAATCTTTTGGCCATGTACCATACCATGCATAGCCGGTTCTTCTTTCATACTCAACATCAGCCACATTTTTTTTCTTAATTCCATCTCTTCCGCAAAAAAAAGGTTCGTTGGTATCGATCTCATAAAACCTTGCCCAGACAACACTTGACGCATCCTTTACCACAACCCTGTCAAACCCTTTTGGCATCGATGCATCTTTTTTATGCACCCAATCAATACCTGAAATTTTTGAATCGGAAAACCAATTAACAGCACTAGTAATGGCTAATTTAATTTCTTTCGAAGGATCAGGTAAGCGCATTAAAAATTCAACGATACCAACACTTTCTTCTCCGCTCAGCGATGGTAATTCGTAGGCCCTTGCTTTTGCAGGCTGATAATTTATTTCATCATATTGTGCACACCAAACAGTTAGTTTCCCATTTACTTTTATCTGTGTTTTTAAAATACATTGAACTCCTTTTTTTACGGCAGTTGCAGCCGGCCCGATCAATGATTTATCAACAACATCTAATTCATTTTTCTGCAAACTCAGATCATACAATACATTCATCACGTTGATCATTGCATTATCGTTAAAAGTTATTTCGTGACGATAAGAACTGAGATCGGGATAAAACTGCGGCCATCCACCATTCTCATACTGCGCTTTCAATAAATATTTGATCCCTTTTTCGGCAGCATCCAAATATTTTTTATTGCCAATTTTTTTATACGCTTTTAGTAAGTATCTAATTTCCCTCGTGGTTGCATCGTTATCAATTGTGCCGTCGTTCATATTCGATTCGTCTGCAATGGTAGCTTTCTCAACATCAGCATATACTTTATTATAATCAATCTTGTCTTCGTGATAATGTTTGGGCCAACCACCATAATCCCTCTGAAACATCAACATATTATCTGCAACGAGATCCTGTGCCGATAATTTCAAAAATGAAATGACAAGCAAACAAAATATTAATATCGTTTTTCTGTATTTCATTTTTTCACAGGGATTTGAGCGATCATCCAATTCACCAGATCAGTTGCTGCCTTTAAATTATCGTAGTCAGTGGTCAATCTTCTTCCATCCACATATTCATTATACAACCATGGATCGCCCACTGCAAACACAGTTCCTTTGCCCACTTTACTAACCGCCATGATCACATCATTATGATCAACATAAACTGCTTTTGCTGGTGCTGATAATTTTAATGTGCTGATTTCTTTTAAATAAATTTTTCTTGCTGTCTTAAAGATTTCATTTTTATCGTTGATAAGCAATGCGCCCATTTCAAATTTCTTTCCATCAACATGATTACGACTATCCTCATTAAAATGAATACCGAATTTTTCGGGCAATTGATTGAAGTGTTCGAACTCTGCATTTCCTTTGTCGTTATGCAGCAAAATCAATACACCACCGGATTTCACCCAATTATAAATTGCTTCAGCATCTTTTGCTTGAACATAATTCGGATGAGGATTATCGGCCAGATTATCTGCATCAACAATAATATAAATATCAGCTGCTTTTAAATTTTCAGTGGTTGGTGCAGTGTATAACGTTTCTGTTTTTATCCCATGATCATGAAAGACATTTCCCAAGAAAGAAAATCCCCCATTATCTTTTTCATCCCATTTGTAATGCCAATCTTTTTCTACGCCATTTATATCTTTCTTTTTTTCTGAATTAAAATAGCTATCCAACAAAACAGTTTTTCCTTTTGCTTTATTTAAAGTTGATAATAATTCCATTTCATTGCTTGCCAATAAAAATGCGCCGATGCCTTTGGGATCATTTTTAATAACCGGTTCGCTCATGTAATATTCAAAACTTCCATCACGGTAAGGATTACCACCTAACCCACTTACTTTAACCGTGCCGTATAAATTGATCTGGCCATTTTCTTCTTTAATAAATTTCTGTACAATTCCATCGTAGCCTTTTTTTGCAATGGCAATTTTTGCTGATGGAATATAATTTTTACGAACAGCTTTTGCAATGGCATAAACAAACTGACAAGAAGCCGATGCTTCAAAATAATTTTGTTTCTTTTTGGGTTCATCTAAAATATCTAACCATAAACCTGTTTGTTTATTCTGGACTTTTTCTATCGCAATAATTAATCGATTTAAAATATCAATTAAGATTTTTCTTTTGGGATGATTCACCGGAAAATAATCCAATGCATCAACCAACGCATCTGCATACCAACCCATTGCTCTTGCCCAAACATGCGGCGAACGACCGGTTGTTTTATCGGCCCATTTTTGTTCTTTACTTTCATCCCATGCATGATAGAGCAATCCTGTTTTTTCATCACGGGCATGTTGTTCCATCCAGATAAACTGATTGGCAATATCATCAAATGCTTGACCATCATCTGCCAACGAAGCATATTCTGCATAAAATGGTTCGGCCATGTACAATCCATCCAACCACATTTGATTTGGATAAATTTTTTTATGCCAGAAACCGCCTTCCTTTGTTCGTGGTTGATGTTTCAATTGTTCGCGCAGTATTGTTGCAGCTTTCCAATATTTTTCATTGCCTGTTACGCGATACAGCAGCAGCAAGAGTTTGCCGTTGTTTACATTGTCAATATTAAATTCATCGGGCTTATAATTTTTTATAGAGCCATCTTCCGAAATAAAAAAATCGGTCTGCGATTGGATATAATTAAAATATTTCGCGTCGGAAGTTTTATACCACAATCCTTCCATGCCTTTTAAAATAACGCCCATGTCGTAAGTCCACTTGGCAGGTTTATTATCTAACGCAAAAGAATCTTTCCATGTAGAAAAAACAGTTGTGGCCATTCTCTCGCTCAACGATTGAGCAAAAGAATGAATACTAACCATTACAAAAAATATGACAATAATTTTTCTCATGTTTCCATCTTCAGTTTTTCATGGCTTCGTCTGTTGCGTCGCACTCTTCAACACATATCATTATTCAACAATTTTTATCGCGTTTTTTTTAACATCTTTATCTGCAATTAATTTTTGTTTTACAACAGATAGATCAATATTTTTCAGCAACACATTATTTGTTCTTTCGCCACCTGCTTTTACCAATACTTCAGCAGCATTGAATTTTAATTTATCAATAATAATATTCGAGCTGTTTAAAATATTTACAACAGGATTTGTTTCACTCAAAATCAATTTCAAATCTTTGATCTCAATATTATCTGCATCTTGACAATCAACTCCCTTCTTTGCTTTGATGACAATATTTTTAAGCGAAATATTTTTAATACTCATCTCCGGTAGTCCGCGGATCAATATTGCTTTCTCAGCACCATCACAAACAATATTTTTCACAAAGAAATTCTTAAACTGGGGTGTAGCTTCAGTTACAGGCATCAATTCAACTTTAGGGGTTTCCCTGTTATCGCCAACCAAAGGCACAGGATCTTTCGCCTGATAATACATATCGAATAAAATAGCTTCACCAACAATGTCTTTCATGTTGATATTCTTCACAAAAATATTTTCAACAATTCCACCGCGGCCACGGGCCGTTTTAAAACGCAGTCCAACATCGGTGCCCATGAAAGTGCAATTAGAAACATATAAATTTTTTGCGCCGCCACTCATTTCACTTCCAATTACAAATCCGCCATGCGCATGATAAACAACATTATTTTTTATAATGCCATTTTCAGTTGGTTTCCCTCTTTTTCTACCTTCTGCATCGCGACCGCTTTTGATGCAAATGCCATCATCACCAACATCGAAAGTTGAATTTTCGATAATGAAATTTTTACAACTTTCAACATCAATACCATCGCCGTTTTGTGCATACCATGGATTTTTTGCATACACATTTCTTACGATCAGATCCTCGCACATCAAAGGATGCAAGCACCATGCAGGAGAATTTTGGAATGTAATTCCATCCAGCAAAACTCTTTTACAATTGGTGAATACCAACAAATTGGGCCGCAAAAAGTCTTTGATGTCTTCAAAGTCATTTTTTGTTTTGCCATCTTTCAAAACACCCGGTTCTTTTGTTCGCGAACCTTTAAAAGATTTTTCAGAAGGATACCATGTTTTTTTATCATCACTCAACAATCCACCACTCGCTATTTTGTTTTTCCATTGTGTTTCATTCAACTTATCTTTTTTAACCATTCGCCACGCATCTCCATTTCCATCCACAATTCCTGAACCGGTTATTGCAATATTCTCGGCATTGTTTGCAGATAATGGTGATTGATTTCTAACAGCAGGTAACCCTTCCCAATTTCCATCAACTAAAGGATATTGATTAAAATCGGAGGTGAATTGCAAAACCGCATCGCGATTGATATGCAGGTTAACATTACTTAATAAAACAACGGGACCGGTCAACCAATAGCCGCCCGGAATGAATACAACACCACCGCCATTTTTATTACAGGAAATGATTGCTTCGTTTATTGCTTTGGTATTTAAAGTAATTCCATCGGCAACGGCACCAAATTTTTTAATATTAAATGTGTCTTTTTTAAATTGAGTTGAAAGAACCGGTGGCAATTTTGGTAATATTTGAGCTGTTGAATACTGAACTATCAGAATGCTGAAAAGCGTAAATAGAATATAGCAAAATCGTTTCATCACTAAAATGTTGGTTGTTCAGGTTTAAATCGATAACAAGTGTACGCACATATTTATTTATTCTAAGGTCTTTAGCCTGATTTATTTACGCAATCGATTTCGTTATATTTTATCGAACAAAAAGAATTGAGATTAGTTGATTCCCTAAAAAAAATGTTACTTTATAAATTGTAAAACGCCGCCTTTCAATTGCACTTACATGAAATTCGAAGCTGTTACCATAAAAGACATCGCAAAAGCACTCGGACTTTCAACTTCCACGGTTAGTCGTGCTTTGCGTGACAGCTACGAAATCAGCGAGGAAACAAAGCAATTGGTATTAAATTATGCCAAAGAGATCAATTACCGGCCCAATCCCATTGCGTTGAGTCTGAAAGAAAAAAAGAGCCGGACAATTGGAGTGGTAGTTTCAGAAATTGCGAACAGTTTCTTTTCTCAAATCATAAATGGAATTGAATCGATCGCCCATAATAAAGGGTATAATGTGATCATCACGCAAAGTTTGGAAAGTTATGAAAGAGAAGTTGCCAATATGCAATTCCTTTCTTCCAGATCTATTGACGGATGTTTGGTTTCCGTATCGGTTGAAACTAATAATTATGATCATATCCTCGACCTGCATAAAAGAGGTTTCAATATTGTCAGTTTCGACAGGATCATCGATCCCATTGAAACACACAAAGTAAAAGTCGATAATTTCAAGGGTGCTTATGATGCCACCGAACATTTAATAAAAAACGGCTATAAAAATATTGCGATCCTTGTATCGGGTGCCTCTCTCTCCATCACAAAAGAAAGATTGGCCGGATATCAAAAAGCATTGGAAGATTATAAGATCGCATTCAATGACAAATATTTGAAAGTTTGCAGTCATGCCGGAATGACCTATGAAGAAGTGGAACAGGCCATGAATGAATTAATGACCATGAAACCCAAGCCGGATGCTGTTTTTTCTGCATCCGACAAATTAACTACCAGCCTCGTAAAATATTGCAAAATTAAAAAGATCAATATCCCTGAAACGATCGGTGTAATTGGGTTCAGCAATGTTGACTTCATGGAATTATTGACCCCTGCTTTATCTGTTGTGCGGCAACCTGCATTTGAGATGGGCAGAACTGCTACTGAGCTTTTATTAAATATGATTGAAAGCAAAAGACCCGTCACAGATTTTGAGAATATTATTTTACATACCCAACTAATTGTCAGAGATTCTTCGGTCAAGAAAAAATAATTCAGGGTTAAGCAATCACTATTTATTTTCCAAAGCCGAAACCCTGCACCAATCTATATCGGCATAGCCGGCATCGTTTGTTGCAATATTACGGCTGCAAAAAAAACCAAACTTAGCGCCGATCCATTTACCTGATTTTGCAGGAAATGACTCTCCGATTGAAATAAAATTTTTATTATCGGTACTATAACTAAAATTGCAAATTGCATTTTTCTTTACTTCAATTGAGAAATAAATTTCGTTGCTTTCTGTTTTTGAAATAATCCTCTCCAGTTCTGCATTTCCTTTATCGGCATTTTTACAAACCGAATAACCAATATAAATCCCATCTTTCTTTTTAATTAATGATACATAGGCATAATCAGTTCCCATTACAATGAAACCAATCTTTTCATTTTCAAGATTTGGATGAAACTTAATTTTAGTTGTTACTCTAAATTCTTCGGTAGGAAATTTTTGCAATAAAACATTGGGAACATCCCAATAATTTTTTGCACTGTCTGCGATTTTTTGAGCGTACATTCTTAATGAGCCTTGATAAATATATGCCCAGTTTTGTTGAGGGTTAGCCTGCCATTGCCATTGCAAACCCAATTCGGGATTATTGAATTCATCTGATTCGACCGGAGTTATTTTTTCGTAAATGCTGCCAACATCAGGCTTTTTATAATGCGCAACGGGTTCGCCAATACCATCTTTGTCAATATTTACGCCAATCATTGGCCAATCATTTTTCCAGGTCATCGGTTGCAAATGAATGATCCTTCCGTATGCAGCTTTATCCTGAAAATGTATAAACCAATTTTCGTTTTTTTGTGTGGTAACCCATGCTCCCTGATGAGGACCGTTAATATTTGTTGATCCCTGATGCAAAACAATTTTTCGTTCATAAGGCCCATAAATATTTTTCGATCGCAAAACAATTTGATACCCTGTAGAAACACCACCGGCAGGAGCAAAAATGTAATAATAATTATTTCGTTTATACAACTTTGGTCCTTCAACCGTTGTTTCAATGCCATGTGCATCATACACTAATTTGCCTGCATTAATTGTTTTTGTTGCATCGGCATTCATTTGTTTGATCACTAAAATATTTTTTATTCCTGCCCTGCTTCCTGCAAATGCATGAACGAGATAAACTTTTCCATCATCATCCCAAAGCGGACAAGGATCTATCAATCCTTTACCTGCTTCAACTAATTTAGGTTCCGTCCATTCACCATTTATTTTTTGAGATGTGATCACATAAATACCAAAATCAGGATCAGGATAAAAAATATAAAACTGATTGTTATGATAACGAATTGCCGGCGCCCAAACTCCATTGCCATGTTGAGTTTGAGAAAAATGATCGAAAGGGATTTGTTTTTTTAGCGCATGACCAATGATCGTCCAGTTAACTAAATCTTTTGAATGCAGGATTGGCAAACCCGGAACTGCATCGAAGCTGGATGCAACCATATAAAAATCGTTGCCAACTCTTATCACATCCGGATCGGAATAATCTGCATGAATGATCGGATTTTTATAAGTACCATCGCCATTATCTGCAACCCAAACTTTTGAAAGATCATTTTTTTGTGCTTCGATTTTTTCGGATGAGAAAATAAAAGACGCAATCAATGCTGAGCAAAGAACAAAACGTACAAGTGTGCGACGCAACAGGGGCTTAATAGAAATAATATTGTTTGTTACAAAAATCATGGCTTCCATTTTCCCAAAATATTTTCTAACGTATAACGCTTTATTTCTTCATCGCTCAATTGCTTACTCCACTTTACCCTTGCAGCAACATTTGCTCCCGGACCGACACTATGATACTCTGCAAACCTTGCTGTGGCTTCGTTTGCAGGGTTCTTCCAATTATTCCAACCTTCGGGAATAATATGATTTTCCAACCAACAATTAATATACGTTACACTTGCCGTGGGGCTCCAAGGGCGACCCAACGAAACTTTATTAATGGCACTATCGGCAGTGAGTTTACAATTAAAAAAAACAAAACCAAAAGGAATGATATTGTTGGTTGATGCGGCAGTAACGTGTGAATTTTTCTTGCTGTGAATATGACAGTTTATAAATACTGCGGTTGCTGCACCAAAAATAAAATCAGTTGTTCCTTCGATATAACAATCTTTAAAAAATTGTTTAACACCGCTGCCGCTTAAAAATAATACGTCCTGAAAACCGATCATCTTACAACTAAAAAATGAAGCCCTGTTTCCTTCAACACGCAATGCCACTGCTTGTCCGGCAGTAAATCCTGCATTGTTTTCGAAAGTAATATTCTCTGCACGAAAATCATCGGCATACACAAAGAACGAAGCCGAAGTCCAGGTATTTACGGTGTCACCATTTTCTAATTTTGTACTGGCGTGATTATTAAAAGTGAGAATGGTATTTTCTTTATCTTCTCCAATTAAGTTGATGAAATTTTTTCTGGCATCAACAATTATTTTCTCTTTATAAATTCCTTTCTTGATAAAAATTGTGACTGGCTTATTGTTGCCCGAAGGTACCGCATCTATTGCCTGCTGTACCGATCTGTATTTTCCTGTTCCATCCTGCGCAACAATTATTTTTTGTTGTGCATTTAATTGAACAAAAGAAAAAAATATTAAACCGAATAAAATATTCTTCATACTGTTTTATTTAACGGGGCGTACAACTATTCTTTGGGCAAGGTCAGGAATTTGTTTTTTGATTTCTTCCAACACAAGTTCAGCAACTTTGCGGGCACCTAATTCATTGAAATGCGTATTGTCTTTTCTTCCGGCGGGATAATTAGGATGTTCTAAAGAGTCTAATTGCATAAATAATAATTTAGAATTTTGATCTCCAAACTTTTGAAACAATGTTCTGCTTTTTTCATCCAGATCAATTAAGATCACATTTTGTTCTTTTGCCACTTTTCGAACGATGGCCGAATAAATCAAATGTGTTTCCTTGATATTTCCTTCACTATCAAAATTTCTTCGCGACACCGGTGTAATTAAAACCGGAATTACTTTTTTATTTTTTGCTGACCGAACATACAGCAGTAAATTATTTTCGAATTCTTCGGGTGTGGTATAACGGTCAACTTTTTCTTTTACTTCATCGTTATGCCCGAACTGAATAAAAAGATAATCGCCTTCTTTCATATTTTCTGCAACAGGTTGCCATAATTTTTCTGATATAAATGTTTTGGTACTTCGGCCATTCTTTGCCCTGTTTTCAATGGTTACAGACGAATCGAAAAAATAAACAAACGGCATTCCCCATCCTGTTTCGGGATATGCTTTTGTTTCTTTGATCGACATGGTACTATCACCGATCATCCAAATGGTGATATGGTGTTGATCAGGTATGAATGACATCAGTCCTAAAATAAAAATCAAAAAAAGTTTATTCCTCATAGTATATTTTTTAAATAAAAAGATGCATCAATTAAACAAATCAGTTTGATGCATCTTTTATTAAACAATCAACGTTTATCAATAACCAGGATTTTGCGTCAGATTAATATTAGCATCTCTGGCCGGTTGTGGAATTGGCAACAATTCTGATTTGTTTGTCGTAAATCCTGTTGCAAATCTCGATAATGCAGTTGCATAAATTGCATTTGCCGTACCGGCTACGCCCATCCATGTAACTTTTGTTGTGCCCGATGGTGTACTTGTTGGCGCTTTTGTGTACAATGAGTTTTTCCACATTGTATAATCATCTACTTTGGTACCTGTAATATAATACATGGAGACAGGATAATTGTTATACGGCGCAGCAAGATTAGACATATTAGTTAATGCTGTTTTTGTATTAGCTAAAGTGGTGCCTAATAAATTCCATCTGATCAGATCGTATTTTCTTACTCCTTCGGCACCTAATTCCAATGAGCGTTCTTTTACTATTGCTGCAAAAAATGCATCATGAGATAAGCCTGAAGGTAAATCGACAGTTGGATTTGTTGCTGAAATACTTTGACCGTATCCCCTTCTCCTTACCATATTAATTGCATTGTATGCAGCTGCACTTGGACCGGCATTTATTTCATTATCGGCTTCTGCAAACATTAATAAAACATCGGAGTAACGCATGATCTGCCATTTCAAACTAAGATATTGAACCGCACTTGTTGGAGAAATCACTGGATTAGTTGTCCAATCACGTCTGTACTTGCCATCAACGATCGCAGTGATAGCTACGCCCGATTTTGTAATACCATCGGCACCAACTGTATATGTACAGCAAGTAACATCTCTTCTTAGATCTGTTGAATCGAATGAATAAAAATATGTTGGAAGAATATTAATGCTTTTATTCCCCAGAGAGTTTACAGTTGGTCCGTTATAATAACCCAATTTAGTATCAGCAACTCCTGTATTTCCTGTTGCACTAACCTGAAACATCAGTTCACCATAAGTATCACTCATCGTATGTGCACACACATTATCTTTCCAAAGAGATTTATAACTTGGGTTTAATGCATGCTGGCCCGAATTAATAATATCGTTGCATTCGCTTCTTGCAATTTGATAGTAAGTCAAGTAATCGGATGATCTTGACATGGTTGCAGTAGCATTACGCAACGAATAACCGCCGCGGAATAATGCTATTCTAGCACGCAAAGCTTTTACTGTTCCTTTTGTGATGCGTTCATCCATCGGATCGCCGATAGCAGCTAATTCGCTTCTCCAGGGAACTAAATTTTCGGCAATCAGTAAATCATTTAAGATATGATTGTATAAAGTATCTCTGTCAACTCTTTTAGGCAATGGATTGGTAAGTGCTACAACAGATGCCGGTTGAAAGTTTGCAGGAAGGTCGCCCCAATTTCTGATCGCTTCGAAATAAAACTGTGCTCTTAATGTTAATGCTTCACCATACATTCTTTGCAATTGTTTAGAGCCGCTGTATTGCGACATGGCAGGGATATTGGCGATACAGATGTTTGCAAATTCAATACCCTGAAATATTTGTAAAAAGGGGCTATTTAATTGTGCATTACCCGATGTTGCTGCATAACGCGCAATATCTCTGCGGTCGTTATCCGATGCACCTGTTGGTCCCTGTGTCTCGTCGTTATCAACTGTATAATACAAACTTAAACGAATGCCATAACCCTGATCACCTGTTAACCGACTATAAACACCTGCCAATGCTTTATAGGCATTAGGAACAGAATTGAAAACAAAATCGGTTCCGAAAGATGTTGTTGGCTGCTGATCAAGATATTTTTTACAGGAGCTGATAGCAATGATGCTCATCATCATTACTATTAAAAACAATTTATTTGTACGAATATTTTTCATATACAAGTTCTTTTTATTTTACTATTGAAATGATACGTTTACACCAAAAATGATTGATCGGCTTTTTGGATAAGCTGAATAATCGAGCCCCGGAGTAAGCGGATTAGAATATCGAACATTCACTTCAGGATCGTAACCGGAATATTTTGTGAATATTGCAAGATTATTGACTGTTGTGTAGAAACGCAATCTGCTGATACCGGCAGTTTTTAATTTGTTTGTTTTGATCGTATATCCAAAGCTCACATTATTGATTCGTAAAAAAGAACCATCTTCTATTGCCCATGAATGAAGATAGAAAGCACCTGCACTTGTTATAGGTCTCCATATTTTAGCATTTGCATTCAACGCAGTTAAAGCAGCCGGATCAGTAACAACTGCACCGGTATTATCAACTGTTCTCCAACGGTCTTGCATGACAGCTAACAAATTTGAATTCGGAGTGTACCCATTTGTAAATTCAATTTTATTGGCATTATAAATATTATTGCCATAAACAAAATTTATAAAAATGCTTGCATCAAAATTTTTGTACACAAATTGCTGATTTAAACCTCCCTGAAATTTAGGATTCGCATTTCCGATGATAGTTCTGTCATTGTTCAAATCAACAACACCATCACCGTTCAGGTCTTTTAATTTCAGCATACCGGGTTGAGGTGGCCCGATGATCGCTGCATCAGAAACAACACCTGCTTTCAAAGTATATGTTTTAGAAGCCTGATTATAATCAAAATCGCTCACCTGATAAATACCATCGGTAACTAATCCATACATGCTACCAACTGATTCACCAACTTTAACTATATAATCGGCAGGTTGACCCGATACACCCCAGCCTGATGTGGTTAAGAATGAAGTTTGTCCCTGTGCTAAACTTTCAATCCTGTTTTGATTGAATGAAATATTAAAATTCGCATTCCATGTAAATGCTTTTTTCTGAACAATATTTGCATTTAACTGAAACTCCCAACCTTTATTGCTGGTAGAACCTATATTCTGCAATTGGCTTGCATAACCATACGTTGAAGCAATTGGTGTATTGATCAGTAAATCGGAAGTTGAATTACTGTAATAATCAACCGATAAATTTAATCTGCTTCTTAAAAAAGCAATATCGATTCCGGCATTACGGTTAATGGTTGTTTCCCATTTCAAATTAGGATTAGCAAGACTTGCAGGTGTATAGCCATATACCTGTTGACCGTTCATTCCATAATAATAGGTGTTAGGGTTGAATGTGCTGATGTACAAATAATCTGCAATCCTGTTATTACCAACAGTACCATAACCCAAACGAATTTTCAGGTCGTTAATGAATTTTATATTCTCCATGAATTTCTCGCGACTAACCCTCCACGCCACTGATCCGGAAGGGAAATAACCCCAACGAACATTAGGTGCAAATTTTGAAGATCCATCCGCTCTCAAATTCATTGACAATAAATATTTCTGTTTGTACGAATAACGAGCACTTCCGAAAAACGAAAGAGAAGTGTAATCTGTAACAACATATTTTGGATAAGCTGCATAATATTTTCCCAAAATATTAGTAGATGCAAATGCAACTTCTGGGCTTGTAAATGTTGGGTAGCCGCCCCAAATATTTGTTGAAGTTTTTGTTGTGAGCCGATAAGTTTCTTCACCTAAAATAATATCTATATCATTATTCTTTTTGAAGCCTTTAAGCGAATAAGAAAAAACATTTGAGTTATTTAAAATTATTTTTGTTGTTGTGTCCAGTTCAGCAACCGGTTTTGCAGCATCCTGAATAACTGCAACCGGAGTGATCGAATCTTCAAAAACCCTGTTAATTAAAACATTATTATCGACACCTACCGTAGTTTTAAATGAGAAATTTTTAGCGATCTGATAAGTGGCATAGCCTGTAACATTATAGGCCATGGTAGATTTTTTCTGATATTCCGCATTATTTAGTGCAATCGGATTAACTAAGTTTAAACCATTACCAACATTATTATCAACCAAACTTGGATCGATCTGATCTAAAGAATTAATTCCAGTCGATAAAAAAGGTCTGTATTTAACAGAGTTACGTAATCTGTTATACGCCGATCCGTTATCAGTTGAAACACCTGCACCATATACATTTTGATTGGTAACTCTGACTGCAACACCAATTTTTAATTTATCAGAATTCTTATGATCTAATCTGAATAAAACATTGTCTCTTCTGAAAGCAGAATTTTGCACAATTGCTTTTTCATCGTTATGCGTATAACTTAAATTAAAAGTTGTTTTCGCATTGCCGCCACCTACAGAAATATTATGTGTTTGCGAAAATCCTGTGTTGCCTAACACTTGTTTTTGCCAGTTTACAAAAGGAGTTTTTTTATAAACAGAAAGTGTATCGAATGTAGTGCCATACCTGCTTGCAAAAGTTGCACTATCGACCGAACTTGGCCTTGTTCTTTCATATTCAAACATTACCATTTCGTACGGACTTAGAACATCCAAAGTTTTTGTCAGGTTTTTTATTCCGTAAAAACCATTATACGAAACGGTTAGCCGGTTATTTGCTTTACCCGATTTGGTTGTGATGATCACAACACCGTTTGCACCTCGTGCACCGTAAATAGCAGTTGCTGCAGCATCTTTCAACACATCGATTGTTTGAATGTCTTGAGGTGATAATGTTGACAATCCATTTTCAACCTGAACCCCATCAATAATATACAAAGGCGAATTATCCTGTGTGATCGAACCACCGCCCCTCACTCTTATTTTTACATCAGCATCAGGAGAGCCTTCGGATGATGTAACCTGCACACCAGCTAATCTTCCTGCCAAAGCTTCGGCAGCAGAATTGATAGGGATGTCTTTCAGATCTTTTGCACTAATGGAAGATACAGAGGCCAACACATCTTTTCTTCGAACAGTTTGATAACCGATAACAACAACATCTTCAGCTTCGCTTGCCTGCCGTTGCATCTTAATTGTTCCGATATCATTTCCAACAACAGGTACTGTTTTTGAAACAAAACCAACATAACTAATAATCAAATTATACTTTTTGCCATCATTGGGTATATTAATGGCAAAGTGACCGGTACTATCGGTCTGCGTCCCTTTTTTTGTTTCACCAATCATTACTGAAGCAAACTGTAATGCCGCTCCATTGTCGTCGGTTACTCTTCCTTTTACTTGTTTATTGTTTTGAGAAAACGCGGTCGTTGCAGAAATACACCACAACAAAATGAGGCACAAATTTTTTTTCATAAAGCAGTTGATTTATAAACAATCGTGATAATAGTCAGTATATTTTAGTAACTATCTATTGTTTCACACAGCAATTTTAAACAGTTATTTGCGAACCCTATGGCATTAACATAGTATTTTTTTACGCAATCGTTCCCGTAAAAACGGGCAGATTTTTGAATAAAAAATGAAAAGAGGAAGCCTGTTTCGCAGTTAATTTTAATCGCTAAATAGTAGACCAAAAAAGCTTTTCGATCAGTGATCAAGTAATGCAAGATTGAAGTATTCAATTAAATACAACACTGGTTTTATGAAGTAATAAGATTTGTTTTTTAATTGCCCGCTTGCTGAAATTATTTTTTAATCTCCATCATCAACTTTATAATCCGAGATGTATTGCTGAAACTTCCCGATGATAAGCAGACTTGCCAAAGCATCGGTTTTCAAAAAGTTCAATAAAATTACAGGCTTCTTTTTTGCCCTTTTTACTCAACGTTAATACTATTGTCATACACCGTATAGGGCTTTACTAAGCTTTAATAAGGCAGTAACCATACTTGAACTAGGAAGTAATAAGGAAGTAACCAAGCTTGAAGTATACACCAACAAGGTCTTTACATACTGCTTTGTTTCCTTTGCCTCATCCTGAAATCACTTTACACATTTCGAACAAATGCGTAAACTTGATTTAATTTATGAAGAAAGAAAAATTAGGAGTTCCTCCTATTTATGCAAACAGTTTAAAAATTGCTGTTGCAAGG
>MLJW01000097.1_pt1 | contig 100586 bp, 104 predicted proteins | sample 888231 | NCBI WGS metagenome assembly MLJW01 (sample SAMN05788063, study PRJNA343431) | mine drainage metagenome | isolation source: sample collected from the inflow into an acid mine drainage treatment plant... | place: Germany: Lusatia, lignite mining district | reverse complement strand
CGAGGCCCAGCTGGTGGTGGGCACCCACGCGGTCATCCAGGACAAGGTGCGCTTCACCCGGCTGGGCCTGGCCATCGTCGACGAGCAGCACCGCTTCGGCGTGGCCCAGCGCCTGTCGTTGCGCGCCAAGGGCATGGACTGCGGCGCGGGCGGGGATGGGGGCGAGGCGCGCGAACCGCACTTGCTGATGATGAGCGCCACGCCCATACCGCGCACCCTGGCCATGGCGGTGTTCGGCGACCTGGATGTTTCCACCATTGCGCACCTGCCACCCGGGCGCAGTCCCGTGCGCACCCGGGTGTTCGCCGACGACAAGCGCGACGCCGTCGTGCAGCGCGTGCGCCAGCTCGTCGCTGCCGGGCGCCAGGTTTACTGGGTCTGTCCGCTCGTGGAAGAAGCCGCGCCGCTGACTTCGCCGGTGATGTCGGCACAACTCGAAAGCGGGGCGCCAGCGCGCGGCCGAACAGCGCGCCGAAACGAGATGCTGGAACTGCGCGCCGCCGAGGCCACGTTCGCCGAACTGCAGGCGGTGCTGGGCGAGGACGCGGCGCGGGTCGGCTTGCTGCACGGGCGGCTTGCGGCCGCGCGCAAGGCGCAGGTCATGGCCGACTTCGCCGCCGGACGGCTGCGCCTGCTCGTGGCCACCACGGTGATCGAGGTCGGCGTGGATGTGCCGGCGGCCACCCTCATGGTCATCGAGCATGCCGAGCGCTTCGGCCTGTCGCAGCTGCACCAGTTGCGCGGGCGGGTGGGGCGGGGGGCCGACGCCGCCGAATGCCTGCTGCTGTTCACGCCGCCGCTTTCGGCCATGGCGCGCGAACGGCTGCAGGCTTTGCGCGACAGTGCCGACGGTTTCGTGCTGGCGCAAAAAGACCTGGAGCTGCGCGGCCCCGGCGAGCTGCTGGGCCAGCGCCAGTCCGGCCTGCAGGCCTTGCGCCATGCCGACTTGCAGACCGACGCCGCCTTGCTGGAAGCCGCGCGGGAAGCCGCCTTGTGGCTGCTGCGCCATGACCCGGAAGCGGCGCGGCAACACCTGCACCGCTGGCTCGGGGGGCGGCTGGACTGGCTGGCGGCCTGAGCGGCCGCGGTTGGCGTGTCCGCACGCGTCGTTCACGAGCCATTGAAGCGCAGGTCTTTTTCATAGGGCCAGGCAATTCATGCCATAGTCTGGTTTAATTCCATCTATGACACTGACTGAACTCCGCTATATCGTTGCCGTGGCCCGTGAGCGCCATTTCGGGCGCGCCGCCGAAGCCTGTTTCGTCAGCCAGCCGACGCTGTCGGTGGCCATCAAGAAGCTGGAAGAGGAGTTGGACGTGAAGCTCTTCGAGCGCGGCGGCACCGAGGTCAGCATCACGCCCATCGGCAACGAAATCATCGAGCAGGCCCAGCGCGTGCTCGAACAGGCGGCCGGCATCAAGGAAATCGCCAAGCGCGGCAAGGATCCCCTGGCAGGCCCCCTGCGCCTGGGCGTGATCTACACCGTGGCGCCTTATCTGCTGCCGCCGCTGGTCAAGCAGGTGATCCAGTCCACGCCGCAGATGCCCTTGTTGCTGCAGGAACAGCTCACCGTCAAGCTGCTGGACATGCTGCGCAACGGCGAGCTGGATGTGGCCATCCTGGCCGAGCCCTTTCCCGACCATGGCCTGGCCATCGCGCCGTTGTACGACGAGCCCTTCCTGGTGGCCGTGCCGCACGGCCACCGCCTGGCGCATGGCGCGCCGGTGAGCAGCGAGGCGATCCGGGACGAAACCATGTTGCTGCTGGGAACCGGGCACTGCTTCCGCGACCACGTGCTGGAAGTCTGCCCGGAGTTCGCGCGGTTCTCGCCGGACGCCGGCGGCATCCGCAAGAGCTTCGAGGGTTCGTCGCTGGAAACCATCAAGCACATGGTCGCCTCGGGCATGGGCATCACCATTCTGCCCAAGCTGTCGGTGCCGTTCGAGCCCGGCAAGGCGCCGCCGGAGGGGCCGGGGCAGATCTGCTACGTGCCGTTTCGCGAGCCCGTGCCGTCGCGCCGCGTCGTGCTGGCATGGCGCAAGAGCTTCACCCGCCTGGAAGCCATCGAGGCCTTGCGCCGCGCGGTGCTGGCGTGTGATCTGCCTGGCGTGAGCAAGCTCGCGCCGGCCCCCGCGCCGGAACACAAGACAAAACCCAAAGCTGAACCCAGGCAGGCCAGGGCGGCGTGAGCCAACCCGGCGCGCAGGGATTCATTCCACCTGCAAGGCCTGCGAGTTCTTCACTTCTTCCATCACCGCGTAGGTGTGGGTTTCGCGCACGCCCGGCAGGCTCAGCAGCACGCTGCCGAGAAAATCGCGGTAGGCCGGCATGTCGGCCACGCGGGTCTTGAGCAGGTAGTCGAAACCGCCTGCCACCATGTGGCATTCCATGATCTCGGGCCGGTTGCTCACCGCGGCCTTGAACTGGTCGAACACGTCGGGCGAGGTGCGGTCGAGCACCACTTCGATGAACACCAGCAACGCGGCGCCGAGCTTTTGCGGATTGAGCTTGGCTTCGTAGCCAAGAATGAATTTCTCGCGCACCAACCGCCGCACGCGTTCGAGCACGGCGGTGGGTGACAGATGCACGGCCTGGGCCAGTGCCAGGTTGGACATGCGTCCATCGCTCTGCAGCAGGGCAAGGATGCGCCGGTCGACGCGATCGAGGGTGTTGGCTGGGTCTTTCATGGTTGAGCCTCCGAAGTTTCTATGAATTGTGAACGGATTAAACGCATTAATTGTCGCTTGAACCCCCCATATCCTTACACAAACCGGCTCACCACATGCCGTTTGTCCTCCCGGCGTTGAATGCTATTTGCCAAGGTAGTCGTGCACGACCTTGCCGAGGCCCAGCGTGAGGTCGGACACGAGGTGCACGGCGGACAACACTTCCAGTACCGGCAAGCTGGCAACGGGAGCCAGCGCATGCGCGTGCAACTCCAGCGCGGCCGGCCCGCTCCAGGCGCCCTTGACCGTCACGTCTTCCAGGAAATAGGTGACGAGTTCACAGATGCGCGGCGAGCAATCCACGTCCGGAATGATCTTGAGCAGGTAGTTGGGCGCCAGCAGGCTTTTGCGCACGGCATCCAGATCCAGCGCCTCGTGCTTGTAGCCCATGGTGCCGGTGGCGATGCGCACCGATCCGTAGTCCAGCGTGCCCAGCAGCGTGTCCGACTCCACGCGCAGGCGAGGCTTGGCGAGCTTTTTCGGAAAGCCCCAGATTTCGCGCCCGCCAGCCAGCGGCGCCTCGTCGTCCAGAAACATGGCGATCTGGTAGGTGCCGGGCTTGCCCTTGTAGGTGACGGGAACGACCTGACCCGACTCGGTGTAGTCGCCGAAGCCGGTGGAATCGGGCATGCGGATGAACTCGAACTTGGCGGTGTCGCCGGCCGGATTCAGCGGCTCCGGCACCAGTTCACGCAGGGCCCGCGGGTCGGTGCGGTAGGTGATGATGAGAAATTCGCGATCCACGAAGCGGTAGGGGCCACGCGGATAGGCAGGACTGGACAAGGGCATGGAAAAGGCGGATTTCGCGACGTTCTTGGCTTGCATGGCAACACTCCATTGATGGGTAGGGTATTCAGTCTGTGCCATGCAGCGATGGAAGGTTCACGGAAATTTTGGCGTTTCAGTTTCGCTTCATCGGTCGGCCGCGCGCCGACGGTTTCAGCCATATGTCGTGCTGCGGCAGCAAGGGATGAATGCATCCAGGAGTGTGTGGCGAATCGCCGGCTAAAAGACATGTCCTGGCGGAATAAGTGTCTGCCTGCGGGAGGCAAATGCAACACTCATTTTGGGGGGCAGAGCTTCGCTCGCATGGCGCTGCCAATCGAAGCATTGTGCGCGCGCTTCGCAGCCATGTGCCTGTTCTTGCGCCCGAAGTGCGAGGAGTCGCGGCGCGGGTGGGTGTTCGCCGAATTGCCGCCGCGCATCCAGAGCCTGGCGCGAGCGGTCGCCGATCAGGGCTGCGATTGGCCCCGCTGGCGACGACGCCAACCGCAACATGATCGGCGCCGCGGCTGGCGTACGGCCTGCTTTGACGGCGAATGCCTTCCAGGCACCGACCCCAAGGCTAGCGGCGGCAACGCGACGCTGCTGGCGCAGGGGGCGGTGTGAGGTTTGAACGCCCCTTCCCTCGGATGAGGGCGATAGAGGCGAGTCACCCGGTTATGCCTGCATCAATACTGCCGCCATGCGATCGGTTTGTTCATCACGTTGCCGCCGAAGTTGATGGGACTGATGGGGTTGGGCTGTTGAGGATTCGGGGGTTGACTGCTCCCCGGGTAGATGACTGTGCCAGTGGGTGTGACATAGACCGACGGGGACAATGGAATACCCGCGCCCAGCGAGATCACGCCGTTCGTCACCGCGTTGTTCTTGTACCTAATGGTGATCTTGGGCAGCCCGCCCGTGAGCAGGTCGAACAAGTCGTAATACCCCGTACCGACGCCGCAAGCTGTACCCGAGGGCGGTACATACGCAGGCACAACCAGCACGCCATTGACGAGCACGGGCGCGGCTGAAATCTGCGCACCCGCCTGCAGCGGCATGACCACGCTGGAGGCCACCGATTGCAGTGTGCCGCCGCTGCCGGGCTGATAGCCGCTCGTTCCACTGCTGGCCCACAAGATTTTCGACGTTCCGCCCGAAAGACCGAACGCGGTGATCTCGCTTTGCGTGGCGGCCCAGACATAAGGCAAGCCGCCAATTTCGGTGTAACCCACGTAATTGATCGGTGCCAGCGGGTTGGTCGTGGCCACCTGCACGGCACCGCCAGCGTCGCTTCCAGCCGCACCTGAAACATTCACGCTCCACACACCGCCGTTGCTGTCGCCGAACCACAGGGTTCCGGTGGACGGCGCATAGGTGAGTGAACTGTTCACGTAGACCTTGCTGCCCAGCGAAAGCGCCGCAGAGATTGCCGTGCCACTCGCCGGCTGGCCGGTGGCCACGTTCACTTCGTACAGCGTGCTGCTGGTGACCGCGCTGGTCCCCGTCCCGGTTGTGGTGTTGACCACGAACACCGCGTATTGCGATCCATTCACCGTGACGATGACGGGCGCCTGCAATTGCGGCGACGACCCGCCGGAGGTGCTGACGCCCCAGGTTTGGGCCTGTGGCGTGGCCGGAGCATTGGACGTGGAGCTGCCGTTGCTGCTCAGCTTGAGCGCATAGTGATATGCCCCGCCTTGTGCGGTGCCCACCACGTAGGTAGCCCAATCGCTGGCTTGCGGGCTGGACGACGTGTCCACCGCATCCGTCATGGTGAAGCCGCCATCGAAGAATTGCCCGGTCTCGAAGCCGGTGTAGTTCTGCAGGTTCGCCACGAAGGGGCGCGGCATCCAGCCCCACACCAGTTTTCCGGTGCCTTGCGTTGTGCCAGTGCCGGCATCGGCCGCGTAGAGAAAACCGTCGTTGCTGGTGAACAGCAAGAGCTTTTCGCGGCCATTGTTGTTCTGGGCGAAACTCACATAGCCACCCAGATTGAGCAGATTGGCGTTGCCGGGCGGGCCAAGGTATTGCACATGGTCGTTGGGGCTTAGGCCACCGAGCATCCAGTTCAATTGTCGGCCGGCTAGATAAGAACAACCGCTCGGCCCGGCCGGATAGGCGGGGCTGGTCGTGTCGCCTGCGGCGTTGTAGGACGGATCGAAGGTGAAGTCGAGGATGGTGCCGATGTTCGGCACGCAGGTGTTCGGGGTCAAGGCGAATGCAGCGGGATCGTAGTTCGCGCTGTTGGAATTGCCCATGTTCGCCAGGTTCACCACCGCGCCCGACCCTGCGGGGGGCGAGCCGCTGCTCGGAGTCGGCCCGGTCGAATACAAGCTCGTCTGCCGCAGGCTGGCGGGCATGTGCGTTGCATCGCCGGCATCCCAGATCGCCGGCCCGCTGGCCGTGCCCACAGGCGCGCTGGCGCTGGACGTGGGCAGCGCAACCGTTTGGTACGCCTGTACATGGCCGGCGATGGAGCCGGGGACGTTATTCGACGTGGCGGTGTAGATCAACGATCCGGCGGTGATGCTGGTCGGCGCCACCGGCGCCGATACCGCGATGCTGCTGAAAATCTGCCCGGCGATGCTGTTCAGTGCCGAACTGAACGCTGGAACATTGTTGGCCGGATATTCCTGCCCGGTACCGCCGGCAATGGCCATGGCGTTGAGCGCCGCATATGCGGCAGGATTCGCGTTGGCGTTCACGCCAGCGCCGAGGCCGATGACATACGTTTTAATTGGGTTTGGGCCAGAATTAAGAGCCGCAATATTTTTGACGGCATCTATTAGGGCCTGGTCATTGGTTTTAGAAATATCCAGAGCGCCAGTTACACTGCCGGTCGTATTGCCGTTGGGTGGCGGATTATTCAGGTCGTCATTGATGCCGTAGGCGGCGTTTCCCGCGATTCCATAGAATGCAGCATTCACCCCATATCCATTGGGTATCGCAGCACCAGCCATACTTCCAAGTGGCGGCCAGGAGTTGCCAGAGCTGTCCTCAGTCGGCAAACCATCGGTCACTAGAATCACATATTGCCCAGCACAAGACACTGGCAATTTTTTGAGAATACTGCCCGCGCCCTGCATCAGTCCTGCAATGGGTGATTGCCACGCCAGAGCCTTGATCTCACTTGTGCTTGAACTGTTGGTTTCTGGTTTGAGCGCTGTTTGAAACGGTGCGAGCGCAGTCGTAACAGTGCTACTGCTTGGATTGGATCCGAGGTTGGTCATCGGCACCACCGGATTGCCCGTGGTCTGATCGATAGAGGTCACGTAGTAGCCAAAGCCTCGCTGGGCATACATAACCTGATTTGAATAGGGGACATAACCAGCATTAGTCGGGCCGGTGATTAGGTAGGCGGGATTTGGGAGCGTTGGTTTTGACGTTTTGTACCCAACGGTGACGCCATTTGCCTCATAATCTGCCAGTGAGTAATAGGTATAAGGCGTTGTTGGCGGTGTTGCAGCGGGGTCGATGGTGGCACCGTAGTGCGAGCCTTGGGCGACGTAGGTGCCCCCATAGTCGACCCACACTCCGGGCAAGTTACTGGGAGCATAAAGCACGTCATTGATCCCAGGGTTGTCGCTGGTTGCGCCTACATTGCTCGTGTCGTTGGCGAGTGTGCTGATTTGCATGTACTTACTGCTCGTCATGCCGCTATAGAGACTCGCTATCGAACTGCAATTGCTGCTAATGGTGGTTGACAGCGTGCTATTAGGCGGTGTGTAACAAGGATTGTCGACGTAATTGAGGGCGTTGGTTTTTGTGTTGGTGAATGTGAACCCCCCGTTGGGGGACATGTAGTACACCCAGGTGCTGTATTTTGTTGACCCTTCAGTACTGTAATCTTCCAACGCGAAATCCATACTCGGCAGGTACTGGTTGAGCACAGACATAATGCCGGCTTTAGCCACGTTTAATCGGCTGGCGCCGTTGTCATAGAGCGTTCCGCTTTGATTGACCGTGTATGGCGCTAGCCCTGATGAATTCGCGGCTTGGACTGGTGGCGTGAAGCCAGTTGGTACCGTGTAGTTCACTGGCGAGCTGGAGTTCGATAGTGAGCTGAGTCCTGAACTGAGAGACCCGGAGCCCGTCATGATGGCTCCGCTCAAGTCCCCATCCATCGACTGCGAATTGCCGATCGCGATCACGATTTGCGGGCGCGGGACGGTGGCCGAGCTTGCAGCGTCCGCAGGCATGTTGGACCAGGGTGTGAATGTCAACCCCAGGCTGACGAACAGTGCGACGGTGGCGCGGGCTGGTGATTTCATGATGTTGGCGTGCAGAGTTTGAACACGGTATCGGTGTTGGCTGCGGTGGTGCCGTTGGCTTCGGCCGTATGCAGGAAGATGTCGTAGTAGTTGGCCGTGTACCCGGTGTTGCCGCAGCTATAGGCGTCGGCGGGCTGGTTGGTGGGCACCACGGTCACCAAGGCGGTGTAGCCAGCGGGCAGGCTTGGCGGCGGGGGGCTGACGCTCGAGGCGGCGTTTGCCACGGTGTCGCAGGTGCTTGCGGCCTGGCATGTTTGCCAGTAGGTCGCTGCGGCGCCGGTGCCGGGCACTGTCCAGGGCGAGCCCGTGTTCGGGGGTATATAGAACCAGGCTTTGCCGTTGGCGGCAATCTCCAGCGGCACGCTGCCGGCGCTTTGCGCGGTCTGAATGATGGTTTGCTGTATGAGCCGCAGTGCCAGGTCGCTGGCCTGCACATCCTTCTGTCTTTGCATGGTGTTGCCAGTCATCGCGGTTTGCAGCAGGGTGCCGCGCATGGTGAACAACACGCCAAAGAGCAGGACCAGCAGGGTAATGAGCGTGAGCAGCATGACATAGCCCTGTTCGGGCCTGCGTGCCGCAGGGCGGTTCAGTGCGGCCATATCTGGTTCCTGATGGCGATTTCGGATTCGAGGACGGAGAAGCGGTCGTTCATATAGGCCGCAGGCACCGTGTAGTTCACGAAACTGTCGTTGCCCGTGCCACCAGGGCTTGGGATGGCGACCACTCCACCAGTTGGCCCTGAGTACTTCGGGTCGCCGTGCAGGGTCTTGGTGACGATGGCGAACAGCACGCTGCGCACGGCGCTGGTGTAGTTGCCGGCGACCACGTCGGGCCAGGTCAGGTAGTTCGTGACGGCGCTGGAGTTGGTTTCATCGACGCCAAAAAGGGCTTGCAAGCTCACGACGCCGGCCGCCACGGGATTGGGTGTGCCCACAAAGGTGTCGTTCTCGGCGTTGATCACGGCACGCATCAACATGGGATAGGTGCCGCCGTTGCCGTTGCCGAAGTTGCCGATGTAATAGACCACGGATTGTTCGGTGCTGGTGCTTTGCGGTCCGAGGTCCGTGAGGCGAGACTGGATGAAGTTGGCGTTGGTCAGTTGGCCACCGGCGGGCAGGATGCCCGCGGCCTGAAGCTGCGGGTCGAATGCGGCATAACCCGTCGACGGAAACAGGTTGGTGCTTTTGCTGTTGACATAGGTCGACGATGTGGAGGTGCTTGGGCCGACGTTGGAGATGGGCACGCGGAAGCAGACCAGCTTGCCGTTCAAGGGCATGCGCAGCAAGGCGGCGTCGTTCGGGTTGATACCCGTGGTCGAGCCCAGGGGCAATGTGCTGCTGTTCAAGGCGCCTTGGCCTGTTGCGGCCTGGGTCGTCGAGTTTTGCACCACGTAAGTGGCCGGGTTGCCGTTGCTCGGCACTTGCAGCGCGCTGGTCGTGCCACTGAAGACCACCATGTCGGTGAATTGGCTGGCACTGCCATACTGGCTAGGATCAGGCGTGCCACTCAGGCTGGAGGTGGTCGGCAGCGCCAGTGGTTGCGACGCGGCGGATACCGGGTACTGGAAGAAGGCGTTGCCGATCGGTGCCGTGCTGTTGTAAGCCAGGGTGACGCTGCAGCGTGATTGCACGCCGCCGAGCATGAACCCGGCGTTGCTGAGATCGCGTGTGAGGAGGTCCAGCGCGGCGCGGGATTGGTTGTCGCGTTGCGTAACGTCGGACATTTGAATGTTTTGACGTGTGAGCGCCGATTGCACGATGAGGACGGATAGCGAGAAGATGAGCCCCGCGACCAGGGCGACCATCAACTCGATGAGGGTCAGTCCATGCTGACGCGGCTTGGCTCGAAGCAAGGGGCGGGCTGGCGCCATGTCAGAACCCCACTTGGTAGTTGTAGGTTTGGCTGCGCAGTCCATTGCCGGGGTTCCACTGAATGTTCAATGTGACGCCGCACAGGGTGGTGGTGGGGCTGGGCGCCGTGCAGGGGTTGCCATCGGCGCCCTGGCCAGGCGTGATGGTGACCTGGGCGTTGGGAAGCCTGGTTTGTGGATTGCTGAACACATTGGCCAGCCAGAACTGGAGGCTGGCCGGTGCGGTTGCGGCCGTGGCGCTGGTGTATGACACCGCGGCGCTGGTGCCGATTTGTCCAACCAGTCCGGGATCGGCCTGCAACAAACCCCAGAACTGATTGCCGAGTGCCGCGGTGTTGGTTGCAACTTCGTTGCTGGTCTGCGCTGGCACCGCGAGCGAATACACCGAGGCGATGCTGAGCATGCCCAGGGCGAAGATGACGATGGCAACCAGAACGCTGATGAGCGACATGCCTGCCTGGCGTGGTGGATGCATTCTCATGATGCGGTATCGCTATTGAGGATCACGCTGCCCGATGCGAGCATTTGGAGGGTCCAGGTCTGTCCCGTCCCGGCGGTGACGGTGATGGTGGGCGAGGCGCTGATGAAGCCTTGCGTGTCAAACGTCAGTGTTTGCGATGTGCCGGTACTGATGACGCAAGTCACGTTGGGGTATTGCGCGGCCACTTGCGCCGCGCTCATCGAGTGTTCGGCGCTGGTATTTCCGCCCACGGTGGTGCTCCACGTGCAGTTTTGCGGGCCGAGGGTCATGGCCACGGGTTGCTGGCTGGTCACGGCCTGGTTGCGCGCCCATGCGACGTCCTGGGGAAGTTGGTTGACAAGCACGGATGTCTTTCCCGCATCCACCATGTCGACCAGGTTGGGCACGACCAGCAGGCCGAGGATGGCGGCCACTGCGATGGTGATCAAAAGCTCAATGAGTGTGAACCCCGCCGAGTGTTTCATCTCAGCAGTCTCCGGACTGGTTGCGCACCCAGCATTGCCCGCTCGGGGCCGTCCAGCCTGATGGCACGGTGGGCGTGGTTTTGGTGCCGTTCTCGTCAATCGTGTAGCTCAGGCCGGAAAGGTCGGCCGATGTTCCGGTTGCGGTGATGGTGAATGTTGTCTGGGTGACGTTGCTGCATGCAAATGTGAAGTCCTTTGCCGTGGCGACGGGCACGGCGCAAGTGGTCGCGCCGCCGCCCGCTGGCAGGTAGCTACGGTTGTCCTGGTTGTACTGCTGCATGGCAACGCTCATGCCCGACAGGCCGGAGAACGCTTCGGGCAATTTACTGCGCGTGACGTAGCCGTTGTAGGCCGGCAGGGCGATGGCCGAGAGGATGGCGACTATCGCCACGACGATCATCAACTCGATGAGGGTGAATCCACGAGATGTTTTCATGCGCTCGACTCCTTGCAGGTGATTGTGTTTGGATCACGCGATGTATGCGGAAAAATATGGATGAACGGTAGTATTTCCCCGACAAATATCGGACAAGATTTGTTTTGAAACATAAATAACAAAATGAAATAATTGGAGTCGCTCTTTCCTCTTTCTTTAGGCTTGGTGTTTCCGGACCTTGCGATTCCGCGCTTGTCAGCCGATCCGGCAACGAGAGGGCTTTTGCGGCGTGTGTCCGTTGATAATCACCCCATGAATACCTCAACACTCGCTTTCATCGGCGGCGGCAATATGGCCGGCGCGCTCATCGGCGGGCTGATCCAGGCCGGATCGGCCGCCTCGTCCATCTTGGTCATCGAGCCGCAGGTGGCGCAGCGCGAGAGCCTGCGGCAGCGCTTCGGTGTTCGCGTGTACGAGGGGGCCGTGACGGAGCTGGGCGAGGCCGAGGCGGTGGTCTGGGCCGTCAAGCCGCAGAGCTTCGCCGAGGCGGCCGCGGCCTGCGCGCCGCATTTCGGCGCCGCGCTGCATATCAGCGTGATGGCCGGGGTGCGTTGCGCCGCGATTGCGCGGCGGGCGGGGGCGCGGCGCATCGTGCGCACGATGCCCAATACGCCGGCACTGATCGGGCAGGGGATCGCGGGGTTGTATGCCAGCCCGCAGGCGACGGCCGAAGACCGCGCCCGTGCCGAGCGCCTGCTCAATCCGACTGGCCAATGGCTGTGGGTGGAACAAGAGGCCCAGCTCGACGCGGTGACGGCCCTCTCGGGTTCGGGGCCCGCCTATGTGTTCTACCTGCTCGAAGCCATGATCGACGCGGGAACCCGCATGGGGCTTCCCGCCGAATCCGCAAAACGCTTGGCGCTCGGCACGTTTTCCGGCGCTGCCGCCCTGGCCGCGCAGTCGCCGCTGTCGCCGGCGCAGCTGCGCGAGCAAGTCACGAGCAAGGGCGGCACGACGGCGGCCGCGTTGGACGTGCTGGCCGAACACGGCGTCGCCCAGGCATTTGGCGCCGCGCTCCAGGCCGCAGCCAACCGCGCGGCCGAATTGGGCGAACAGTTGAACTGAGTCTGGTGCCTGCCGCGACGGGCCGTGCCGGCAAGGATTTCCTGCCTTTGCACGGCCACGGCCAGTCGGAACCGAGCCTCCAAGCCCATGCGCGAGGGGTCGGCCCACGCCCCGCGCCGGCCGGGCGGCCTGCTACCATTGCGGGTTCCCGGAGAGATGGATGAGCGGTTTAAGTCGCACGCCTGGAAAGCGTGTAAGGGTTAACAGCCCTTCGGGGGTTCGAATCCCCCTCTCTCCGCCAATGACTTCCTAAGTTATTGATTCGTAAGCGCATTTTTTACGATTCAGTGGCTTGCTTCCCGGGTTGTTTGTTGTATTTTTTGTTGTACACGTCATTCGACGCCAGGCTTCCGCGACGTTGTTTTCAATGTTTCCGGAGGCCATCAAATGGTGTACATGACCCAGCAGCGCGGCGCTTTTTTCTTCCAGATGCGCGTGCCGCGCAAGCACCGCGCCGAGTTCGGCGAACTCATCCGCGTACAGATCAACACATTCGACCGCGAGGTTGCGCGCATCCTGTCCATGAACTTGGCTGCGCAGTGGCTTGCACGGTTCTCGGGTTTGCCATTGCCCGCCGTGGCGTCAGCTCCGCAATCGACCACGCTCCGAGCCCGCCTTTGATGGACCCGTTGAGTGAGCAGCATCAAGCATGCCCAGGGACGGCGGCTCCTACCACTTAGGCGCTGCCTGGCGCTACCACCGCCCCGGTTGCCAAGGAACATACTTTTGCCGCGTTGTTCGAGTATTGGCGTGACCTCAACCCCAACCGCCCCTTGAGGACGGTCATCGAGTTCGAGGCTACGGCAGAGGCCCGTAGCGGCTGAAAGCACCGATGAGCGCGAAGATCGCGATGTAGAGAAATGTCATCGAAATCGCTCGCAGTTCAGGAGTCGGTGAATCGCAGATGGCGCGGCAGATAGGCGCCGAAGAACGCGGCGGCGATCGACAGCACCACGGACGCGCCGATATAGAGTGCGGCCAGGATCAAATGCCCAAGTTCGAGCAGATGAATGGCCTCGATGGAGAAGGTGGAAAACGTCGTGTAGCAGGCCGTTGAAATACCCGATGGACGCACGCACACCTGCTTTCGGAATCGCATGATGGTGCTCACCCACGGCTCAATTTCTGTGCCGGGATCCAGATTCCAGCCGGAGTTGATACGTTCTGGGCGTTCGGAGCGGGCATTTCCATGGTTTTTCCACGCGTCACGCGAACGGCGGGCGCAATGCGGCCAAGGAACGCAGCCGCGTGAGGTTGTAGGCCGCCATCCATGGTCAGCGTCAGCAATTGGTCGACCTTGTCCAGGCCGCGCACCATCACCTGGCAGATCGGCCCGATGGTCTTGCCCCAGCCGAAGCACTGCTCGATGCGCTGGCGCCGGTGCGGCGCGTGTTGCGCGCACCATGAGGGGTGGCCTTCATGTCCCGGCACGCCATGACGAAGCTGCAGGTGTCGCGTCGCCCTTGTCGGCGCCAACCGTCACGCGTACATCGGGGCGGGTCACATCGCCAAGCATGGTCGCCATATGTCGCGTTCGGCGTAGGCGGTGGCCGTGCTGGCGCGCACGTTGACCACCAGACCGTGGCGGTTGTCGGTCAGCACATGGCCGCGATAGCTCAACTGCGCGGGCGTCGCGCTGCGCTTGCGATACAGCCGGCTCTCGGGATCGGTCGCGGAGGCATGCGTGCCGTTCCTGCGCTTGTCAGCAGGTTGTCGGAGATCTGCTCGACGAGCTGGCGCACGCTGTAGAGCCACTGCAGCGGCATCGCTCGCATCAGCTTCTCGGTCTCGATCATCGCCGAAAACTTGGCATCCATCTTGGCCCGCGCCTCGTTGAGCCAGGTGCGAATCGGGCGCAGCGGATGGTTCGCAGGTATGAAATCGTCCAGCTTTACTGTGCTGAACAAGGCCGCGTTGTCGCTGTCGGTTCCTCGCATCCGTCTGCCTTCAACCTCGTGCGTCGTCTGCTGGACTCCTCGCCGATCCGGGCCCGGCGCGCCAGTATTTCAACAGGACGCGAATTACCCGTTTCTTGAGGTGACCACGACGTGACGATGCAGCGGTCGAGTGTATTTTCGAGAGATTCGGGGATTGATCGGCCAGTTCTTCCGCCTTCTCTGGCCACGATGCGGTCGTTTCCGCCCGATCCAGGCTCGTTTCGGGCGTCAGAAGGGCTTGAGGTCACACCTCCATCAACATGCACAGGCGCCGCAGGTTGTACGTGGTGGCCTTCCAGTGCAGATGCAGCGTCGCCCGCGCCAGGCCGATGCTGCGCAGCGCCTTGCCGCCCATTTGCTCCAGGCTGGCATAGACGTGCTCGGCGCGGGCGCGGGTCTTGGCGATGCGTCGGTTGCGCCCTTTCTGGCATTCCGGCAGCGGCTTGCCGGCCTGCCCCTTGCGCTGGATGCGCAGACGCCAACCTTTCTCGCCCAGGCGCTGCTCACGTTCGCCATCGACGTACCCGCGATCGGCCCACACCTCGCGGCTGGTGTCGCCGGCGTCGAGCACCTGCTTGAAGTGCAGGGTGTCGTGCTCGTTGGCCGTGCTGATATGCACGCGGCGGATCAGCCTGTGGCGCCGGTCGACGCTGCCGGAGAACTTGTCGCCAAAAAACCCTTGCCGTACTTCTTGGTCCAGCGCGCCTGAACGTCCTGAAAGCTCAACCGGTCCAGCAACTGGTACTCCATCTGCTCATCGCTGAGGTTGTCAAGCTGCTGGATCACCAGAGCCCGAACCATCAGCTCGGTCGCAAACGGTAGCCGTCGGCCACGCGCGCGACCCGGCCGGGGCGCCGCTCTGTCGATCTTCACCGTCAGCGCCGCGAAGTCCACGTGCGCGGCCAGCTTGCCCAGCGCATCGCCGATCTTATCCAGCTTGGTTTCGCGTTCCTGCACCGCGAACAGACTGACCTTGATCATCCGATTATTCCTACAATGTCTCGTCTCTCACATCATGCCAGCTAGGGTGAGGTTTTTCGAGGCGATCGTCAGTATCCGGCCGGAGACATTGATCCATGTAGCGACGGTGCCAAGACTGAAGGCCATTTCCAGTCGACGTGGCCCCACGCTCCCGCGCGGACCTTGGCTCACGCCGCCGTGTCCGGCCGCAGGTCGCGATGGCGTGCGAGGTGTCGTGGGGTCCAGGAGTGCGGTGACTTACGCACGAAGTGGTAGCGCGCGACGTGATAGCTGGGGTCGAAGCCGTAGAAGTTGCGCCGCATCATCGCCAGTTCCTCCTCGCGGTAGCGCGTCAACGGCTTGGCCGCCTCGTCGCGGGCGCGGCGCCGACGCTTTGCCTCGAGCCGTTGCGCGAAGTCCGGTCCGGCCGCCAGCGCCGCAGCGCGGCGCGCCACCTCCGCGTCGTAGCCTGCTGGATTGACGGCCAGACAGGCATCGATCAGGCCCTGGTCGAACGCCGCCTGCGTCGTCAGCGGCAGCCGGTTCCGCATGATGGCGCGAGCGCCGGCCTCGCCCACGCGAGGCGGAAGCAGGTAGGTCCAGTACTCCGAGCCGTAGAGGTTGCCCATGTTTTTGTAGTGGGGGTTGAGTAGCACGCCGGCGCGCGCCCACACTAGATCGGCGGCGCGGGCGAGGAAGGCGCCGCCCGCGCCTGCATTGCCACGCAGCGCCGCCACCGTCAGGTGCGAGCCGGTGGTGATGATGGCCTCGGCCAAGTCGTCGATGGCGTTGATGTTGCGCCACGACTCGTCGGCCGGACTTTCGGCCGCCTCGATCAGGTTGAGGTGGATGCCGTTGGACCAGAAATCGGTGCCGCCCGCTAACACGATCACTCGGGTCGGCCGCGTGCACGCCCAGCGGTAGGCCTGCAGCAACCGGTGGCATTGGTGGGTGCCCATTGCGCCGTTGTAGAACTCGAACGCCAGCAGTCCCACGCCGTCGACCTCGCTGTAGGTGATGTCCTGCCAGGTGGCGTGTGTCACTGCCCACCAGCCCGGCAGCGGTAGCTCGGGCAGCACGGCCGATTCGGCGGCGAGGGCCATCGCCGCCGGCAGCTTGACCGCCAAGTCCGCGTCGCTGCGGCGCACATGGCCGATCCACACCGCGCCGTCAGTCGTCGCTCGCAGCAGCGCGGTCTCGCGCCGGCCGAGGATTTCGCCAGGGCGGCCGCCGCGCAGCTCGGCCTCAGGCCAGGCGTCGTAGAGCCGGCAGGGCTGGTCGAACAGCACATCGGCCACGCCGGGGAAGCCGTCGGCCGCATCGAGCTTGCGTAGCACCGTGGCCGTGGTGTCGCGCGCCCAGTCGATGCGGCGATCGTCTTGCCGCATCAGCGGTCGCAGCCGGCCGCGGCAGCCAGCCGCAGCCGGCGGTACCGGGCGATAGCTCCCTGAAGCGAAGCGCTCGACCGCCTCGCGCACCGCGCGGCATGCTGCCTCGGTTACCTCGTTGCGGTACAGGCTCGCCTTGCGCCCGGCGCGCATCGGGAAGGTGTCGGCGGCCCAGACTGGGCCGGCGTCCATCTCCGCTTCGGCCTGCAACACGGTCACGCCCCAGTCGGCCTCGCCCTCCTGGATCGCCCAGTCCAGCGCCGAGGGGCCGCGGTCGCCGATGACGCCCGGATGCACCACCAGGCAGACGTGGTTTTGCCAGATCGACGCGGGAATCGCCCGCCTCAGGTAGGGCGCGACGATCAGTTCGGGGCGGAACAGGGCCACCGCTTCCTCCGCCACCGCGTCGGCGATGTCGAACTCGATCGAGATCTCGTGGCCAAGCGCGGTCAGTTCGGCGTACAGCCGCTGCGTCAGGCTATTGAAGGCATGGGTGAGGAACAGGATGCGCATGACGGTCTTCAGCAAATGCGCGGCAGCTGCTCGCCGGAGAGCCAGTCGACGATGCGCCGGCCGCCGAAGCCGGTGGTCATCTGCACGAAGTGGTGCGCGTCCTCGACCACGCTGCCAATGATGGCCGCGCGCGCGCCTAGCGGATGCGCACGCATCGACGCCAGCACCCGGTCGGCGTCCTGAGGCGCGACGATCGCGACCAGCTTGCCCTCGTTGGCGACGTACAGTGCATCTAGGCCGAGGAACTCGCACGCCGCGGCCACAGCGGGGTCGACGGGGATGGCCGGCTCGTCGATGGCCATGCCGACTCCGGACTGTCGGGCGATTTCGTTCAGCGTCGTGGCTAGCCCGCCGCGTGTCGGGTCGCGCAGCACGTGAATGTCCGCGCCGGTGGCGAGCATCGCGGCGGTGAGTGCGTGCAGCGCCGCGGTGTCGGAGACAATGGGCGAGGAGAATCCCAGGCTCTCGCGCTGCGCCATGATGGCCATGCCATGGTCGCCCAGTGTGCCCGAGAGCAGGATGCAATCGCCCGGCCGGGCACGGTCGCCACCGACGTTTACTCCTTCGGGTACCACCCCAATGCCTGTGGTGGCGATGAACACCCCATCACCCTTGCCACGCTCGACGACCTTGGTGTCGCCGGTGACCACGGGCACGCCCGCCGTCTTCGCCGCAGCCGCCATCGATTCGACGATACGCCGCAGGTCCGCTAGCGGGTAACCTTCCTCCAGGATGAAGCTCGCCGCCAGATACAGCGGCGTGGCGCCCATCATTGCCACGTCGTTGATGGTGCCGTGCACAGCCAGGCAGCCGATGTCGCCGCCAGGAAAGAACAGCGGCGAGACCACGTGCGCGTCGGTGGCCATCACCAGCCGGCCGCCGGCTGGCGGCAGCAGCGCGCCGTCATTGCCTTGGCGCAGGAAAGCGTTGTCGAAGGCGCGCGCGAACAGTTCCTCGATCAGCTGAGCCATCGCCCGGCCGCCGCTGCCGTGGCTCAGGTCCACCCGGCCGGTCTTCACGTCCAAGGGGCGCACGTAGTCGCGTTTGATGGTTTTCATGTCACTTGCCGATATCGGCCGTAGGTGTAGTGCGCCGCGCAGGCGCCTTCGGACGACACCATGCACGACCCCAACGGTGTCTCCGGAGTGCAGACGGTGCCGAACACTTTGCAGTCCCAGGGCCGCTTGACCCCGCGAAGGATTGCGCCGCACTCGCAGGCCTTGTTGTCGGCCACCGGCCGGTAGGCCAGCGAGAAGCGGCGCTCGGCATCGAATGCGGCATAGGCATCGCGGATGCGCAGCGCCGAGTACGGCACGATGTTCAGGCCGCGCCACTCGAACTCGCGGCGCAGCTCGAACACCTCGGCCACCAGGTTCTGCGCCTTAACATTGCCGTCGCGGTTGACGGCGCGGCTGAACTCGTTCTCGACCTCGGCGCGGCCGTCGTTGACCTGACGCACGAGCATCAGGATGGCCTGCATCACGTCCAGCGGCTCGAACCCGGCAATCACCACGGGTTTGCGGTATTCCTCGGCGAAGAACTCGTAGGGCCGGCTGCCGATCACGGTTGATACGTGCGCGGGGCCGACGAAACCGTCGAGCGGCACGGTGCCGTACTCGCGCACCTCGGGCGATTCCAGGATTGTGGCGATCGCCGAGGGGGTGAGCACGTGGCAGCACAGCACCGAGAAGTTGTTCAGACCGAGCGCCTGCGCCTGCTTGAGCACCACGGCGGTCGGAGGGGTGGTGGTTTCGAAGCCGATGGCGAAGAACACCACTTGGCGGTCGTGCCGCTCGCGCGCCAGCGCCAGCGCGTCGGCGGCCGAGTACATCAACCGCACCTCGCCGCCGCCCGCGTCCGCTGCCGCCTTGGCCTTGAGCAGCGACAGGCCCTTCGAGGCAGGAATGCGCACGGTGTCGGCATAGGTGCACAGGGTCACGCCGTGCTGCAGTACGAGTTCGATGGCCATGTCGACGCGACCAATAGGTAGCACGCAGACAGGGCAGCCGGGGCCGTGGATCATGCGCACGTTGGCCGGCAGAAGATCGGTAACACCATAGCGTGAGATGGCGTGGGTGTGGCCGCCGCAGAACTCCATGAAGCTGTAGCTGCGCTCCGAATCGGCCTCTCGGGCGATGGCCGCCGCGATGCCCTGCGCTAGCCGGCCGTCGCGGAACTCGTCGACGTACCTCATGTCCGCTCCTCTGGCATCGCCGCTGCGCCGAGTTCGGCGAACAGTGCCAGGGTGCGCTCGGCTTCGGCGGGATCGAGCTTGCTCAACGCAAAGCCGACGTGGACGATGACGTAGTCGCCTATGGCAACCTCGTCGAGCAGCGCAAGCGATACGTCCTTGCGCACTCCGCTCATGTCGACCACGCCCTGGTCACCGTTCACTTGCGCGATGCGCGCGGGAATTGCTAGGCACATGTCAGTGATCTCCTTCGTTGATCGCCACCCAAGCTTGCCCGAGGCTGAGTCCGCCATCGTTGGGCGGCAGTTGGTTCGCCTGCAGCAGCCGCAGGTCACGCGCGGCCAAGCGGTCGTGCAGTCCCTGCGACAGCACGGCGTTGAGCAGGCAGCCGCCGGCGGCCGCGACAGTGTTGAGGCCCTGCCGCTGTGCGGCCAAAGCCGCCCAGTCGGCCAGCGCCTCGGCCAGCGTGTGGTGGAACAGCGCGGCGCCGAAACCTGTGTCTCGGCAGTCGGCGATCGCCGCTAGCAGTGGCCGCAGATCCAGCGTGCCGTCCGGGTCGAGGCGCCACCCGCCGGCCAGCGGCGCGACCGCGCCGTGGCGTTCGGCCAGCCCTTCGAGCAGCATCGCCGCCTGTGCCTCGAAGGAGCAGACGGCGCGCACGCCCAGGAGCGCGGCGGCCGCGTCGAACAGCCGCCCGGCGCTGGAGGTCGACGGGGTATTGAGGCCGCGCGCGAGCATCTTCGCCACCGTGGCCGCGCCGGGCTGATCGGCAAAACGTGTCGCGATCTCATCGCCGCGGCCCAGCGAGGACAGCGCCGCGGCGCCCAATCGCCAGGGCTGGCGCGCGGCGCGATCGCCGCCGGGCAGCGCTAGCTGGCGCAGGTGACCTAGCCGGGTACAGCATGCGCCGTCGACGCGAAGCAGTTCGCCGCCCCAGGCGCTGCCGTCGGTTCCCAGTCCGACGCCGTCGAGCGCCAGGCCGATCACTGGCCGGGTCATACCGTGCTCTGCCAGCACGGCGGCGACATGGGCGTGGTGGTGTTGCACCGCGACTGCGCGCAGTCCGCGGCGCGCGGCGAATTCGGCCGCGTAGCGGCTGCTGAAGTAGTCGGGGTGCAGATCGTGCGCGACGATGGCTGGTTCGACGTCGAGGATGTCACACAGGTGCTCGACCGCCGCCTCCAGCGCGGCGCGCGTCGGGGCGTTGTCGAGGTCGCCGATGTGCTGCGACACGAAGGCTTCGCTGCCGCGCGTGACGCAGACGGTGTTCTTGAACCAGCCGCCCACGGCGAGCACGCTGGGCCCGGCGGCGGGCAAGCGTATGGCGCGCGGCACGTGGCCGCGAGCGCGGCGCAGAAAGCGTGGGCCGTCGGCGGCGACGCGCATCACCGAGTCGTCGCAGCGGATCACGATGTTGCGGTCGTGCATCAACAGAGCGTCGGCGATGCCCGCCAGACGCGTGCGCGCTTCGTCATTGTCGGCGACCAGCGGCTCACCGCCGGGGTTGGCACTGGTCATCACTAGTGTCAGGGCCTGCGGCTCGGTGGTCCAGGCCCTCCCGGCGTGCCGGCCGGCGGCGTCGTGAAACAGTAGCCATTGCAGCGGAGTGGCGGGCAGCATCGCGCCCAGCCAGGCGATGCCTGGGGCGACGCCGGGCAGCGCGTCGTCGCAGCCGGGACGCTTGCGGAGCAGCACGATGGGGCGTTCGGGCGACTCCAGCAGCGCCGCCTCGGCGTCGCCCGCCGTAACGAACGCGCGGGTGCCGGCGAGGTTGGCGAACATCACGGCGAAGGGCTTCTCCTCGCGGGACTTGCGCGCGCGCAGCCGGGCGACGGACGACGCGTTGCGCGCGTCGCACGCCAAGTGAAAACCGCCAAGTCCCTTGAGGGCGACGAGGGCGCCGTCCGACAGCAGCCGCAGCGTTTGGGCGATCGGATCGCCGAGGATCGGTTCGCCAGCGGCGTCGCGCAAGTCCAACCGCGGCCCGCAGGCCGGGCAGGCGTCGGGCTCGGCATGGAAGCGCCGCGATGCCGGGTCGTGGTACTCGGCGGCGCAGTCCGGGCAGAGCGTGAACGCAGCCATGCTGGTCTGTGCACGGTCGTAGGGCAGATGCCGGGTGATGGTATAGCGCGGGCCGCACTGGGTGCAGTTGGTGAAGGCATAGCGCCAGCGCCGGTCGGCTGGGTCGAACAGGTCGGCCAAGCAATCCGCGCAGGTAGCCACGTCGGGCGGGATGGCGGTCGCGGCGGCCCCGCCGGCGGACGGCAGGATGGCGAACTGGCTCCCGCCCCGCAGCGGCGCGTCGGCCGCATCCACCGAGTCGACCCGCGCCAAACTCGGCGCGTCGCGTCGCAGCCGCTCGGCAAAGGCCGCCAGCCGCGCCGTCTCGCCCTCCACCTCGATCTCGACACCGGCGGCGTCGTTGCGCACCCAACCGGCCAGCCCCAGTTCGCGCGCCAGTCGCCAGACGAAAGGTCGGAAGCCCACGCCCTGCACTACGCCGGCGACACGGATGCAGCGGCGTTCAGGAGCAGTATCGGCGGGCACAATCATGGTGATCTTTCAGTGCACGGTGCAGACCATGCACGGATCGAAGGAGCGCACAACGTGCTGCACGGCGGCGCTTTCGGCGCCGCGCGCGCTTACGGGCGTGCCCACCAGCGCCTGCTCCAGAGCTCCCGGTGTGCCGGCGGCGTCGCGCGGTGAGAAATTCCAGGTGGTCGGGGCGATGATCTGGTAGTTCAGGATGCGCCCTTTGCGGATGCGCAGCCAGTGGCCGAGGCTGCCGCGCGCGGCTTCCACCAGGCCGGCTCCGTCCGCCTCGTCGGGCACGTCGGCAACGTTGCAGAACGGCGCGCCGGGCTCCAGGGCGGCAATCCACTGCTCCATCACCGGAATCACACGGGCGAGTTCGAGCAGGCGAGCCACCACGCGGGAATGCACGCTGCTGCCATTGGCCGCGAGGTCGCGCGCCAGGGGATGATCGTCCACCACCTGGCGGGCCAGGGCGCCGGTCTCCATCACCGCACCGTCCAACCGCGGGGCCTTGCACCAGGTATAAGCGCCGGGGTTGTCCAGACTGGCGAGAGTGCAGCCGTGCAGGGGGTGCATCGGCTCCGTCTGGCCGTGCAGCCAGGCGTGGGAGATGTCCTCGGTAATTGCGTTGGTGTCGAGCGGCTTGGGCCCGCCGTCCCAGATGCCAGGTGCGAACAGGTGACTGCCATGCAAGGCATAGGCACCGTAGCTCAGAAATCGGCCGCCGCCGCGTCCGAGCCGGTCGAGCCCGAGCGCGGACGACAGGCGCAGGAAATGGGCGAAGTCGCTTTGTGGATGGACCTGCGCCCATGCCTGCAATGCGGCGGCAGAGTCGATCGCGGCAACCCGCTCCAGCCGGTCGGCGAACAGGGTGGTTTCGAGAAAGCGGCGGAACAACGCGACGATGGTGCGCAGCTGCGCTTTTTCCTGCGGCTCGATGGCGCGGGTGGTGCCGCCGGGCTGCAGCGCCAGGCTGTGCGGCCACTTGCCGGCGAGGATGCCCGTGAGATGCAGGAAGGCGGCGCGCGCAGGCAGCATGTCGCGCGAGGCGGTGCCGGTCTGCGCCTTGAAGCGCGCGGCGGTGACCGGAAAATCCGGATGATCGGCGTATTCCTCGCGCGCGAAGTCCGGCATGAAGAACAGGTAGAAATGGGTGAGGTGGTCGCTGAGGTTTTCGCAGGCCAGCACCAGGTTGGCGGCCAGCGCGCCGTTGTCGGCCTCGGTCACGCCCATGGCAGCTCGCAGTGCGGCGGCGGCAGCCATCGACTGCGACACCGAGCAGATGCCGCAGATGCGCGGGGTGTAGACCAGGGCGTCGCGCGGATCCTTGCCATGCAGGATCTGCTCGAAGCCGCGGTATAGCGGCGAGTTCACCCAGGCGGCGGATACCGCGCCGTCGGTGATCTCCACCTGCACCTCGAGGTCGCCCTCGACGCGGTTGAACGGGCCAAAGATGCGCCGGCTCATGTGCGTTGGTCCTCGGTATGGTTGACAATCACGCGCATCTCACTTCCTTCGCTTGATCGAGGGGCGCACCTTGATGTGGTCGGCCACCGCGTTCTGGCGCAGGCGATCGGGTGTGGCGGCCTTGGACAGCGAGGCCAGCGCGACGAACCAGGCCTTGGGCATGTCGCTGGGCAGGCCGACCGGGATGCCGCCGATCTTGCGCGTTTCGGTGAACGGACGGCCCGGCTCCTCGAAGCGCGGCGCGGTGCAGTTGATGCAGGCATAGCCGCCCTTGAGGCAGGAGCCGCCGCCATTCCAGGGGCGCAGGTTGCAGTCCGCCCGCGCCTGGGTTCCGAGGCAGCCCATGTGCTCCATCATGCAACCCCGGTCGGAGGGTTTTTCGGCGCTGGCCTTGAACTCGTAGAACTCGTTGCGCGCGCAGCCGTGGTGCACCAGATGGTCGGTGTAGCTGCGCGGGCGGGCGAGTTCGTCCAGCGCGGCCTGGCCCAGTTCGCCCTGGGCGAGCTGGGCCAGGGTGTCGGTCACCCAGCCGGGATGCACCGGACAGCCGGCGACATTGACCACCGGCAGGCCGCCGGGCGAGGTCCACAGCGCGGGCAACAGGGCGCCGCTGCGGGTTCCGTCGTACTGCAGGCCGGTAGCCTCGGGCGTGTTGTCGCCCGCAGCGGTGATGCCGCCGAAGGCCGCGCAACTGCCGATGGCTACGGTGTAGCGGGCCTTGGCTGCGAGGTCGGCCAGCCAGTCGCGCGCCGGGCGGCCGGTGCCGGCCAGCATGTGGAAGCGTCCAGTGCCGGCGGGGCCGTGCATCACCGCGCCTTCGAGGCAGAGGATGTCCAACCGCTGCGTACCATCCACCACGGCCTGCAGCAGCGCGATCAGTTGGCCGTTGCTGGCCTCGCTGAGCGAGGGGTGCCAGAGCAGGTCGATGCCCGCAAGGTCGAATGCAGTGTAGAGGTCCGGCCCTTCTGCGTTGAGCAGCGACATGCTGCAGCCGCCGCAGCCGCCAGATTGCAGCCACAGCAGACTCAGGCGTTCAGCCATGCGGGGCTTCCATCGGGATTTCAAGAGTGAACTCGGCGCCGCCATCCGGGTGATTGCGCACGCTGAGCGCACCGGCGCACTGCTCGGTTGCCAGGCCATAGCTGATGTACAGGCCCAGGCCGGTGCCTTTGCCCACAGCCTTGGTGGTGAAGAAAGGGTCGAACACCCGCAGCAGGTTGTCCTCGGAGATGCCGGAGCCGTGGTCGCGCACCTGGACGCGGGCGTGGCCGTCCGTAGCCGAGACGCGCAGGTCCAGCCGTGGCTGGTCCACGCCGTTCATGGCGTCGAAGGCGTTCTGGATCAGGTTGATTAGGATCTGCTGCACATGGCCCTCGCTGTTGTGCACGGGCAGCTCGGCGGGCATGTCGAGGCGGATCTGCGCCTGCTGGCGCACGGCTTTGCTGACCCAGGCCAGACTGGACTCGACGAGGCGGCAGAGGTCGAAGGTGCGGCGCTTCTGGTGCTGCGGGGTGGCGAAGTGGCGCAGGTTCTGAACGATGTCGCTCACCCGCTCCGCGCCTTCGAGCGAGCCGGCGATCAGCGGCCCGAGGTCCTTGAGGATGCGGTCGATGCGGTTGCTCTTGCGCGCCTGTTCCAGGAGGTCGGGCGGGGCGCCGCGTTGCACCAGGCCCAGGTAGTCCTGCAGGCGTTCGCCATAGCGTTGCAGGGTGTGCATGTTGCCGAACACGAAGCTGATCGGGTTGTTCAGTTCGTGTGCCACGCCGGCCACCAGGCGGCCGAGCGAGGCCATCTTCTCCGACTGCACAAGGTGCTGCTGCGCGGTCTTGAGTTGCTTGTGGGTTTCCTGTAGATCGCGGTAGGCGCGCCGCAGTTCGCCAAGCGGGCGGCCGGTGACCACCATGCCCGATAGCGTGCCCTCGCTGTCATAGCGGGGGCTACAGTTCACCGCCAGTGGCACGGCCTCGCCGCTGGCTGCGAGGATCTCGATTTCGCAATCGAGGATGCCGCCGGTGCGGATGTGGTCGGGGAAGTTGGCGATCATCGGCGCGGCGGACAGCGCGAACAGCGCTGACAATTCGGTACCGACGAGTTCCGCCTCGCTGCGGCCGAGCAGGTTGACCATCGCTTTGTTCGCCCGCTGAATGCGGCCCTGCACGTTCGCAACAACCAGCACGTCCGACATAGAGGACAGCACGCTGTCGATGAAGCGTTGCGCCTCTTCCAGCGCGGCGTTCTTCTCTTCCAGGTCCACCTGGTAGCGCACCAGATCGGCGTAGATCTCGTCCATGCGGTGGATGACCTCGATCCACGCGTCTTCGCTCATGCCAAGCGGCGCGGCGGCTCCCGGTGGTGCCGCCGCTTCGCCGCGCAGATCGAGGTGGCGAAGATCAGCCATGGTCGACCCACTCCTCGATCTGCTCGATCTTCTCCAGTCCATAGCGCTCGAGCTTGCTGCGCAGGCCAACGCGCGACAGCCCTAGCTCTTGCGCCGCGCGGGTCTTGTTCCAACGATGGCGGATGAGGGTTTCCTTCACGATGCGCGCCTCCAGCGACTCCATCCGCTCCTTGAGCGAGCCGTCGATGCCGGCGAGCAGGTCAAGCGCCTCGGCCGCCTCCTCGGTGGTGCCGCGCAGGATGTGCGGGGAAATCAGCTCGGCGCCGAGCTGATCGGTGGGTGCCAGCACGAGCATGCGTTTGATCTCGTTCTGCAGTTCGCGCACATTGCCAGGCCAGTCGTAGGCCTGCAAGCAGGCCAGGGCTTCGTGCGTAATACCGCGCACCGTCTTTCCCAGGGTGCGCATGGCCTCCTGCAGCAGCGACTGCGCCAGCACCGGGATGTCGGTGCGGCGCTCGCGCAGCGGCGGAATGGCGATGCTGAAGGTGGCCAGCCGGAAGAACAGATCCTGCCGGAAGCGGCCTGATCGCACCTCCTCCTTGAGGTCGCGGTGCGTGGCGGCCAGCACCCGCACGTCGACCGAGCGGCGGGTGTTGCTGCCCAGCGGGCGAATTTCGCCCTCCTGCAGCACCCGCAGCAGCTTGACCTGGAAGGCGGGGGAAATGTCGCCCACTTCGTCGAGGAAGATCGTGCCGCCGTTGGCACGCTCGAACAGGCCGATGCGGTCTTCCACCGCGCCGGTGAAGGCGCCGCGTTTGTGGCCGAAGAGTTCACTTTCGAGCAGATCGTCGGGCAGAGCGCCGCAGTTCTCGGCGACGAAGGGCTTGTCGCCGCGCAGGCTGTTGTAGTGCAGGGCGCGCGCGAACAGTTCCTTGCCTGTGCCGGACTCGCCGCACACCATCACGTTGACGTCGTAGGTGGAGACGGTGCGCACCGTGTCACACACCGCATTGAGCGGGCTGTCGGGCGCGCGGATGATGCCCTGGTCCCAGTCGAAGCGGGCCTGTAGTACGCGGCGCTTCTCCTGCAGGCTGTCGCTCAGGGTAGCGGGCTTGAGCTTCAACTCGATGGAGAGTTGCTCGTTTTCGCGCTGCAGGCGGAACAGGTCCACCGCGTTGTGCAACTTGAGCAGAAGGTCCGAGGGTGTCCACGGCTTGCTGATGAACTGGTAGATGCCGGCTTCGTTGATCGCCTCGATGATGTCTTCCGAGTCGGTGTAGCCGGAGAGAATCATGCGGATCACCTCCGGCCACTGCTGCCGCACCCGGGAGAGGAACTCCACTCCGGTGGTCTCGGGCATGCGCTGGTCGCACAGGATGACCTGGACCCACTCCTTTTCCAGCAGCGCTTCCGCCGCCGCGGCGCTGGTTGCGCGCAGCACGTCGAAGTCGTCCTCGAGCACGCGCGTCAGCGCCTCGACCGAGCGCACTTCGTCGTCGACGACCAGGATGGTGGGCTTGGTGGCCATGGGCCGGTTCATGCGGTGGGGGCGTCGGCACGCAGAGGCAGCGGGCGGCCGATCAGGCGGGTGCGGCGCGACAGGCGCAGCCATTCGTACCATGCGTCCAGCCCCTCGCCGTTGCGCGCCGAGACCAGCAGGATCTGCAGATCAGGGTTGACCCGCAATGCGGCGTCGATGCAGCGCTCGACGTCGAAATCCAGGTGGGGGAGGAGGTCGATCTTGTTGATCAGCATGACGTCAGCGGCGTGGAACATGTCTGGGTATTTCAGCGGCTTGTCCTCACCCTCGGTCACCGAGAGGATGGCCACCTTGTGCGCCTCGCCAAGGTCGAACGCGGCGGGACAGACTAAGTTGCCCACATTCTCGATGAATAGTACCGATCCCTGCTGCGGGTCGAGTTCGGAGATGGCGTGGCCGACCATATGCGCATCCAGGTGGCAGCCCTTGCCGGTATTGACCTGCACGCTGGGCACACCGGTCGCACGGATGCGCTCAGCGTCGAGCGAGGTTTCCTGGTCACCCTCGATCACCGCGAGACCGAACTCGCCGCGCAAGTCGGTGAGGGTGCGGGTGAGCAGCGTGGTCTTCCCTGACCCAGGGCTGGAGACGAGATTCAGAGCGAGGATGCCGCGTTGCTGGAACAGCCGCCGGTTGTCGCGGGCGTAGCTGTCGTTCTTGCTCAGAATGTCCTGCTCGATTTGCACCATGCGCGATTGGCTCAGCCCCGGCGCGTGGGCGCCAGCGGGGCCGTTGCCGTAGTGGTGGTTGGCTCCGCTCGCCATCCCCTTGACCGCGTGGGTGTGGTCGTGATGGTCGTGGGCATGATCGTGCGGATGGTCGTGATCGTGGCCATGGCCGTCGTGATCGTGATGATGATGGGGGTGATGCACAGCACCGGTGCCGGCGAGGGCCTGACCGCTGACCCGGGCTTCGCCCTCGGAACAACCGCAAACGGTACACATATCAGTCGACCTCCAGTTCCTTGATGCGCATGGCGTCGCCACCCTCGACCACCACTTGGTGGTTGCCGCAGAGCGGACAGGGATCGGCGCGTCGGGTGACGTCCACCCGCGTGGCGCAGGGCATGCACCAAGCCTGTGCGGGTGACGTGTGAATGTCCAGCGCGGCACCTTGCGCCACGCCGTGCGCGGCGACCACGTCGAAGCAGAATCGCAGCGCGCCCACGTCCACTGACGACAGCGCGCCAATATCGAGCACCACCCGCCGCACCTTGCTGAACTGCTGGGCGCGGGCCTGATCCTCGATGATCTGCACGATGCTTTCGCACAGCGACATTTCATGCATGGGCGGGCTCCGGCATGGCGAGATGCAGGGTAACCTGCACGCAAGGATCGACGGCTTGGAGAACCAGTCGCGCCTGCCTGCGCGTGGTCGCTGGAGTGCCATGGCCGATGCCGGCGAGCAGTTGCGCGGCCAGTCCGCGCGGGTGTGCATTCCATTCTGTAGGCGCCAGGATACGGTAGCGCGTGATGCGCTGCTGCGCGTCCAGCTCGACATGGTGGAAGAGTCGGCCGCGGGCGCTGTCGACCCAGCCCAGGCCGGCAGCCTCTGCAGCGGGAGGCGCACTGTCGCCCCGCTGTAGGGCGACGAGCACAGCGCACAGATCCACCAGTCGCGCGGCGAGGCGGGCGAGCAGGCCATAGCCAGCCGCTGCCTGGACCAGGGGATGGTCGCGGTGGCGGGCAGCCGGGCCGGTTTCCAGGCAGGTCCCGGCATGGGTGGGTTGGCTCACAAAGTGCAGCGCGGCATCGGCCTCGAGCGGCTCGCGCAGCTGTCCGGGTGGCAGGGATTCGAGCGCGTGTAGGTCGACGGCCCGTACCGACGCGGCGCGGCGGTATAGGGTGCACAGTCCGCGTGGCGCGGCGGCCTCGGTCGCACGAGCCCAGTGACGCAGCGCATCGACCGTGTCGAATTCGAGAAATTCGGACGGAGGTAGACCCAGGGTGTTCTGGCCCACCCAGTCGACCAGGGCCTGCAGCGCGGCAGAGTCATCGGCCGCAGCGTCGGTAAGGCGGACGATCTCGCCGAGGCTGGGGGGATGGGGCAGCACCTCGCAGAGCGCCGGCCAATCGCGGTGGACATGCAGCAGGTGTTCGCGCACGGTTTCAATCCGCACACGGCGATGCAGGCAGCGGCGCTGGGCTGCATTCATCGGCGGTAGCGAATCTCGCAGAGCATCACGCGCGGCGGCGACCTGGGCGTGGCCGCACAGGCTGAACAGCATGGGCAGAAGCTGCACGGCCTGGGCGGCGGTGCGCCCTTCGAGGAGGCGCATGGCCTGCAGCGGGCGTTGGTTGTCGATGTGCACGGTGCGTCCGCCCGGGGTGGTGGCCCCGATGTGAATGTGCAGATGCTGTTGCGCGACGTGCATGGCGTGGCTCAGCGCGAGGAGCGGCCGAGCAGGAAGCCGCGACGCGAGGCGATACCTGCGGGCGCCGCTTCGGGTTGCGCTGCTGCGGGCTTGTCGTCGGTGTCGGTATCGAACATCAGCGCGAGCGCGTCGCGTGCGGCGGCCACGGCTTGCTCCTGGCTGGCGAATGCGTCCATCGGCGAGAAGAGCGAGCCGCTGAGGTGGTGTCCGACCTGCGGCAGATGGGCTGCGAGCAGGCCGTAGCTGCCGGTGGGTAGATCCATCACCCGCGTAGTGCCAACCTGGGCGGGTGGCAGTTCCCGCCCGCCGGGCAGCGACAGGGCAAACACGTTCATGCACCAGGGGGTGACGATCACGCCGACGCACAACCCATCCCATTCACGCAGGCCGACGGCCTCGACCCGCAGCGCGGGGTTGACGATGGGCAGGCCCAGCATGTGCGTGTTCTGGACGTGACTGTATGCATCCTCCAGCGAACGGCCGATGGGACCGATGTGGGCATTGGTGCTCATTGCTCGTCCTGCACCACCATGAAGTGCATGGCCTCGCCGTCGCATTCGGGGCAGCGCCAGTGCTGTGGCAGTTGGCTGAACGGGATGCCCGGTGCAATTTGCCATACCGGGTCGCCCACGGTGGGGTCGTATACGTACCAGCAGATGCGGCACTCCAGACGGGCGTGGTCGCGTAGGCGAGAGGCGTCGCCCATGTAGGAACCTTCGAAAGTGTTCATTGGAACAGGGTGAGGATTTCGCGCAGGCGGTCGGCGGTGTCGGCGAAGTCTTCCGGCGCGGCGAGGGCGACTTCCGGCACGTCGACGATCTCGATAGTGTTGAGGATCAGCGCGTCCTGCGAGTTGAAGTACTTGACCCACCACACGTTGGGCAGGCGGGTTGCGCCGATGCGGCAGTTGCCGTAGCCGCGCGAGAGGATGGTGGCCGGGCCCACGCCCAGGTCGGTCCCGAGGTGGATGAGGTCTTCGCGGGTGAGAGGTAGCAGGGTGAGATTGATGACGTGCGAGGGATCGCCGGGCGTGTAGCGGACCATCTTGTCCGCGATCTCGCTCAGTAGCGCCGGTGCATTCTGTACGCCGGGGATAGGTGCGGCGCTGGGGTCGAGCCGGTTCTCAGAAAGCGCGACAAAGCTGCTGGTGCGCACGGCCTGCGGTACGTCGGCGATCTCGATGCGGTCGTCCAGCACGTTTTGCGCAGCGTCGACTCGGCGAACGCGCCACACGCCGGTGAGCACGGCTTCCTGCGCCAGGATGGCGCCGCCGACCTGGTCTATGGTGACGCTGACTTCGCCCATGCCGAGGATCTGGTTGATGCAGGCGAGGTCGTCCGGGTCGAGATGGGAGATGTCGTGGGCGATGGCCTCATCCTCGCCGGGCGCGTAGGCGCGGGCGGTGGCGAGCATGTCCTCAAGCAAATCGCGTATGCGGTGCCTATGGCGCAGGTCTTCGGGCTCGGGCAGGGAGATGGAGTCGTGCGTGTACATCTCCTTGGGCATGGCCATGTATTCGAGGGTGTCGTCTTCCACCGGCTGACTGCCGGGGCCGATGGTGACGATGGGGATGTCGATGGATTTCTGCATGGTCGTGTGCTCAGGCGGGAATGATGGGAATGCGCGGGGCTGGCGGGCGCACCGGGCCGGCGTCGAGAAAGCCCTGAATTTGCTCCAGGTAGTCGGTCCAGTCCCGGATCTTGGAGATGGTGCCGAGATACTGGTTCTTGCGGAGAAAAACAAGTGCAGGCCACAGTTCAAAGCCGTACATCGCCTGCAGGGTGCGCTCGTCTTCCCGTGCGACGACGGCCGGCGTAATGCGTCCGTTGAAATGCTTGACCAACTCGGGCAGCACCACGGCCACGTCGTTGGCCTCGGGGGTATTGGCAGGGTCCGCGGTGAAGAACAGCACGGCGTTGTCGGCTGCGTGCAGCACGGCATCGAGCGTCTTTATGGTCACGCGCGGATAGCCGAGCTCGTCGGTCAGACGGTCGATCAGTGGGGATGACATTGGGAAGGGTTCCTTTCAGCCTTTCAGGACAGGGCGGCGGGGCCGCGCAGATGGTCGGGCAGTTCGGGTTCGCGGTTCACGAGGTCGGCAAACAGGCGGTCGATATTGGGAGTCTCGCCGCGCATCACGCCCTCCAGTGCGACGAGGGCGTCCTGGATGCGTAGGGCCTCTTCGGTTTCGAGCAGGCTGCGTGCATGGCCCAGGAAGACCAGCACCCAAGTACCCGCGGGCTGCGGGCCGACGAGGGTCATATCGACGGATTCCTGGGCGCCATCGGGTCCGGCGCACAGGGCGGAGAACTCAAACATTTCGACGAGGCGAAGGGGGCGGCCGATGCACATGGTCAAAAGGGGCGACGGCTGTCGACGTTAACGCTCAGGCGCGGCCAGGCGTCGGGCAGGGGTTTGGGGTCGAAGCGCACGTCCGGGTCGGCAAGCACCCGCAGGTCGCCGGTGCGTGGCGCGGACTCGGGGTTGGGACGTCCGGCCTCGTAGGGGGCGAGGTCCAGTGCCTGCGCGCCCAGCCGTTCGGGCTCGGGCAGCGGCGTGTCGCGGCGGGTGGCCTCCACGCCAAGCCCGGCTAGCCAGCGCAGGCCTGCGGCGATAGCCGGCTCGATCTTCGCCTTGACCAACTGGGTAAGGCTGCCGCCGAAGTCCTCCAGGGTGTGGGGCTGCACGCCGACCAGCGCGAGGTGGCGCGGCATGCAGCCCAGCAGTTCGGCCGTCATGAGCACTTCCTGGAAGCCAGTCTGGTGCAGGCTCATCTTCTTCGCACCCATGAAGCGGGGCACGTCGTCGCCGATCACGCAATGCAGGGAGCCGGGCTCCAGGCCGTAGTCAACCGCGTCGAACACCAGCAGGACATCGGCGTCCTGCACATGGTGGATGAGATAGAGGCCCTGCGTGCCGCCGTCCATCAGGCGCACGTTGTCGCCGAAGGTGTGGGTGTGGTGCAGGTACTCCACGGCACGCACTCCGAATCCTTCATCGGCCCAAAGCAGGTTGCCGATGCCTAGGATGAGCACCGACGGCGGGTTGTCCAGCATGGCGTTGTCTCCTTGCGTCTGTCTGCTCCGCGGTCAGGGGTGGAAACCGGCCTGTCGGGACGCGCTTTCCATCGAACTCAGCAAATGCAATGCCAGCCTCCGCTGGTCACGCTAAGTGCCTGATTGCATTCAGATCTGACGCTGGCTTTCCAGTGCGGCCTGGAAAAACTGCAAAATAGGTTTCCACAAATACGAATGAAATGGAAACAAAGCATGCACTGAAATGGCGATAGTCGCCAGAGGGACAGGAGCGGTTAGCTGGTTTCCACCGCCGCATCGACGCCGGCTATGCGGCGACCTGGGGTAAACCATGAAATTTAGGGTGTTGCACAGCTAATTCTTTGATTTTTCTAGGGGTAATGCACTGGCACACGACTTGCAATTGACTGATTGCATAAAGGGCTTCCGGTGAAGCCACAAAGTCATGAGGAGGCGGACCATGCCGGTCACTGAAACGTTCTATGAAGTCATGCGGCGCCAAGGTATTTCACGGCGCAGTTTTCTCAAGTACTGCAGCCTGACTGCGGCAGCGCTGGGCCTGGGCCCGCAATACGCGAGTGAAATCGCCTACGCGATGGAGAACAAACCCCGCCTGCCAGTTCTCTGGCTCCACGGGCTGGAATGCACCTGTTGCTCGGAGTCGTTCATCCGCTCGGGCCACCCGTTGGCCAAGGACGTGATTCTGTCCATGATTTCGCTGGACTACGACGACACCTTGATGGCAGCCGCCGGCCACCAGGCCGAGGCCATCGTCGAGGAGGTTGTAACTAAATACAAGGGCAACTACATCCTCGCGGTGGAAGGCAACCCGCCGCTGAATGAGGACGGCATGTACTGCATCATCGCCGGTCAGCCCTTCGTGGAGAAACTGCGCTACGCGGCGAGCAACGCCAAGGCCATCATCTCCTGGGGCTCCTGCGCCTCCTGGGGCTGTGTGCAGGCGGCCAAGCCCAACCCCACCCGTGCCACGCCGGTGCACAAGGTCATCACCGACAAGCCGCTCATCAAGGTGCCGGGCTGCCCGCCCATCGCCGAGGTGATGACCGCCGTAATCACCTACATGCTTACCTTCGACCGTATGCCCGAACTGGATCGCCAGGGCAGGCCGAAGATGTTCTACAGCCAGCGCATACACGACAAGTGCTATCGCCGGCCGCACTTCGACGCGGGCCAGTTCGTCGAGACCTTTGACGACGAGAACGCGCGCAAGGGCTACTGTCTTTACAAGGTTGGCTGCAAGGGCCCGACCACCTATAACGCCTGCTCCACCACACGCTGGAACGATGGCGTGTCGTTCCCCATTCAGTCGGGGCACGGCTGCATCGGTTGCTCGGAAGACGGCTTCTGGGACAAGGGCTCCTGGTACGCCCACCTCACCGACATCAAGCCCTTCGGCGTCGAAGCCAATGCCGATGAAATCGGAGCGGCTGTCGCCGGTGTGGTGGGCGGAGCCGTGGCGGTGCACGCCGTAGCCAGCGCAGTCAAACGTCTGCGCAGCGGCAAGCAGAGCGAGACGCAACACAAGGGAGACAACGAATGAGCACGGTGACCACCCCCAACGGCTACACGCTGGACACCTCGGGACGGCGCGTGGTGGTCGATCCGGTGACCCGGATCGAGGGCCACATGCGCTGCGAGGTCAACGTCGACCAGGACAACGTGATTCGCAACGCGGTGTCCACCGGCACCATGTGGCGGGGCCTGGAAGTGATTGTCAAGGGTCGTGACCCGCGCGACGTCTGGGCCTTCGTGGAGCGCATTTGCGGCGTCTGTACCGGCTGCCACGCGCTGGCATCGGTGCGTGCGGTCGAAGACGCGCTAAATATCAAGATTCCAAAGAACGCCTATCTCATTCGCGAGATGATGGCCAAGACCCTGCAGGTCCACGACCACGTGGTGCACTTCTATCACCTGCACGCGCTGGACTGGGTGAACCCTTTGAACGCCCTCAAAGCTGACCCGAAGGCAACGTCGGTGCTGCAGCAGACGGTGTCGCCGAACCATCCGCAATCCAGCCCCGGCTACTTCCGAGACATTCAGTCGCGCATCAAGAAGTTCGTGGACTCGGGCCAGCTTGGGCCGTTCAAGAATGGCTACTGGAGCAACCCGGCCTACAAGCTGTCGCCCGAGGCCGATCTGATGGGTGTCACGCATTACCTCGAAGCGCTGGACATGCAGCGTGAGTTCGTGAAGGTGCACACCATCTTTGGCGGCAAAAACCCACACCCCAATTACCTGGTGGGCGGCGTGCCCTGCGCCATCAATATGGACGGCGACCTCGCCGCCGGCGCTCCATTGAATATGGAGCGCCTTGAGTTCGTGCGCAGCCGCATCCACGAGATGGTGGACTTCTGCAAGAACGTCTACGTGCCCGACGTGATTGCCATCGCCAGCTTCTACAAGGACTGGCTGTACGGCGGTGGACTGGGAGCCAAGAGCGTGATGGACTACGGAGACTATGCCAAGGTGCCATACGACAAGTCAACCGACCAGATGCCGGGCGGCGTCATTCTCAACGGCAACTGGGATGAGGTGTTCGAGGTCGATCCGCGCGATCCGACCCAGGTCCAGGAGTTCGTGACCCACTCCTGGTACACCTACCCGGGGCAGGAGAACAAGGGGCTCCATCCATGGGACGGCGTGACCGAGCCGAAGTTCGAGCTCGGCCCCAACACCAAAGGCACCAAGACCAATATCCAGGAGATCGACGAGTCGGCCAAGTACTCATGGATTAAGGCGCCACGCTGGAAAGGTCATGCGGTGGAGGTTGGGCCGCTGTCTCGCTATACGCTGGCGTACGCCAAGAAGTTCCCGCATCAACGCGAACAGGTGGACCGCAGTGTGGCGTTCTTCAACCAACTTGCCGGCACGAATTTGGACGCAAAGTCCGCCTTGCAGACCACGATCGGCCGCACTTTGGCGCGCGCCCTGGAGGCGGAGTATTGCGCCGACATGATGGTGGACGACTGGAACGACCTGATCGCCAACATCAAGGCGGGCGACACGGCGACCGCCAACATGGAGAAGTGGGACCCGAGCACCTGGCCCAAGGAGGCCAAAGGTGTTGCGACCGTCGCCGCCCCGCGTGGCGCGCTGGGCCACTGGGTGCGCATCAAAGACGGTCGCATCGAGAACTACCAGGCGGTGGTGCCCACAACCTGGAACGGATCGTCGCGCGATCCGGCGGGGAACATTGGCGCTTTCGAGGCTAGCCTGATGAATACCAAGATGGAGCGTCCGGACGAGCCGGTCGAGATCTTGCGCACCCTGCACAGCTTCGACCCCTGCCTGGCCTGCTCCACTCACGTGATGAGCGAGGACGGCAGTGAACTCACCCGGGTGAAGGTGCGCTGACGCAGCGGGGCCTGCGCCTTTGGCCGGGCCCCGCGCCATTGACGAATCAGGAGACAAGCATGAGCGCGCAGTCCACGCATCAAACCCATGTCGAGCCGGCGGTGTATGTCTATGAGGCACCGATCCGGCTATGGCACTGGATCCAGTTCTTCGCCATCGCGACGTTGTGCGTGACAGGGTTTTTTATCGGCCATCCGTTGCCCAGTCAGCCGGGTCAGCCCTACGACCACTTCCTGATGGGCTACATCCGATTCACCCACTTCACGGCAGCGTACATCTTCATCATTGGCTTTTTGTTTCGCATTTACTGGGCCTTCGCGGGCAATTTGCATGCCCGCGAGATCTTCCTGCCGCCCATCTTCAGGGGCGAGTACTGGCGCGGTGTTTGGCATGAGATTAAGTGGTACCTGTTTCTCGCCCGCGAGCCGAACAAGTATTCGGGGCACAACCCGCTCGCCATCCTGGCGATGCACGTCATGTTTGTGTGGGGATCGATCTTCATCATCCTCACCGGGCTCGCCCTATTCGGTGAGGGAACGCAGGAAGGTTCATGGCAATATGACTGGTTTTCCTCATGGATCACCCCGATCTTCGGACAGCCCCAGGCTGTGCGCACCGCGCACCATTTAGCGATGTGGTACCTGATCACATTCATCCTCGTGCACATCTACGTGGCTATTCGTGAGGACATCATGTCGCGCCAGTCCATCGTCAGTTCCATGATCAGCGGCTGGCGGACCTTCAAGGACACACGCCGTGTCAAGGGTGACGAGTTCTGAGTAACTCTCCGCAGGGCGGAGTTCATGTTGACCCGTCCTGTCACCCGACCGACATTCAGGGATTGATGCATGAACTACGACGCAACAGCCGTGCTGACGCCCCGCCCACATGCGCGCGGGCTGGGTGCCTTGAGGTTTGATCGAGATGAATGGGCGCAGCTCGCCGGCTACTACGGCTTCATCGCCGTGCTGCACCTGGCCGGATGGGGGCTCTACCTTTATTACGCCGAGCGCTATCCGGCGATGATCGGTCTGGGGCTGACGGCCTACCTCTTCGGGTTGCGCCACGCCTTCGATGCCGACCACATCGCCGCTGTCGACGACACCGTGCGGCTGCTCGTGCAGGAGGGCCGCAGGCCCTTAGGCGTCGGCTTTTTCTTTTCTCTGGGCCATTCCACGGTGGTCTTCCTGCTGGCTGTGTTCACCGCATCTATGGTGAGCGCCATGAAGGCCCAAATGCCGGAGATGCGGCACATTGGCGGCGTCCTGGGTACGGGCGTGTCCGGCATCTTCCTGGTGATTATCGGGACGCTCAACCTGTTGATCCTGCTCGACCTGCTCAAGGTATGGAACGGAGCGCGACGCGGGGCGCACGACCATCATCATGTGAATACCTTGCTGGCCAAGCGCGGCTTGTTCTACCGGCTGTTCGGCGGACGGTTGCAGCGGGTCATCAAGCAAAGCTGGCAAATGTATCCAGTGGGGTTCTTGTTTGGCTTGGGGTTCGATACGGTGTCCGAGATCGGCCTGCTGGCCATGACTGCAGGCGCTGCCACGGGCAACCTACCGGTTCCGGCCGTGCTGTCGCTACCTATTCTGTTCACCGCGGGGATGTCCGCGATGGATACCACGGACGGTGTTTTGATGACCAAGGCCTACGGCTGGGCGCTGGCCAACCCGCTACGTCGAATTTTCTACAACATCAGCACCACCTTGCTGTCGGTGCTGGTCGCCTTCGCGCTGGGTGGCATTGAGTTGCTGCAGGTGATCATCCCCGCCATTGGCTGGCAGGGCAGGGTGGCCGACGGCATCGTGAACCTAGACTTCGGTGATCTGGGCTATCTGATCGTCGGCCTGTTTCTGGTCGCGTGGCTGTCGTCGTTGACCGCGTGGGAGCTGGGCCGCAAGCGGCGAGCGACCCAGGCGGTTGCCGAGCCGACGCTGCACCGTCTTGAGCATGCCCACGACGACGGGAACAGCCACGAGCATTTTCACTATTGATTTTTCCCTAAATAGTGACAACCGATGAGCCAATCATGCGTCGTACCGATACTTGGCAAGTCGGGGATGCAAGGGATGGGGACAAAACGATTGGACGAGGCCGTCCGGCGCGACTGAATGACGAACAGTTGCAGAACTTGGGGCGTGCGCTGCGGCAACGCCCGACAGAGCATGGCACCGAGTTATGGGCGCTCAAGCGCGTGGGCGTGCTCATCGAGCGCCTGTACGGCGTCAAGTTCGGCCAGGCCCGGATCTGACGCATCCTGGGTGGTCTGGGATTTCGGGGCAAAAGCCCGAGCGCCGGGCCATCGCGTGCAGTCCTTGAAGTGCAAGATCTGGCCTGCGCTCAAAAAAAGCCAGGCGCCAAGGGCGGCTGATCGTCTTCATCGACAAATCGGGCCTGGGTGAGCGCCCCACGCGGGCGCGCACCAGGGCGTCGAAGGGCAAGACGCCGATCATTCAGTTCCACTTCAACTGGACGCACATCTCGGTCATCGCCGGGCTCAGCCCACGAACTGCCTGTTCCGTCTGCACGAGGGCTCGATCCAGAAGGCGCAGCACGTCGAGTTCCTCAAGGCGCTTTGCGCGCACTTGAGGCAGCCGCTGCCGATCATCTGGGACGGCCTGAGGGCGCATCGCAGCAAGCTCGCGCGCTAGTACCTGGACTCCACCAAGGGCGCCGCGCAGATGGCGTTCTTACCGCCGTACTCGCCGGATTTGAATCCTGCGGGATCCCTTTGGGCCTTGGAGATCATCCATCACGGACGATGCAAATCGCTCACTGGCAACCACGCATGTGAACGCACGAGTTCAGAAGCACCGCGATGCGCTGCGCATGGCAGGGCTTCGTCTGGTGCAAATCTGGGTGCACGATACCCGCCGCCCCGGTTTCGCGGAGGAATGCCGCCGCCAGTGCGGCTTAGTGGCTCAGGCGGACATGGCCGACACGTCTATGCAGCAGTTCATGGATGAGGCCTTGGCAGACGTGGGCGGCTGGACGGAATGACGCGCGGCGACTTCGTGACCATCGCCATGCAGGGCGATTTCGGTAAGCCAAGACTTGCCTTAGTGATTCAGGCCAATCAGTTCAGCGAGCACGCGAGCGTTACGGTGTTGCCTGTGACCAGCACGCTTGTTGCCGCGCCGTTGCTTCGCGTCACGGTGCAACCGGGAGCGGAGAACGGCTTGCAGAAGCCTTCGCAAGTGATGTTGGACAAGGTCATGACCGTCAAGCGCGACAAGGTAGGCCAAGCCCTCGGGCGCATCGACGCGAATGTGCTGGTGGAGGTCGAGCGGTGCTTGGCCGTGTTCTTGGGGATTGCGAAATGAGCGATACCAACAAACAACTTGAGCTTGGAACCCTCTCCATCCCGTCCCAGGGCATCCTCCTCTCCAGTCGTCGGGTCGAGCCAATGCTTGGCCTCAGCGCTTGGCCTCAGCCGCGCCACGATCCGGCGGCTCTGTCGCCGCGGCGTGCTGCATCCCGTTCTCACCGGTTTTGCAAGCCTTGGGGTCGACGATTTCAATCGCGAACTCGCATGGCATGGTGTGCGCTATAACGCTGTAGCAGGCGCTGGCTCTGGCTTCAGGGCGCATGGCTATAGCGATACATGGGCGCATCCACATCGTTCCGCGCCTTGCTCGGCCCGTCCACTGCGCCTCCAATCTGACGCCTCTCTTGACCCGTCGAATCGAGGCACTCTTCCGCCCGCACCATTGCTGCAGCTAAGCTAGCCACACGAAGGCGGCCGCGACGCAAGACCAAGCCGCCAGCCGCGCCAAGCGCGGTCCAACAAGGGGGGAGTTGATGAGCCACATCGACCAGCATCTGCAGGCCAACGAGCAAGTCCTGCACCGCGGCCACCTCAACCGTGCCGTGTTCATCTCCCCGTGTCTGCTTTTGCTCCTCGGCTTCGCCGTTCTCGCGCTCGACGGCGATGTCGGTGTCGTTCTCCTGCTCGCAGGCTTGGTTGGTTTGCTCAGTGGCTTCATTCGCTACAAAACATCCGAATTCGTCGTGACGAACAAGAGAGTCATCCTGAAAACGGGGCTGATCCGCAAGACCACGGTGGAAATCGCGCTCAACAAGGTCGAGGGCAGCACAGTCGACCCCGGCGATTGCGAGAAGGGTTTTTGATTTCGGCGCGTCGGGTAGTTCAACGCCCTTCGCGGCGGTTCGGCTCGACGATATGAAAACGTGACATTTGCCGATACAGCGTCGACCGACTGATCCCCAGCTGGCGCGCCGCCACGGAAACATTCCATCGATACCGCTGCAGCACATCGACCAGCGTGGAGCGCTGGTACTTTCCCTCTGTGGCATGGCTTGGCGCGGCGGCCGAGGCGATGTCATGCGCGCACGGTCCTTGTGGTTCGTTCGGCCGGCTCAGGCAAAGCTCGTCAGGCAGATGTTGCGGGTCGATGACGTCGCCGTCGCAGAGCGCGGCGGCAAGGCGCAGCGCATAACGCAGCTGCCGCACGTTGCCAGGCCAGCGTTGCTGATCGAGGAGATCGAGCGCAGCGGCAGACAATCGCAATGCAGGGCGTTTCGCCTGCCGCGCCTCATCGGCCAGGATGGAAAGGATCAGATCCACCCGATCTTCGCGCTCGCGCAAAGGGGGGAGCGTCAAAGTCAGGCCGTTGATGCGGTAATAGAGGTCGAGACGGAATTGCTCCGACGACACAAGATCGTCGAGGGTTCGATGCGTGGCGCAGATGAGCTGCATGTCGACGGCGATAGCCTGCTCGGCTCCCAGGGGGATGACCTCTCGTTCGGCCAGGACGCGCAGCAGGCGCGTTTGCATGGCCAGGGGCATGTCGCCGATTTCATCGAGAAACAAGGTGCCGCCCTGCGCCTGCACGATCTTCCCTTGCGCTCCCTTTGCGCGGGCGCCCGTGAAAGCCCCGGCGCTGTAACCGAAGAGTTCGCTCTCCAAGAGGGTTTCGGGTATGGCCGCGCAATTGATGGCGACAAAGGCCCGGTGGGCGCGGCGACTGCGAGCGTGCATGGCTCGCGCGAAGAGTTCCTTGCCCGTGCCCGATTCGCCGAGCAGCAGCACCGGGATGTCCTTGTCGAGGATGCGTCGGGCACGCTTGACGTTGGCCTGCATGTGCGGGTCGCCACCGCCAAGCGCCTCCAGCGCGTCGCGCGCCGCGGCGGCATACCGTCCTGCATCGGCACTCGCCGTGGCGCGGTTCGAGGCGCTGAAACCGGCCAAGCCACGACGCGGCCCACGCGCCTGGGCGTAGCACGAGCCCGACGTGTGCCGCACGTGCAAGGCAAGAGGCTCTCCCGCAGGATGCCGGAGGCTCGCAAGCAGCGCGTCATGCCGCACGTCGAAAATGTCCTCGATATGCTCCCCCCGCACATGGTCGAGCGCAAGGCCCAAGCCGCCGAGAAAGCGCTGGTTGGCCGCGACAATGCGGCCTTCCTCATCCAGCGCGAGAAGTCCGTCGGTGGTCACTTCCAGGAATTCCTGCCGGCTTCCCGTGCGCAGCACCAGGTGCCGATCAAACCGGCGCAGGAAATGCGCATCCTCGATCATGCAGGCGGTCGCCTGGACCATTTTCAGGACCAGGTGCTGGATGCGCCGATCTTCCGGCGAGTGCAGCGCCGAGGCATCCAGAATGGCCAGCATGCGCCCGTCAGGGTCGAATATCGGCGCGGCGCTGCAGGTCAGGTGGCCGTTGACCGCCAGGAAGTGTTCGCCGTGATGGACCGTGATCGGCAGCTTCTCGGCAAGGGCGATGCCAACGGCGCAAGTTCCCTCCTTCTCTTCGGTCCAGCAGCCGCCCATCGTCAAACCGGCGCGTCGTGCCTCTTGTTCGTTGCGGGGGTTGTGGATGAAATCGACCGCAACCCCATCGGCATCGGTGAGCAAGATGACGTAGCCGACGTCGCGGAGCTGCAAAAACAGCGTTTCCATGGCGCTTCGCGCCAGGGCCAGCAGCGGTTCGAGAGGTTCCCGGTGATCGCGCAGCGACGACTCCGGCAGCACGCGGGGTTGCACCTGCGCACGGTCCAGGCCATGCAGCTGCAGGGACCGCTGCCACGAGCGGGCGATCAAGGCTTCGGGGCCGTCCGGATCGGGGGCCGTCACGCATCGAGATGACGCGCCGGAGGGCCAAGCAAGAGCTGACGTCATGGGCACGCCTCCAGGATGCGCTGTCTTCGCAGCGTTCGAGCATCCTACTCCGCGCTCTGCCGTCGCGAAAGCCTTTCCGGCGCCACCGCACAGGCTTTCTCCAGGGGGAGGCAGCAGGCATTTAAGCCGACACGCCGTCCAGCGAAAGCTCCGCGTACAACATGGCCTGCAGCGCTCGGGCCAGAACCGGCGCTTGGATTGTGGTTCCGGCGCGGTCTTCGCAACTGATGGTGCGTCGCAGTAAGCGCGCGGCGTCTTCGCGCGGCCGTCCCAGGCGCTCGCACAGCGCAGCCCACGGCGGCGCTCGCAAGAGAATGCCGGCGGTGAGCAAGACGCCTTGGCGGCGTCTGATCTGGGCTAGGCCGGCGAGCTTGCGCCCGTGCGCGAGCACTTCCCATGGCGACAGGCTGCCGAAACAAGCCCAATCGGGAGCGGCCGTCTGGCGGCGGGCGTGGAGCGCCCGGAGTGCATCGGGCGACAGGGCGCAGGAGCGCACGCCGACCACATCCAAGGCCCTGGCGATGCCGCGGCCGAGCCAGGCGTAGCTGGCAACCTGTCCCTCGCGCACCAGCGGATGCAGCGCCGGCAATACCACCGAGATGCTGAGCATCCACGGCCCGACCAGCACGGCACCACCGCCTGAACCGCGAACGATGACAGGCGGCGCAGCGTCAGGGCCGCCTCCTTGAAGCGGCAACCCCCGTTGCGACAACCCCAGAACGACGGCCGGCTGGACATAGGTCCAAAGCCGCCATGCCGGCGTCGTCAGCGGTTCGCGCAGCGCCCGCTCGTTCCAGGCCTGTTCATCGGCGGCGCTGACGGTCTGCAGCACCGCCGAGGTCAAGCGTCTTCCTCAAGCTGCGCCAGCGCCTGGCCCTGCTTGAAGGTATCCTCCGCGGCGACAAGAATCCGTACGATCGTGCCGGCACGCGGTGCCACGACTTCCTGTGTGGTCTTGACCAGGACGACCGTCACCAGCAGCTGGCCAGCCTGCACATGATCACCTTCCTTGACGTGCCATGCATCGGCCAGCGCTTCGGTCCCGGGGTCGATATCCTTCCAAAGTTCAGGGTCGAGCGTGATGTCGATCATGCAGTCACCATCTCAGGTTGACGTGCCTTCATCAACGCGGTGCCCGCGCGCACGATGGCATCGACCTGCGGGATGACAAACTGCTCGAGCGGTCGGCTGTAGGGGATCGGCACGTCGGGTACGGCCAGGCGCTTGACCGGAGCCTTCAAACCCACGGAATCGAGGTTTTCCGCCACCAGCGCGGCGATCTCCGCTGCCAGGCCGAAGCTGAGGTAGTCCTCGTCGGCCACCAGCAGCCGCCCCGTCTTGCGCACGGACCGCAATACGGCCGCGCGATCCAGCGGCACGAGCGTGCGCAAGTCGAGCACTTCAACCTCGATGCCCGCCTGCGCGAGCTGCTGCGCGGCCAGCAAGGACTTGTGCACCATCTGGCTCAAGGTCACGATGGTCAGATCGCTGCCCTCGCGCACGACCTTGGCCTGGCCGAACGGGATCGTGTAGTCGTCCTCGGGGACTTCGCTGGTGCTGCCCTCGAAATAAGCCATCCACGGCAGGCCCATGATCCCCTTGTGGAACATGTAGACGACGGGGTTGTCGTCGCGAATCGCCTGGTTCATCAGGCCTTTCGCGTCGTAGGCATTCGAAGGAACCACGACCTTGAGCCCGGGCATGTGCGCGAAGGTCGAGTACAGGCACTGCGAATGTTGCGCGGCGTCGTTGTATCCGCCGCCGATGGCGGTCATCAGGACGACCGGCAGCCGTACGTTCCCGCCGGACATATAGGTGTTTTTGGCCAGATGGTTGTAGATCATGTCCATGCACACCCCGAAGAAATCGACGAACATCAGTTCGACGATCGGCCGCATGCCTTCGGCCGCCGCACCGATGGCGGTGCCGATGAATGCGGTCTCCGAAATCGGCGTGTCCATGATGCGGTCCTTGCCATGCTTGGCAAAAAGGCCGCCGGTGGCACCGAAGATGCCGCCGTACTTGCCGATGTCCTCGCCCATGACGAAGACATCGGGGTCCCGCTCGATGGCCTGTCCGATGGCCTCTGAGATGGCCGCGGCCATCGTGAGTTTGCGTGCTGTGCTCATAGCTGGATACTCCGGTCAATGAAAGACGTGCCGCAGTGCGTCTTCGGGTTTGGGATAGGGGCTGGAGCGCGCATACTCGTAGGCCTCGGCGACGCGCGACCCGACGCGGGATCGCAGCGCCTGGTCCGCTGCGTCATCGAGCAAGCCGAGCCTGCGCAGATGGTCGCCAAGGCGGGGAATGGGGTCGTCCTTGTGCAGTTCCTCCACTTCGCCCTTCGGCCGGTAGGCCTCCGCGTCGCCCTGGAAGTGTCCGAAGTAGCGATCCGTCTTGACTTCGATGAGCGATGGCCCCTGGCCGCGGCGGGCACGCTCGACGGCCGTGGCGGCAGCCTCGTAGACGGCCAGCGCATCGTTGCGCCCCACGCGCACACCCGCCATGCCGTACGCCGCGGCGCGGTCGGCGTCCGAACTGATGGATGTGGAGTCGACCTTCTCCACCGATATGGCGTATTTGTTGTCCTCGCAGACGAAGACCACGGGCAGGTGCCAAAGACCCGCCAGATTGAGCGACTCGTGAAATGCTCCCTGGTTGGCAGCGCCCTCGCCGAAAAATGCCACGGCAACCCAGTCCTTTCCGCGCTTCTTCGCCGCCAGCGCGGCTCCGCATGCCGGAGGCATGCTGGCGCCGACGATGCCGCTGCAACTGAACTTGTGCGCGGGGTCGAACAGATGCATGTGTCCGCCCTTGCCGTGCCCCAGGCCCGTGTCCTTTCCGAACATCTCGGCGGTCATGGGTTTGAGCGGCACACCCTTGGCAATGGCGAAGTGGTGCGGCCGGTGAGTGCCGACCACGGTGTCCTCTGTGCGCAAATGTGCACAGACACCGACGGCCACCGGTTCCTGCCCCGCGGCCAGGTGCATTTCGCCGGGCACAGGCCCGCTTCCGATGTCGAAGGCCAGCCCCTTCTGAATGGCGGGCGGCAGCTTGCCTTCGAGGTAAACCTTTGCCATGGTTTCCTCGTACAAGCGGATCTCGATCATTTTCTCGTACATCCACAGCATGTGGTCTTGACTGGCACTCATGGGGCTGTCTCCTTCCGTGGCGATGTCGTCGAACCCGCAAATGCAGGCGCTCGCGACATCGATGCGAGCAATAACCATTCCACCCCGCTGCGCGCAGCGACAACGACTCCGGAGCGTCGCGCAACACGATTGCATCGACTGCTCCTTTTGCGACGGTTGTCGCGGACAGGTGTCGCAATATTTCTGCTGCACGGCCGATCCTCGTCGCGTGACAAAAAAACGGGCTCCCCTGCAGGGGAGCCCAAGGGAGTCGCCACCCGAGGAGGAAATCGGCTCTCCCAAGACCGTGGGAGACTCTGGGAAGACTCTTGAGACTTCAAGCGCCGTACATGCGGCTTTTGGTCGAGACGGTGCGTTGCCAGTCCGGCATCGAGCCGACGCGGCGGATGTTCGCCCACGTGCCCTTGTAATAGGGCAGGAAGTGCACATCGGTCGCGGTGCTGGTCACCGAGCCCTGCACCCCTTTGGGCGCACCGAAAACCATGAAGGTACTGCTTGGCTTGAGCGTGGCTTCCGGGTAAGCCATGGCGGTCGTGGCACCGTTGTCGTTGTAGACCTCGACCACGTCGGTGGCTTTGATGCCCAGGCCGGCCATGTCGCCAGGGTTCATCTGGATGATCGCCACCGGATAACGGTCAGTGATGAACTTGTCATACTGGTTGTTGAACCACGATTGCCAGACTTCGTTCAGGCGCCCGTTGCCGATATAGAACTTGAACTTGGTTTTCTGTTCAGCCGCCGGCTTGAGCAGGCCTTGCCACTTGGCCGGGAAGACCTTGGCCTTGCCGTTCTTGGTGCCGAACTTGCCGTCGGTGTAGAGCATGTCGGTGCCGACCAGCTTGTCGCCCTCCACGGCCTTGACCGGCAACTGCACACCGTTGTTGCCTGCCTTGCGCAACAGCGCATAAGTCGCAAGGTGGCCGGTGTCGCCGCCTTGGCTGTCGATTTCGCCCGCACCGGGCTGACCCGCACGACGGAAGCCATCGTTGAAGGCGTCTTCCTCGGTGGCCCACTCGAACCCTTCGAAGCGCTTGGCCATCTTGACGTTGCCCTCGGCCTCGTACATGACGCGGACGGTGTTGGCGATGCGCGCGGCGATCAGGCAGTCGGGAAGCGCCTCGCCTGGAGGGTCGATGAACTTCTCCGTCAGGCGCATGCGGCGCTCGCCGTTCATCGAGGTGAGGTTCATCTCGCCCGAGACCGCGGCCGGGAACATCACGTGGGCGGCTTCCGCGAGCATGGTCGGATAGATGTTCATCATGCCGACAAACAGGCCGCCCTTTTGCGTCGCAGCGTAGATCACATCGACCATTTCCTTGGGGCTTGCACCCCGCGCCTTGGCCATGGCCTGGCGCACGATCTGGCTGCGACGGATCACGGCTTCGCGCAACGCCTGGGCGTTGTTCGTCGTCTGGAAGCTGTTGCACGCCCAGTAGGTCATCATCTTGCCCTTGCCGTTGATCAGGTAGTCATCCACCTCGATCAGCTTGTCGTGCATGGGAATGGGGAGGTTGGCCGCCGGGTAGCGATGCGCCGGCTCGGGATAGCCGGGACGGCAGTAGCCTTCCTGGTGGCCTCCCATGCGCACCCAGCCGGTGCCGCGCCGCCCGACGTTGTGCGTGGCCACGACCACGGCGCCGATGGCCTGCTCGGTGACATAGTTGTTGTTGCCCCAGATGATGCCTTTCTCGAAGGCGTGCATGGCGCGCGGCAGCTTGCCCGGCGCCTTGGGTTTGTAGCTCCACGCCGCCGCCTGCTTGATCTGCGCCACGGGAATGCCGGTGATGCGGCTGCATTCGTCCAGCGACATGCGGTTGGTCTTCACCGCCGCGTCGAAGCCTTCGGTGTGCTGGGCGATGAAATCCTTGTCGATCCAGCCCTGGTCGACGATGTAGGTGAGCAGGCCGTTCCACAAGGCCCCGTCGGCGCCCGGATTGATCGCCAGATGCAGCACCTGATCCTTGGCGATGCTTTCGCTGATCGAGATCGACGGCGTGCGGCGCGGATCGACGAAGATGAACTTGCCTGCGGCGACGGGCTCGTCCGGGAACATCTTTTTCTTTTTGTCGAGGGTGGCGCCCTGCAGATTGGGCAGCCAGTGCACCAGGAAGTAGTTGGTCTGGTTCTCGTAGGGGTTGTTGCCGATCGACCAGATCACGTCGGCGAGTTCGGCGTCTTCGTAGCTGTTGTTGAGCTCGAATATGCCCATGTCGCGGTTGCCGAAGCACTCGGAGTTGTACGCCGGGCGGTTGTGGATGCGGCAGGTGGGTGTCTGGATCGCCGAGAACACGAGCTTGCCCGTGCCCCAGGTGTTCTCGAAGCCGCCGCCCGATCCGCCATGGTCGAACATCGCCACCGCGATGGCGTCCGGGCCGTCCTTGTCGAGAATCTTCTTGACCAGGCCGCCGTAGATCTGCAGGGCATAGTCCCACGAGGTGTCGAGCCACTCGCCGCCTTGGTCGACGCGCGGATGGAGCAGGCGTTCCCGGGTGATGCCGTCGGCGTTATAGAAGTAGGACGCCATCTTGCCTCCCCGGGTGGAACTCTGCCCTTGGTTGACCACGCACTCTTTGTCCGGGACGATCATGACGTTGTAGCGCTTGCCGTTCTTGTCGGTCAGCACATTGGTCATCGCCGGGGTCATGATGGTGGCGAAAGGCGGAAGCTGTTTGCGAAAGTCCAGCCCGAGCGCGTTCTGATTCGGGGCCCGCCCGCCTTCGCGCTCAGCGTCCCACTTGTAGGCGTGGTAACCGCAGCCAACGATGCAGAACTGGCAGGTCAGGTTGGTTTTCTGAGCATCTGCCGGCGGCAGCGCGACGCGATCCTTGAATTGCGACATGGTGTTCGTCTCCTCGGTGGTTCGGGTTTACAGCACGTTGGCCTGGCGGCCGTAGATCAGGCCGGTGACGGCCACGGCGTGCACGGTATCGGTGGCCGCGTCGTAGCTGAGCTGGATCTGGGGCAGGTCCTCGGTGGCCTGGCCGCAGATCATCTGGCCCGACTTCTCGGGGTCGAACATGCTGTAGTGGCAGGGGCACTTGAAGCTGCGCGTTTGGGGGTCGTACATCAGCGGACAGCCCATGTGGGTGCACAGATTGCTGTAAGCGACGACGTCGCCGTCGGGCCCGACACCGCCGGCCACGCGCTGGCCCATCTTGATCGCCACGCAGGGCGAATCGGCGTCCGGGTAGTTGAACGACACCGGGGTGTTGACCGGCATGCTCTTGGCTTGGCCCACCAGCGCCTTGGGATACGGCAGCACCGCCGCTCCTGCTGCGGCCTGGATGGCGGCCTGGTTGTTCCCCGCAGCCATGGCGGGGCCGACCGGGCTGACGGCAGCGCCCACGCCTGCTACGCTGGTTCCGGCGACTTTGAGAAAAATGCGACGCGATACTTTTTCGGTCATGATGCCTCCTCGTGGTTGTTGTGAAACGCTCAATCGCGCTTCATGCTTTTGCAATGGACGTGCCAGCTTCGACCCGAGCGCCGTGATCGTGCCGAATCAAGCACTTGCGTGTCACGGCGACGGCGCACGCCGCCAATGGCGTTACCGCTGGGTAACGCGCCAGTTCGTGAGCGTTTCGTTTTCGTAACGCGGGGACGCCACCATGCACCGCCGAACCCTTCTCGCCGCCGCGACCTGCGGCGCCGTCTCCAGCGCATTCGGGCAAAGTCCTGCGCGTAGCGGCAAGCCGCCGTTTCGCTTCGGCGTGACCGACGTGTTCCTGCACGACGGCGCGATCCACCTCTGGCAGCAGTTCTTGCAGGCGCAGCTCGGCATGCCGGTGCAGATCATCCAGAAATCCAGTTATCAGGAAGCGCTCGAAGCCTTGCGCTCCGATGAAATGGAGGCGGCATGGATCTGCGGCTTTCCCTATGTCGTGGCCAAGGGTTTCGTGCGGCTGTGCGCACAGCCCGGCTGGCACGGGCAGCCTTGGTACCAGAGCTACCTCATCGCTGCGGCGCGGCGCACCCAGGCGCACTCGATCCGCGACCTGCGCGGCGACGTGTTTGCGTTCGACGATCCGCTGTCCAACTCGGGTTATCTGGTGCCGGTGGTGGCGCTGCGCGCGCTCGGCCAGACGCCGCAAAGCTTTTTCAGAGGCACCTTCTATACCTACTCGCTGCACAAGGTGGTGGAGGCGGTGGGCAGCGGCCTGGCCGATTCGGGCACGGTCGATGGCTATATCTGGGAAATCCTGCATCAGAAGCGATCGCCGTCGGCTCTCAAAACCCGCATCGTCGCCAAATCGACGCGCTACGGCTTTCCGCCCATCGTCACGCGCAAAAACCTCGATCCCGGCCTGCATCTGCACCTGCAGCAGGCCCTGCTCTCGGCCAAGGACGACGCGCAAGGCCGGGCCTTGCTGCGCAGCCTGGATCTGGAAGACTTCCTCGCGCCGCAGGAAAACTGGTTCGGCGGCATCGCCGAGCTCGCGGCGATTCTCGACGGCACGCATCCGCCGATTCCCCTTTCCGCCATTTACGAAACCGCATGAACGCGGCATCGCACGACCTCGCGATCGCACTCGACACGGCGCAGCGCCCGGACGCGGTGCCTCGGCAGGAGCGCGCCGCCTGGAAAGGCGCCCTGCTGCTGCGCCTGCCCTTGATCGCGGCAACCCTGGTCGCCCTCACCGCGCTGCTGATGGCCGCGGGGCTGGGTCTGCTGACGCGGCAGTATCTAATCGAGGACGTCGACGCCGGCGCGTTCCAGGCCATGGCAGCGTGGAACAAGAGTCTGCCAACCTTGATTCAACAAGACAACGTCTGGGCCGCCTACGAGGCGCTGACCTCCGTCGCCGGCGACCAGGTCGATTCGCCGCCGCACAGCGCCTCGATAGCGGTGCTCATCGGCCCTGGCGGGCGGGTGTTCGCCAGCTCCGACCCCACGCTGTTCCCCACGGCCAGGCCGCCGGTGTGGACACCCCTGTGGGCACCGGGTTCGCTGCAGGTCAGTTCGCCCTTGAGCGTGGCAAGCACCCATCCGGGGCTGTCGCCCCCGATCCAAAGCGGCAACTGGCGCATTTACGTCAGTGCCCTGCGCGCCGATTCGGACGCGGGGGTCGGCACCCTGGTCTATGCGGTGAGCGACGCCCTGTACCGCCAGCGCCTGCGCTCGATGACCTGGTGGATCGCCGCGATCACCCTCTTGGCCGTGGCCGTGTTCGTGCCCATCGTGTGGATGCTCACCCGTCGCATGCTCGCCCCGCTGGTGCGCCTGCAGGAATCGATGCGCCGCAACGGCGACGACACCCGCCGCATCAGCGCCGAACTCGCGGCCCGGCGCGACGAAGTGGGCGCGCTCGCCGCAGCCTTCGCACGGCTGCTGGAGCAAGCAGAACGCGCCCAGCGCGCGGAAAAACTCGCCGCCGTGGGGGCGCTGGCCGCTGCGACCGCGCACGAGATCAACAACCCGCTCGGCGGCATGCTCAATGCCCTGCACACGGCGCAACGCTTCGGCCAGTACGACGACACGACGCGCCAGACACTCGACCTGCTCGACCGCGGGTTGGAGCAATTGCGCAACACCGCCCAGGCGCTGCTGGCGCAGACCCGGCCGGCCGAGCGCGATCTGGCCCGGCAGGACTTTCATGATCTGGTCGAACTGATCGGCCCTTGCCAGCATGAGCGCGGGATCGAACTGCAGACCCGGTTCGACATTCCCGTGCGCATCCCCGTGGCCGCCGGCCCGGTTCGCCAGGCCACGCTCAACATCCTGCTCAACGCCTGCCACGCCGCCGAGCCCGGCTCGACCCTCGAACTCGAGGTCGACATGCTGGGCGATGCCCTGCGCGTGCAGGTGTGCAACCGCGGCACCGCGCCGTCCGCCGCCTTGCTCTCGGACATTGCGCCGACGAGCTTCCCGGAAGGATCGGGTTTCGGCCTGTGGGAAAGCCGCCGCCTGCTGAGCGACGTCGGCGGCACGCTCAAGCTTGCCCACACCGGCGGCGTCACCACCGCGACCATCGACATCCCCCTGCGGCGATGATTACGAACATCCGGATATACGATAGTCGCATAGCGCCCGGCCATGAACTAGGGCCACCCGAGGAGATTGCCGTGACCGATCCCGCCGTCCTGGTCGTCGAGGACGACCCCATCATGGGCGAATCGCTGCAGCAGCGCCTGCGTCTGGAGTATTACACCGTCGAATGGGTGCGCGACCTCGCCGAGGCGTGCGCCGCGTTGCAGACCCGCCTGTATCCTCTGGTGCTGAGTGACATTCGCCTGCCCGACGGCGATGGCGGCAGCATGCTCGCCACCATGATGCAGCGCTATGGCGGCTGCTGTCCGCCGCTGGTATTCATGACGGGTTACGGCTCGGTCGAGCAGGCCGTGCGCTTGGTGCGCGAAGGCGCGTGGGACTACATCCAGAAGCCCTTCGACGTCGACGCGCTGATGCAGCGCATCCGCGAATGGATGCTCCCCGGCGTGCAGACGAGCGATGTCTGGTTCGGCATCTCGCCTGCGGCGCAGGCGCTGGAGCGGCTGATCGACCGCATCGCCGCGCTCGACCTACCCGTATTGATCCAGGGAGAATCCGGCACCGGCAAGGAAGTGGTGGCGCAGCACATCCACGCCCGCATGGCAGCCAACCATGCGGGCAAGCGCGCGTTGCCGATGGTGGCCGTCAACTGCGCGGCGATTCACGACGGGCTGCTCGAATCCGAGCTGTTCGGTCACGAGAGCGGCGCATTCACCGGCGCGCACAAGCGCCACATCGGCGTGTTCGAGCAGGCCGACGGCGGGGTGCTGTTCCTCGACGAAATCGGCGACATGCCGCTTGCCGTGCAGGCCAAGCTGCTGCGCGTGCTGCAGGACGGACAGGTGCGCCGCATCGGCAGCGAAAAAAACGTGCACGTCTCGGTGCGCCTGGTGTGTGCCACGCACAAGCCGCTGGACAAGATGGTCGACGCCGGAACCTTCCGCCAGGACCTGCTGTTTCGCATCAGCGGCGTGCCCATCCACCTCACGCCCCTGCGCGAGCGAGCCGACGACATCGCCTGGCTGGCGCATCGCCATGTCGAGGCGCTCAACGCCAAGACCGGCCAATCCAAACGCCTCGACCCGCGCTTCGTCGCCTGGGCCAAGGTGCAGCCCTGGGAAGGCAATGTGCGCGAACTCTTCGCCGTGCTCGATCGCGCCTACCACTTCGCCACCGATTGCTGGGTGCGCTGGGAACAATCGGACCTGCCCTGCTCGGGCAACACGCCGAGCCACGCCCCGCATGCACACAAAGCGCCGGTACCGCTCGGCGACTATCTGGCACAGGCCGAGCGCGACTACCTCGCGCAGGCCGTGAGCGAGCGCGGCGGGAAGATGGCCGAGACCGCCGAACTGCTCGGCATCAGCCGCAAGACCTTATGGGAAAAGCTCAAGCGCTACAAAATCGCCACTTGACCCCCATGCCCGCCGCCGCGCCTGAGTCCTGTCCCCGCCTGCTGGCCGACATCGGCGGCACCAATGCCCGATCGCCCTGCAAACGCCAGACAGACGGCCTTGAGGTCAAACCAGGGCCGGCCGTTGCGAACCATCACCACGAGCGGCTGGCCTCGATAGTCGCGCCGCACAACAAGCATCTTCCATATTTGCATCATGGTTTCACGGGAATGGTTCGCTGTCTCAGACGATCCGCGCAATGGCTCGGCTAGCCATAATCTTGAGTCGCTCCCGTTTCATCACGCTCAGCAGCTTGTCGATCCATTCGTGGCCGTCGACGTTGACAAGCACCTCCTTCGAACCAAGGGCACGCATCACGGGGCGCTCGACATCTTCCATCGTCAGCAAAAATTGCTTGCCTTTGAGAATCATCCCAGCCAGACCAACGCAACCTCGGCATGGCTGAGCTTGGGTATGAGTACAGAAGTGATGAAGTTCAAGTTCGGCGACCAGACGCTCAAGGCCGTCCTTGGGGAAGACGGTCAAGTGAACCGCCCCGGGATTGATGGAGGCTCCAACCTTTGAGAAGATGGAGCCATGAACAAGTCGAACAAGTTTTCCCCTGAGGTCCGCGAACGCGCGGTACGCATGGTGCTGGAGCACCGCGGCGAGTACCCATCGTTGTGGGCGGCGGTCGAGTCGATCGCGCCGAAGATCGGCTGCGTACCCCAGACGCTGCTGGAATGGGTCAAGCGCGAGGAGGTCGATTCCGGCACGCGCCCGGGAGTGAGCTCGGCGGAAGCGCAGCGCGTCAAGGATCTGGAGCGGGAGGTCAAGGAGCTGCGCCGAGCCAATGAGATTCTCAAGCTGGCCAGCGCGTTTTTCGCTCAGGCGGAGCTCGACCGCCGATTGAAGTCCTGAAGGCATTCGTCGACGCGCATCGTGATCGGTTCGGGGTCGAGCCGATCTGCAGGGTTCTGCAGATCGCCCCATCCGGTTATCGACGACGCGTTGCCCAGGCACGCAATCCGGCGCTGCGCAGTGCTCGCACCAAGCGTGATGCCGAGTTGATGGCGCACGTCGAACAGGTCTGGGAAACCAACATGCAGGTCTACGGCGCCGACAAGGTCTGGAGGCAGATGAACCGCGAAGGCGTTGCCGTTGCGCGCTGCACCGTGGAACGGCTGATGCGCAGGCTCGGGTTGCGCGGCGTGATGCGCGGCAAGGTCGTGCGCACGACCCTCAGCGACGCCAAGGCGCCGTGTCCGCTGGACCGGGTCAACAGGGTCTTCAAGGCCGACAGGCCCAATCAACTTTGGGTCTCCGACTTCACGTACGTCTCGACCTGGCAGGGCTGGCTGTACGTGGCGTTCGTCATCGATGTCTTCGCCCGCCGTATCGTTGGCTGGCGGGTGAGCAGCTCCATGCGCACCGACTTCGTCCTCGACGCCCTGGAGCAAGCGCTGTACGCCCGGCAGCCCGAGCGCGACAATGCCTTGATCCACCACTCGGACCGCGGGTCGCAATACGTCAGCATTCGCTACACCGAGCGGCTGGCCGAGGCCGGCATCGAGCCCTCCGTCGGCAGCAAGGGCGACAGCTACGACAACGCCCTGGCCGAGACGATCAACGGGCTGTACAAGGCTGAGCTGATCCATCGCCGCGCACCGTGGAAGACCAAGGAATCCGTCGAGCTGGCCACCCTGGAATGGGTCGCCTGGTTCAACAACCACCGCCTGATGGAACCCTTGGGTTATATCCCTCCTGCAGAAGCCGAGGCAAACTACGATCGGCAGCTCGCCAGTCAGGCCGCCACCACGGCATGACTTAAACCAACCAGCCTCCACGAAAGCCGGGGCGGTTCAGTTCAATGTGCTTTCTGACCACTCATTTTTTACTCAAGAGTAGATCAATTACCGCGCAAATACTCGGCTTTCGAGTCCTCTTCTGGGCACCAGTTCGAAAAAGCATGCAACGCAAAGGCTTGCACGCCACAATAAAAGCTCCGAGCCGCCTCGGGGCTTTTTTTATTTTTGCCAGAGCGCCCTAAACTCCGCACCGCCGGGTTGTTCTGCGAGAAAAACCCGGCGTCGCAATCAAATTTTCCAGCGCTCGGCCAGTTTGGACGGCCTCAAGGTGTCGTACTCCTCGAAGGGCTGATGGATCCAGGGGCTCGAGGGAAGCATGTCGACGTAGTAGTCGGGAAGCACGGTGGAAATACCCTTGACCCAGATCACCGCGCTGCGCATTTCGCTGATCTTGAGCGGGCTGGTGAGGAGCTTGTCAGCGACGGCTTTGAGTGTTTCTCCCGAGTCGGCCAGATCGTCCACCAGTAAAACCCGGCCTTCGAGTTCGCCCTTCGGCAAAGTGATGTAGCTGGCGATATCGAGGCGCCCCTGCTTGGTCCCCGATTCTTCCCGATAGGAACTGGTGGACATGATGGCCAGGGATTTGTCGAACACCCGTGAGAGGATGTCCCCAGGCCTCGTTCCTCCGCGTGCCAGGCACAGGATCTGGTCGAATTCCCAACCCGACTTGTAAATCTTGAGCGCAAGCTTCTCGATCAGGGCGTGGTATTCGTCCCAGGATACGTACATGTGCTTGCCGTCTTCGCTAAGCATGGTGGTCTGACTCGTCAGAGAGTGAGGAACGAAACGGAAATCACGCCCGGAACGGATGGCGCAGCACGATGGTGTGCTCGCGATCGGGCCCGGTGGAAATCATATCGATGGGTGTGCCGCTCAACTCGGCCACACGCTCCAGGTAGAACTTGGCCTGCCGAGGCAACTGTTCCCAGCGCGTCAGGCCTGCCGTGGTTTCACTCCACCCGTCAAAGCGTTCGTAGCGCGGTTCGCAGCGCCTGATGTCGTCGGCATCGAGCGGCAGGATATCGATGTCCCTGCCATCGAGGCTGTAGCCGACGCAGACCAGGATTTCGTGCAAGCCATCGAGAACGTCGAGCTTGGTGATGCACTGACCCGTGGTGGAGTTGATGATGTTGGCGCGCTTGAGCGCCGCGGCGTCCAGCCAGCCGCAGCGCCGCGGACGGCCGGTGACCGTGCCGCGTTCCTGCCCCACGGTGTGCAGGTGGTGGCCGATCGTGCCCGGCTGGTCGATCGGCAGTTCGGTCGGAAAGGGGCCGCTTCCCACCCGCGTGGTGTAGGCCTTGGTAATACCCAGCACGTAATTCAGATAGGCCGGACCCACGCCCGAACCGGCAGCGGCGTTTCCGGCCACGCAATTGCTGGATGTGACGAACGGGTAAGTGCCGTGGTCGATATCGAGCAAGGTCCCCTGGGCGCCCTCGAACAACAGACGATCGCCCCGCTCGTGGCATTGATGGATGAGATAGCCGACATCGGCCATCAAGGGCCGGATGGTTCCGGCCAGTTCGAGCAGGCGCTGGTAGGTCGGCTGGAAAGCCACGGGTTCCGTATGCAAAAACTCGCGCAGGATGAAATTGTGCAGATCCAGTGTCTCACGCAGCTTTTCCGCCAAGCGCTCGGGATGCTTGAGGTCTTGCACGCGCACGGCGCGGCGCGCCACCTTGTCTTCGTAAGCTGGGCCGATGCCCTTACCGGTGGTCCCGATCTTGCCGATTCCGCGTGACTCGCGGCTGGCCTCGCGCGCGACGTCCAGCGCAACATGCGAAGGCAGAACCAACGGGCACGACTCGCTGATGCGCAAACGCGAACGGACTTCGACACCGGCGCCTTCCAGGCGCGAAATTTCCAGCAGCAAATGGCTGGGGTCCACCACCACGCCATTGCCGATGTAGCAAGCCACCTCGGGGCGCATGACCCCCGATGGGATCAACTGCAGCGCGGTTTTGTGTCCATTGATCACCAGGGTATGCCCGGCGTTATGCCCGCCCTGGAAGCGCACCACGCCGTGGGCCTGTTCGGTCAACCAATCGACCACCTTGCCCTTGCCCTCGTCGCCCCATTGGTTACCCACGACGACCACATTACGTCCTGTGCTCACGACACTTCTTTCATGAAAAAAGGAAAAGAGAACCAGTTGCTCTTGGATCAACTGGGCGCATACGAACGCACCTGCCATCGCCCGTCCGCCCAGGCGAGTTCGCGATCGAACATGAATTGCTTGCCCTCGAGCGCCGAACCCGCCGGGATCTCGATGACCGTAAGCCCGGCCTCACGCAGCTGCTGCACGGCCCGCGCATAACCTTCGAGAGGGGACCACTCCGCGCGGATGGCTGGTCTCGGCGCAGCAGCCCGGACATGGCGCACGAGTTCGCGAAGATCGAGCGAAAACCCGGTAGCCGCGCGCGGTCGGCCAAAGGTCGCACCGATTTCATCATAGCGACCGCCCCTGGCCAGCGCATCGGGCTGCCCTTGTGCATACAGACTGAAAATCATGCCGCTGTGATAGTTGTACCCGCGCAAGTCCGCCAGGTCGATCTGCACTTCGACCCCGGCATGCACATGGGTTGCCGCCAGTTGCGCCATGTCGCGCAGTGCCTCGCGAATCAGCGGGCGGTCCGGCAGGATGCGCTCAGCCTGGTCCAACACGCCCGCGTCCCCGAACAGTTCGGGCAATGCGAGGATGGCTTCGCGCTGCGCAACGGTCGCCGAGCGCGTCAGAAACTGAAGGCGGGCATGGTCCTTGCGCGACAGCGCCTCGAGAATGTCGCGCAGCAGTTCGGGGCCGGCAACCATGCCCGCCAGCACGCCGCGCACGATACGCACGTCGGAAAGCGCCAAGGTCATGCGCTCGACGCCGCCGAGTTGCAGGCTACGCACGGCGAGCTGCTGCACCTCGATATCGGCCTCCCGCCCGGCATGCCCATAAAGCTCTGCCCCGAACTGCAAGGGTTCGCGCGTGGCGTAGACGCCCTGCGCCCGCGTATGCACCACGCTACCGCAGTAGCACAACCGCACGACGCCTTTGCGGTTGAGCAGGTGGGCATCGATGCGGGTGGCCTGGGGCGTCATGTCGGCGCGCAGCCCAAGGGTCCGGCCCGACAGCTGGTCGACCAACTTGAAGGTCTGCAGGTCCAGATCCTGCCCCGTGCCGGACAGCAGGGAGTCCACATGCTCCACCAGCGGCGGGATGACCAATTCGTAGCCGTAGCTGGCTGCCGCATCGAGCAGGACGCGGCGCAGGTGCTCGATGGAGCGGGCCTCCGCGGGGAGGACATCAGAGAATTGCTCGGGCAGGAGCCAGGCAGTCATGAGCAAAGGGCTTTAAACCGTGAGAAATCGAGCCGACATTCTAGGGCGCGCAACAGACCCGAGCCCGGGCGCGCGGCCCAGGCGGTTCGGACCGAGTCCAGCCGTTCAGCGTCGGCGCATCATGGAAAGGTACGAAGCGGAAGTAGGCCTGGCGCCGCCGCGGGGCGTGACGCCAGGAAACCCACTCAGCGCCTGGCCGGACTCGCCTTCGGGGAAAGTCCGCCGTTCGGGTTGCGGAAGAAGCGGAAAAAATCAGTCGAAGGATCCAAGACCAGCACGTCCCCATGATTGTTGAAGCTGGCCCTGTAGGCCTCGAGGCTGCGGTAGAACTCGGCGAATTGGGGATTCTGGCCGAAAGCCTTGGCATAGATCTCGGACGCCTTGGCGTCACCTTCACCCTTGATGGTCTGGGCACGGCTGTAGGCATCCGCGATGAGGATCTCGCGCTGCTTGTCGGCCTCGGCGCGGATCTTCTCGGCCTCTGCCTGACCCGTCGAGCGCAGCTCGTTCGCGACGCGCTTGCGCTCGGCGGCCATGCGACGGTAGACCGATTGCGTGATATCGGCGACGAAATCCACGCGCGTCAGGCGCATGTCGACGATCTGCAGGCCGGTGCCCCCCGCCGACTGCTCGATGACCTTCTGGACATCGGTCATGATCTTGTCGCGCTCGGTTGCCAGCACCTGGCCCACGGTCCGGCGCGTGATCTGTTCGTTGAGGGCCGCCTTGACGATCTGGTAGAGCCGGTCGTTGGCACGCTGCTCGCTTCCACCGTAGCTGCGGATGAACTCGGTGGGATTGACGATGCGCCACTTGAGATACCAGTCGACCACCACGTTCTTTTTCTCGGCGGTGATGAAGAGGTCGGTTTCAGGGCTCTGCAGCGTGAGCACGCGCTTGTCGAGAAACACCACGTTCTCGAATGGAGCCGGCCACTTGAAGTACAGCCCTGGGGACTTGATCACGCGCTTGATTTCACCCAGCGCGAACACGGCCGCGTACTGGCGTTGATCGACCACGAACAGGGACGACGCGAGAATGCCCAGGGCCAGGACGAGGGCGACGATGGCGAGAATGATTCGGTTCATGACTGGACCTCAGCGAAAGTTGCGCTCGCGCAAGGTGTCGCGCGAACTGCTGTCTGAGGTGTTGGCAACGGGCGGTGAATTGCTCCCCATTCCGGCCGAACTATCCGCCGGGGCGGGTGACGAAGAAGGGCTTGCGCTCGGCAGTGGGGCTGCGCTGGAACGCGCCGACTGCGCGGCTTGCGGGGAAGTGGTTTGTTGCAGCAGCTTGTCGAGCGGGAGGTAGAGGAGGTTGTTCGATCCGTGCGACTCCACCAGCACCTTGCTCACCTTCGACAGGATCTGCTGCATGGTTTCGAGATACATACGCTCGCGCGTGACTTGCGGGGCCTTCTCGTATTGCTGAAGGATGAGATCGAAACGCGAGGCATCGCCTTGCGCTTCAGCCACCACGCGGGCCTTGTAACCCTCGGCTTCCTGGATCAGGCGTGACGCTGTGCCCTTGGCGCGCGGTACGACGTCGTTGGCATAGGCTTCCGCCTCATTCTTCAGTCGCTCGCGGTCCTGACCCGCCTTGATGGCATCGTTGAAGGCCGATTGCACCTGCTCCGGGGGTTGCACGCTCTGCAGGGTGATATTGGTGACGAGAATGCCCGTCTTGTAGCGATCGAGAATCGACTGGATGAGATCCTGCGTCTTGATCGCGACCTCGGCGCGGCCCTCGTAGAGCACATAGTCCAGGGTCTTGTTGCCGACCACCTCGCGAATCGCGGTTTCCGCCGCCTGGGTCACCACGTCGTCGGGACTGCGGTTGCTGTAGAGGTAGCTGACCACATTGCTGATGCGGTACTGCACGGCGAACCGGATATCGACGATGTTCTCGTCTTCCGTGAGCATGGCCGATGCCGGCAATCCAGTCGTGCGGATTTCGCCGCCGCGACCGATTTCCACTGAACGCACCTGCGAAACATTGACGATTTCGTCCGATTCAATGGGGTACGGAAAACGCCAGTGAAAACCAGCCTCTTCGATATAGGCCAATTTGCCAAAGCGCGTCACCACCGCCTGCTGGCCTTCCTGCACGATGAAAAACCCCGATCCCAGCCAACCCAGCACCAGGACCAGAACCAGCACGACCAGGCCCAGCCCGGCAGTACGCGGCGTGGGTTGAAACTCGGGCCGGCGCGGCGATTTAAAACCGCCTCCACCCCCGCCCTTGCGGCCGAACAGGCCGTTGAGCTTGCGATTGAAATCGCGCCAGAGCTCGTCGAGATCGGGCGGCCCCCCTCCGCCCTGGCCCGGGCGTTTGTCGCCATTGCCGGGCCCATTGCCGTTTTTCGGGTCGGAACCCTGTGGCTGCTGACCTGAACCGCCGCGCCCCCAGTTGGGGTCATTCAAATTAGGGATGCCTGCGGGCAAGGCGAAGGCCGCAAGGCCTGCCATTCTGGGCCACTTGAGGTGCATGGTGGGCGTGGTTGTGTCAAACGTGAACGACCGGGTTGGCACCCGCATCGCTATTCGCCGCGATGCCTGCCAAGTACTCCCGCACTGTATCGAGTCCAGCCCCCGTCAGGGCGCTGACATCAAAGCTTTTGATGCTAGCACGCTCTCCTAAACCCATATGCGGCACGTAACGATCTGTAAAGGGAATGGGGGCCGAGAGTTTATCGATCTTGTTGTAGATCAAGATCTGTGGGATGTCCTGTGCGCCGATTTCGGCCAGCACGGCGTTGACCTGCTCGATCTGCTGATCGCGCAGCGCATTGGACAAATCGACCACATGCAGCAGCACGTCGGCCTCCAGGGTTTCGTCGAGTGTGGCTTTGAACGCATCGACCAGCGTGTGCGGTAGATCCCGGATGAAGCCCACGGTGTCGGACACCACCGCAAAGGCCCCCGGGCCGAGGTAGATGCGCCGCGTCGTCGTATCCAGGGTTGCGAACAACTGGTCCGCGACGTAGCCACGCGCATGCGTGAGGGCATTGAACAAGGTGCTTTTGCCTGCATTCGTGTAGCCCACGATGGAGACACGTAACTGACCAGCGCGTGCGCGGGCACGGCGCTGTGTGGAACGCTGGCGCTCGAGTTTGCGCAATCGAACCTGCAGAACCTTGATCTTGTCCTCCAGCATGCGGCGATCGAGTTCGATCTGTTTCTCACCCGGGCCGCCGCGCAGGCCGATGCCGCCCTGCTGCCGCTCCAGGTGGGTCCAACCGCGGACCAGCCGCGTCGCGGCGTGGCGAAGACGGGCCAGTTCGACCTGCAGTTTGCCTTCGCCGCTGCGCGCACGGCGCGCGAAAATTTCCAGGATCAGGGCCGTGCGGTCCCACACGGCGACGCCCAGTTCGTTCTCGAGGTTGCGCTGCTGCGCCGGGGATAGGGCGTTGTCGAACAGCACGCAGGAGGCTTGCGTATCCTGGACTTGCTGCTTGAGTTCGGCCACCTTGCCCGAACCGAGATAGAGCGCCGGATCGAGCCTACGGCGTGTGCTCCACAGGCTGGCCGACGGCACAAGCCCGGCGGAAAGCGCCAGTTCGCGCAATTCTCCGAGCTTGGGATCGGGATTCGGCTGTCCGGTGTCGACCCCGACGAGGACGGCACCGGGGATGCGCTCAGACTGCGTCAGACTCAGACTCACCAACGTGGAAACTCACGGGACGGGAAGGGACGACCGTGGAGATGGCATGTTTGTAGACCATCTGCGTCACCGTATTGCGCAGAAGGACGACATATTGGTCGAATGATTCGATATGACCCTGCAGCTTGATGCCATTGACCAGGTAAATCGAAACTTGAACATGCTCCTTGCGCAGCAGGTTCAGGAAGGGGTCTTGTAGCAACTGCCCTTTATTGCTCATGGAATACTCCGGTTAGGATTGTTTTGCAGAAACTGCCGGTACCGGCTCACCATAGCACAAACCCAGCCCAACCCGCGCGCCTTGACGGCTTGACAGGAGTCGCGAGGGGCCTGTGCCGGATGCCGCTCAACGTTCGCTTTGATAGGGATTGTGAGAGGAGCGGTATTCGACGCGCAGCGGCGTGCCGCTGAGTTTGAACACCTTTGAAAAACGCGACTCCAGATACCGCGTGTAGCTGTTGGGCACGCGATCCAAGGCGTTGCCATGAATCACGATCACGGGCGGATTCTGCCCGCCCTGGTGGGCATAACGCAACTTCGGCCGCACCGTGCCGGCACGCGGAGGCTGTTGGAAGGCCACGGCCTCCTGCAAGGCACGGGTCAGCCGAGGGGTCGACAACTTGGTGAATGCCGCCTTGTAAGCCTCGTTGACCGATTTGAGCACGGCGCCAAGCCCCTTGCGGCTCAGCGCGGAGATCTCGTGCTGACGGGCAAAACTCAAAAATGGCAAGCGTTCGTTCAGGCTGTTGGTGAACAACTGCCGTTGATACGCGTCGACCTTGTCCCATTTGTTGGCCGCCACGACGACGGCCCGGCCGGACTCCACGGCAAAACCGGCGATATGCGCATCCTGGTCGGACACCCCCTCGCTGGCGTCCAGCAGCAGCACCACGACATTCGCCGACTCAATGGCCTGGAGCGTCTTGAGCACGGAGAATTTTTCAATGGTCTCGAAGACCTTGCCCTTGCGCCGCAGTCCTGCGGTATCGATCAGGACATACTCCACGCCATCGCGCTCGAATGGCACCTCGATGGCGTCGCGCGTCGTACCAGGCTGGTCGAACGCGATCACGCGCTCCTCGCCCACGAGCGCGTTGACCAAGGTGGACTTGCCCACATTCGGCCGGCCGACGATGGCCAACTTGATGACGCGCGGAACCGTGGCGCCCAAGACCTCGGCCTCCTCGGCCACGGGGGCGGACGCGCCGCCGGAACCCACCGCCTCCTCATGCGCCGGCTCGGGCTCAGGCCGAAGAAGCGCGGTGATGTCGTCGAGCAGGGAGCCCACCCCGCTGCCGTGTGCCGCACTCACGGCCAGGGGCTGGCCCAATCCAAGCTCGTGGAACTCGGCCATGGCCGTGGGCGGCAGGCCCTCGGCCTTGTTGACGGCCAGCAGGACCGGCTTGCCGGTCCTGCGCAGATAGGCGGCAATGTGCTGATCCTGCGGGGCCAGGCCGGTGCGCGCATCCGTGAGAAACACGACCACATCCGATTCGGCGATCGCCTGACGGGTCTGTTTGGCCATCTCGGCCACGATGCCTGTGTCCACCACGGGTTCGAAACCGCCGGTGTCGACCACCAGGAAGGACTGGCCTTCCCATTGGGTCTTGGCATAGTGCCGATCGCGCGTCAGGCCCGGGATATTGGCCACCAAGGCATCGCGGGAGCGGGTGATCCGGTTGAACAGCGTGGACTTTCCTACATTGGGACGTCCAACCAGGGCGACGACAGGGATCATGTCGACGGGCACCCAACGATCTTCGCAGCGCGCGCTCTTCCCCGGCCCCTTGTACCGCGGGCGCCGGCCTGATCTTGAATCGGCCGCACGCTCATTCCGGGACGAAACCGTAGACGCCGCCCGAACGCGTGACCGCAACCAGCGTCTTGCCCGCAGCGACCATGGGCGACTCGATGGCCGATCCGTCGGTGCTCACGCGTCCGATGATGCTGCCGTCCTTGGCCGACAGAAACGTGATGTAGCCCTGGTAATCGCCCACCGCAACAGTCATGCCCAGCAACAGGGGCGCGATCAGATTGCGGTACTTCAACTGGCTGTTGCTCCAGCGCTGGCTTCCGTCCGTGGCGGCGTAGGCCTGCACGACTCCGTCGCCTTGCGTGGCGACGAGCAGGTTACCGTTCTGGCTCACGCCCGTGTCGCCATCGGCCTTGTCAACCCACAGCAGGCGTCCGGTGTCGAGATCGGCGCATCCGATCGCCGACTGATAGGCGCGCGCGCACGCCATCGAACCTCCGATCGCAGGCACACCGGTGATGCTGACCACGCGCTCGACCTCGGTGATGCCGCGGGGTCGCGCCAACGTCACAGCCCAGCGTTGCGCCCCCGTTGCAATGGCGACGGATTCAATCCGCCCCTGCGCCGTGCCGACCAGCAGCGAATCCCCCTGAACCGCAAGACCCGAGGCCTGATGCAATAAAAGGGCTGGGGCTCGGGATTCGGTGGACCATAACTTTTGCCCGTTCGCCGCGTTGAAGGCCCACAGACGCTGGTCGGCGCCCTGCACGACCACGGTTCCACCGGTCACGACCGGCGCGGTGATCACGCTGGTGGGAAGCTGGTAAAGCCACAGCAGTTGCCCCTGCGACCCAAGCGAAACCAGCTGATTGTGCCGATTCACGACGGCGGTGAAGGTGCCATCGCTGCCCGTCGCGGCACTGATGCCGCCCTTGATCCGTACACGCCATGCCTCGTGCCCGCTTTTGGCATCGATGCGCATCACGGTTCCATCGCTCGATGCCACCACCACACCACCTTGCACGACGGCCGTCGCAAAAGTGGAAGGCACAGGCCCGATATGAACGACCCATGCCGTCTTGGCCTGCAGGATGGAGGCCACGGGGGACAACGGCGTGGGGTCGGGCCGCTTCGGCCCGGAGGCGCAAGCCGCCAGTGTCAGGGCTGCGACTGCGGCAAGCAGGTAACGTGGGAAACGACTCATGATGCGTCGCCTCCCACGCTATTGAGCTTGAGCTGGACGAGTTGGCGATAGCCCGCATCGGGCGGCAATGCCTTCAAGGCGTTTTCATAGGCCTTGCGGGCCTGCTCGCGCTGGCCCAGTAGCGCATAAATGTCGCCGCGCCGCGCCGCGAACAAGGCATCGAAAGCGGGAGAAGGCGACTGCTTCACGGTTTCGAGCGCGGCCTGCAGCTGTTTGGCATCGACCTGCAGGGCCGAGAGATTCAATAAGGCCGCGGCGCGATAAGCCTGGCTTGGCGCATGCTCGGCCGTCCAGCGCAGCTCGGTTTCGGCCGAGGCGATCTTGCCAGCGTCTGCATAGGCCTTGGCCATGGCCAAGCCGCCCATTTGTGCGTAGGGACTGTCGGGATACTTGCCTTGCAGATCGGCCCAGGCCGGAACGGCCTTTTGCAGATTTCCCGCGCTGATTTCCTTGTTGATCTGGTCGAACAACGCAGAGGTTTGCGCGGCTTGTCGGGCCTGCCACCACTGCCAGCCGGCGTAGCCCGCCCAGGCCAGGCCTGCGGCGAGGATGATGGACGAAATCAGTGTGCCCCAGCGGTTCCAGAAATCGCGCAGGTTGTCGATCTGGTCTTGTTCTTCGAGGTTGTAGCTCATGGATGTGCGCGTCGGTTCAACCGTTCATTCTAGGGGGCCGAGGCTGTCGATGAGTCCGGATACCGGATCGAGAGGCAGGCGGCGCTGCTGTCCCGCCTCGCGCTGCTCCTGACGCAAGGCCTTGACCGTCACCTCGCCTGCGGTCCATTCGTCCTCGCCGAAAATCAGGGCATGGCGCGCACCGCTGGCATCGGCTTTTTTCATCTGCGATTTCATGCCCCCGCCACCGGCGTGCAAGACCACGCGCAATCCCGCGGCGCGCAGACGCTCCGCCGTTTGCATGGCCACGGCCAGGGCCGGCTCGTGGGCCAGTACGACATAGGCGTCGAGTTCCTGGGCAGGCGGCTGCACACCGCCCTGCTCCAGCAAATCGAGCACGCGCTCCACGCCGAGAGCCCAGCCGCAGGCGGGAGCAGGCTTGCCGCCGATCTGCTCGATCAGGCCGTCATACCGTCCCCCCGCGCACACCGTGCCTTGCGCTCCCAGCCTGTCCGTCACCCACTCGAACACGGTGAGGTTGTAGTAATCCAGCCCTCGCACCAAGCGTGGATTGACGGTGTACGCCTGGCCTGCGGCGCGCAGCAAGGCCTGCAAGCCCTCGAAATGTGCGAGCGATTCGGCGCCCAGCTCGTCCATCAGGCGCGGCGCCGCATTCACCAGGTCCTGCATGTGCGGATTCTTGGTGTCCAGAATGCGCAGCGGATTGCTGTGCAGGCGACGGCGGCTGTCGTCGTCGAGCCGGTCGAGGTGATGCTCGAAATAGCTGATCAGCTTCTGGCGATGACGCAGCCTCTCCTCGGGCTGCCCCAGGCAATTGAGCTCCAGGCGCATGTCCGTCAAACCCAGCATCTGCCAGAGTCTGCGCGCCATGAGGATCAGTTCCGCATCCACGTCGGGGCCGGCGAAACCCAGGGCTTCCGCGCCAACCTGATGGAATTGGCGGTAGCGCCCGCGTTGCGGGCGCTCGTGGCGGAACATCGGCCCGCTGTACCAGAGCCGCTTGCCGCCGTCGTACAGCAGGTTGTGCTCGACGCAGGCGCGCACAACCGCCGCCGTGTTCTCGGGGCGCAGCGTGAGCTGCTCGCCATTGAGCGCATCGGTGAAGCTGTACATCTCCTTTTCGACGATGTCGGTGACTTCGCCAATGCTGCGCACGAACAACGCGGTGGGTTCGACGATAGGTGTGCGGATATTGCGGTAGCCATAGGCACGCATGAGCTCACGCACCTGGGCCTCGAACCATTCCCAGGCGGCCGATTGCGGCGGCAACAGATCGTTCATGCCTTTGACGGCATTCAGTTTTGGATTCATGCGGAGATCACTTCGCTGGGGCCGTGTGGCCCCAGCGAAGTCGGATGTAGTTGTTGACGATGTCGAGAAATTGCTCGGCAATGCCTTCGCCGCGCAAGGTGTAGCGCTTTTCGCCGTCGACGAACACCGGCGCGGCCGGCTGCTCGCCGGTGCCGGGCAGGCTGATGCCGATGTCGGCATGGCGGCTTTCCCCTGGCCCGTTGACGATGCACCCCATGACCGCAAGGCGCAGCGTCTCCACCCCTGGATACTGGGCGCGCCAAACAGGCATCTGGGCGCGCAGGTGCCGGTCGATGTCCTGGGCCAGTTCCTGGAACACGCTGCTCGTGGTGCGCCCGCAACCCGGGCAGGCCGTCACGCTGGGCACGAAGCTGCGCAAACCCAGGGCCTGCAGGATTTCGAGCGCGACCACCACTTCCTGGGTACGGGCCTCGCCGGGCGCGGGCGTCAGGGAGACGCGGATCGTGTCGCCGATACCCTCCTGCAGCAACACCGACAAGGCTGCCGCGGACGCCACCGTGCCCTTGGTGCCCATGCCGGCCTCGGTCAGGCCGAGATGCAGGGAATAGTCACAGCGGCGCGAAAGTTCGCGGTAGACGGCGATGAGATCGCGCACCCCGGACACCTTGCACGACAGCAGGATCTGATGGCCCGGCAGCCCCAGTTCCTCGGCGCGCCGCGCCGACTGCAGCGCCGAGCTGATGAGCGCCTCGTACATCACTTGCTGCGCATCGCGCGGCGCCGGCAGGCTGGCATTGGCGTCCATCAGCGCGGCGAGAAGTTCCTGGTCCAGGCTACCCCAGTTGACGCCGATGCGCACCGGCTTGTCCCAGCGCACGGCGACCTCGATCATCTGGGCGAACTGGCGGTCTTTCTTGTCGCCCTTGCCGACGTTGCCCGGATTGATGCGGTACTTGGACAAGGCTTGCGCGCAATCGGGATATTGCGTCAGCAGCAAATGGCCGTTGTAGTGGAAATCGCCGATCAGCGGGACATCGACGCCCATGCGGTCGAGTTGCTCGCGGATCGCCGGCACAGCCGCGGCCGCCTCTGGCGTGTTCACCGTCACGCGCACCAGCTCCGAACCCGCCTGCGCCAGTTCTTTGACCTGGATGGCCGTGCCGATGACGTCGACCGTATCGGTGTTGGTCATCGACTGCACGCGCACCGGGGCGTCACCGCCGATCGCGATGACATGCCCGCCCCAGGCGACTCGCGCTTGGCGTGTGGGGCGCCGCCGTGGCACCGCGTCGGGAATCACAGCTGTGTCCATCAGGGTTTGGGGAGCGTCAGACGCGCGACGTTATTGTTCGGGGTCGTGGCCAGGGCCACGGGTGTTCCATCCAGACTCACCTGGGTATGAGCGGCGTTTCCGACGACAAGTTGCACGGGGAAGTCTTGCCCGGTGAGCAAGACTTCCTGCGCACTGCCCTGCGCGAGCAACCCGGAAAAGAGGTTCTTACCCTGCCGGCTGCTTACCCGGATCCAGCTCTCGGCCGTGGTCAGCAGCTTCAGCACGGAAGCCGCGGCCTTCGGGCCGCTCGCCTGCGCGGCAGGCGCGGACGTCGCCACGGCCGGGGCAGAGGCCATGGCCATGGACGAAGTCGGCTGGGTTTGCCCGCTTGGGTTCACGGCTGCCGTATCGGCGAGGGTCGGCGTTGGGGCCGGAGCTGCAACAGGCTCTTTACGCATGGCTGTCGAGGCCTGTTCGCTCGAAACCGAACGAGGGAACCATCGCGCCAAGTCGTCACGGCTCGGCAGGAAAAAAATCAGCAACGCGGCGACGACGATGGCGCCGACGATCCACCACCACTTGCGAGAGCCGCCGGCCGCGGGACCTTGCCCGCCCATGGGCACCGGCTTGCGCGCGGGGGCGGCTTCCAGGCCGGCCTGGGCGCGTGGGGTCAGGACCGGCGGCAGCACGCGCATCATGGCTTCCGTATCGGCCTTCACCGCCTTGGCTGCGGCGCGCAGCAGGGCACGCGCGAAAGCAGGGTCTGGAAGCCGCTCCCATTCGCCGGCCTCGAGCGCCTGGATTTTGTCGGACGAGACCTTGAGTTGCGTGGCAAGCTCGCTCGCGCCCTTGCCGGCGGCTTCGCGCGCGGTGCGCAACATGGCGCCGGCCTTGGCCCTTGCGGCCCGTGGATCATCCGCGGCGCTTTCCGGCTCCATCAAGGGTTGGACCTCAGTGAGGGAGAATGCTTGGGTCATCGAAATGCCCCTGCTGGGCAGCAATGGCCTCGCGAGAATCCGGGAAACGCTGCTCCAGTTGCGTGGTCCAGTTACTTGCCGTCAAGGTGTCTCCTAATTGCCTGGCAATCAGAATGCCCAGCCACAAGGTCTGCGCGTTGGCATATTGCCCTGCGTTGACGCGGCTGATATAGAACAGCGCATCCTTGAGCTTGTTCTGCCGGTACAGCACCAGAGCCAAATTGGTGGACAGCGCCGGATTCGCCGCGTCAAGCGCAAAACCGGCGCGTAACGTCTTTTCGGCGCCGACGAGGTCGCCGTCGCGATACTGGCATACGCCATAAGCCAGGTCGGTCCGCTCCGGGTATCGGTAGCCGGGTGCGCGCAGCGCGCGGCGGAACATGGTGAACGACTCGGCGTAGCGCTTGTGGATGCACAGGAACCAGCCATAGTTGTGCAACGCGTCGGCGTTGTTCGGCGCGATCGACAGGGCCTTGTGGAAGCTCTGCTCGGCCTGTGTGTTGTCGCCCAAACTCATCTGGATCAGCGCCTGCATGGTGTAGGCCGGCACATAGTTGGGCGCCTGCGCCAGGGCCTTGCCCACCTCGGCCAGCGCGACCTCGGCCTGCCCACGCTGGTAATACCCCTCGGCCAGTTCCAGGCGGACCTGCGCGTTCTTGTCGGCCTGCGCGCTCCCCGTCCCGGGAACGGAAGAACCCGCGCCGGATTGCGCGGTGTTGCTGGCGCAACCACCGAGCAGCGGCAAAGTGAGGCACAGCAGCAAGGGCGCAAGCAACGAGGATGCAAAACGTCCGGCCCGGCGGTACGGCATGTTCATGGCATCAGATCAGGTTTGGCGAGCGGTGGACGGGACTGGCAGCGTCGGCCCGAATGGGAATGATGGGTTGGCTCGGCGCAACAACGGCAGCACCGGGTCGGGTCAGCTTGCGGCTGGTGCGGTCCTGCACGTCGCCGGCCAACTGGCCGCAGGCAGCGTCGATATCGTCCCCGCGCGTTTTCCGCACCGTGGTGACGAAACCGGCATCCATGAGCGTCTGGGCAAATGCCAGGATGCGGTGGCTTGGGGATCGCTTGAGGCCGGATTGTGGAAAGGGGTTGAAGGGGATGAGGTTGAACTTGCAGGGAAAGCGGTTGCGCAGGAGCTCGACGAGCTGCCGCGCATGCTCGGGCAAGTCGTTGACGCCATCGAGCATGCAGTATTCGAAAGTGATGAAATCGCGGGGCGCATGCGCCAGATAGCGTTCGCAGGCAGCCAGTAGTTCGGCCAGCGGATACTTGCGGTTCAGCGGCACGAGGTCGTCGCGCAGGGCATCGTTCGGCGCGTGCAGCGACACCGCCAGCGCCACCGGGCAGTCGCTGGCGAGCCGGTCGATCATGCGCACCATGCCCGCGGTGGAAACCGTGACGCGCCGGCGCGACAGCCCGTAGCCGTCGTCGTCGAGCATGGCGCGCAACGCGGGCACGAGGGCGCCGTAGTTCTGCAACGGCTCGCCCATGCCCATCATCACGACGTTGGAGATCGCCCGCTCGCCCGGGGCCAGGCCCAGCGCCTGACGCATGCTGAACTCGGCCTGCCAAAGCTGGGCGAGGATCTCGGCGCTTGTGAGGTTGCGGCTGAAGCCCTGCGCGCCGGTGGAGCAGAAGCGGCAGGCCATGGCGCAACCGGCCTGGGTTGAAACGCATAGCGTGTTGCGTTGCGCCTCGGGAATGAACACGGTTTCAACCGCGTTCCCGCTGCCCACGTCGAACAGCCATTTCACGGTGCCGTCGCGCGAGCGCTGCTCGGTCAGCGCCGGCAAGCCCTCGATCCGCGCTTCTTGCTGCAGCCAGGCGCGCAAGGGTTTGGCCAAGTCGCTCATGCCCGCAAAATCGGTGGCGCCTTTCTGGTGCATCCAGCGAAACACTTGACGCGCGCGGAAGGGTTTTTCCCCGTGCGCGTCAAACCAGCCCACCAGGCCAGCGCGATCGAACTGAAGCAGATTGGTGGTGGACATGGCTGGATCCGCGGCCGTTCAGCGGGAGAAAATCCAGTTGGACGGAAAGAAGAAGGCGATTTCGGACGCCGCGTTCTCTGCGCTGTCGGAGCCATGCACCGCGTTGGCATCAATGCTGTCGGCAAAATCGGCCCGGATGGTTCCAGGCGCAGCCTTCTTCGGGTCCGTGGCCCCCATCAGTTCGCGGTTCTTGACGATCGCATTGTCGCCTTCGAGCACTTGCACGAGGACGGGGCCCGAGACCATGAAATCCACGAGATCCTTGAAAAACGGACGCTCTTTGTGCACGGCATAGAAACCTTCGGCTTCGGCGCGCGACAGGTGCATCATGCGAGCACCCACCACTTTAAGGCCGGCCGTCTCGAAGCGGTCGATGATTTTGCCGATGCAGTTCTTGGCGACGGCGTCGGGCTTGATGATAGAGAGCGTGCGCTCCATAGGATTTTTTCTCCAGAAATCAAGTGATTAAAAATGAATTGTAAAGCGGCAAGTGATGACAGACAGTGACGCCCCGCACTGGCGCACGGGTGATACCGCATACCGGACGCATGGGTCTCAACGCGGGAAGTTGCGACGCTTGCCGCCCTGCCCCGCGCCCTGCCGCGGCGTTTGCACCTGGCCTAGGGCCGAGCGCATGGGATCGGGCTGCTCCCCGCCCGTCTTCTTCCCCGGCTTGCCGCGCGCCGCGCGCGGCTTGTTGCCGCCGCGTGCGCCTGCTCCCTTGCCGAACAGCGCGTCCACGGCGCTCATCGCGTAGCTGTTGGGACCGGGCTCGCGCTCGGGCAGTTCGCGGTCATCGGCCAGACCGCGCTGGCCTGCGAGCCTGGCCTCTCGGCTGGCCCTGCCGAACAGCGCGTCCACGGCGCTCATCGCGTAGCTGTTCGGCCCTGGTTCACGCTCCTCGCCAGCCCCACGGCCGCCGCCACGGTGCGCTTCGTTGCGATCACCTCGCCCTTCCTTGCGCATCGGCTTCCCGGGCGCTGCCTGCCCGTTCTGCTTCGGGCCACGAGGCCTGCCAGCGCCGGGCTGTGCACCGGCACCAGCGTGGTTCATTATGGCTTTGACATCTTCACGCTCGATTTCGGCAAAATCGCCGCGCCGCAAACCGGCGGGCAGCGCGATGGAACCATAGCGCACGCGGATCAAGCGGCTGACCGTCAGGCCGACGGCCTCGAACAGCCGCCGCACTTCACGGTTGCGTCCTTCCGCAATGGTCACCCTGTACCAGCGATTGGCCCCTTCGCCGCCGGCCTCCTCCAGGCTCAGGAACCGTGCCGGACCATCGCTGAGGTCGACCCCCGCCAGCAATTTCTGGCGCGTCTCCTCGTCCACCTGCCCCAGCACGCGCACGGCGTATTCGCGCTCGACGCCCTGGCTCGGGTGCATGAGCTTGTTGGCCAATTCGCCCGAGGTGGTGAACAGCAACAAGCCTTCGGTATTGATGTCCAGGCGGCCGATCGCGGTCCACTTGGCGTTCTGCACGCGCGGCAGATTGCGGAACACGGTGGGGCGGCCTTCGGGATCCTTGAACGTCACCACCTCCCCCACCGGCTTGTGATAGACCAGCACGCGCGCCGGCGGGGGCGTGACGCGAAATTTCAGCGGCTTGCCGTTCACCTTGATCTGGTCGCCGGGCATGATGCGCTGGCCGAGGTGCGCGGGTTCGCCATTGACCGACACGCGCCCCTCGACAATGAGTTCCTCCATTTCCCGCCTCGACCCGACCCCGGACTGCGCCAGAACCTTGTGCAGCTTGGGCGCCTCCGGTGACGGAGCCAGCACGCGACGCGCGCCCGGCTCGGCCGCCTCGGCAATTTCCACGGCTCGGTCGAAATCGCCGGATACGACTTCCTCGATACGCACCGCAGGCACATTCTTGGCCGGGCCGCGCAGAGGGGAGTTGGGTTTTTTCTTGGGCTTGCCCTGACGCGGACGATCGCCCCGCGCGCCCTCATGGCGCTTGGCCTCGGCGGGCGCGGCATCGGACGGCACGGCGGCCTGATCCTCGGTCCGGGGCGCCTTGGCCTTGCCGGAGCGGCGATTGCGGCGGCGCTGACCCTCGCGTCCTGCTTCGCCCTCGGTAACGGCCTCGGCACTGATCTCGGCGTTTGGCTCAGCGGGAGCGGCGTCGGAACTCGGATTTTTGACGTGCCGAATTCCGGCTCGATCCTCCATGACATGGCTGCCAAGGTCGGCGTCGGCGGCCGGTTTCATGGCAGGGGCCTCTGCCTGCTGGACCGGCTCGGCGCCTGCGCCTGAGGTTGAATCGTGTTGTTGCATGGGCGTGAAAGGTGTGGGGATCGGAACGAACCGCTTCAGGCGGCGGGCAGGGAATGTGGCAGGGAAGTCGGCGCGGATTGGGCTTCCTCGGCCAAGGTCAAGGAAGGGGAAGAAGGCTCGCTGCGTCCCGCGTCCGTGTCGGACAGGGATGCGCCCGGACCCGGGCCGTCGGGCGAATCGGGATCGGAAACGGTGTCAGGCAGCGCCAGGAGATCGATCTGCTGCGGATCGGTGGGCGCCGCGCCGGGCTGCAGCGCCGGGAGGTCCGAGATCGATGCCAGGCCGAGATCATCGAGAAACTGGCGTGTCGTGGCATACAGCACGGGGCGCCCCGGGCCCTCGCGGTGGCCGATGGCCTCGATCCAGCCACGGTCCTCGAGCTGGCGCAGGATTTGCGCGTTGACGACGACGCCTCGAATGTCCTCGATATCGCCACGCGTGACGGGCTGCCTGTGCGCGATGATGGCCAAGGTCTCCTGTACCGCGCGGGAATAGCGCGGCGGCTTCTCGGGGTTGAGGCGCTGCAGGTAAGGCTGCATGTCCTCACGGCTCTGAAACCGCCAGCCGCCGGCCACCGCGCGCAACTCCACGCCGCGATCCTGCCAGTCGCGGCGCAGTTCGTCGAGCAGCAGGCGCAGGGTATCGGCGCCGAGCTGCTCGTCGAACAGGCTGCGCATCGCGTTGATGCTCAAAGGTTGGGTGGCACACATCAGCGCGGTCTCAACGACCCGCTTAGCCAGTGCAATATTCATGCGTCACAGGAACCGTGCGCCGATGGAAGACTGCCGGAATGGGACTTCGGCAGGACGGGTTGCATGAACCCAGGGCCAAGCTGCAGCGCTACGTGGGATTGATTTTAGCCTATGCCATGCCAGGAGGCCATCGCGCGCTCATGGCGCATCGGGCTGGGCCGCCGGATGCGCCATGGCAAAGGCGGGAAGTTGCATGCAGGCGTCGAACACGCGCATCAAATCGGGGACGGCTTGCAGATCACAGGCGAAGCGTTGCGCGTTGTAGATCTGCGGGACCAGGCAGCAGTCGGCCAACCCGGGAGAACCGCCGTGCGCGTAAGGACCGGGTGGTCCCGGCCAGCGCCGCCACTGCTCCTGCCAGGCCTGCAAACCCGCGTCGACCCAATGCCGATACCAGCGTAGGCGCGCCTCCTCGTCGGCGCCGAACTCGCGCTCCAAATAGTTCAGCACCCGCAGATTGTTGAGCGGATGGATGTCGCAGGCGATGGCCAGGGCCAGGGCGCGCACACGGGCGCGGCCCGGCGCATCGGCAGGCAGCAGCGCGGGTTCGGGATGGCGCTCCTCGAGATAGTCCAGAATGGCCAGCGACTGCGTGAGCATCAGGCCGTCATCGGCCAGCACCGGGATCAAGCCCTGCGCCGAACGCTGCAAGTGTTCGGGCTGACGCTGTTCTCCCCGCGCCAGGTGAATCGCCACCATGTCATACGGCAGACCCTTGAGATTGAGCGCGATGCGCACCCGGAATGCCGCCGAGGAGCGGAAGTAGCTGTAGAGCGTGCGCATTCAAATGCCGTGCCGTGACGGCACCTGCCCGGTGGCGACGTCCATGGGCGCGGAACAAGCCGTCGCGGCGGCGGCCCGCGCGGGCTTGGGCGCATAGAACGCATCGGCATGCACGTCGCCGGGTGGAAGGCCGCGTTCGAGCATGGCGGCACTGACGGCCTCGACCATGGCAGGCGAGCCGGCAAGATAAATCTTGGCCTCGCTGAAATCGGTCACGTCCGCCAGCAGGGCGTCGCCCACACGGCCGGCCCGATCCTGCGCCCCTGCCCCATTCTCGACCACGATATGGGCGCGAAAGTTGCGAAACTCGCGCGCAAGCGCGGCAAGATCCTCGCGACCGTAGACTTCCCCGGCCGATTTGAATCCGGTATAGAGCGTCACGCGGTCGAGTTTCCCGTTGTTGAGCGCGGTTTTCACGATGCTGAGCATGGGCGCCAATCCGGTACCCGCCGAGACCGCATAGAGCGGACCCTCGTGACGCGGACGGAAATGGCTCGACCCCATGGGCCCGTCGACGAAGATGGTGCCGCCGACCTCGATGCCGCGCCCGAGCAAGCCGCTGAATGCCCCAGTCGGCGTGCGCCGGATGTGAAACTCCAACTCGTCGTCGTATTCCGCGTCCACCGGGGTACTGGCCATGGAGAAATCGCGCGCGATGAAGGAACCATCGGCCGTGCCGACGCTGAGCTGGGCATACTGCCCGGCAGAGAAGATGAAGGGTTCGCCATCGCGGTCCACGTAGCGGATTTTCAGGCGCAGCCCGAACACCTCGGGCGCCAGCTCGCGCAGGCCGATCACTTCCGTGACCAAATGGCGCTCTGGATGCACGATGTAGTCGTCGCTGTCGACCAGGCGCAGTTGCACATCGCCCTTGATCCTGCTGCAGCAAGCCAGGATCACCCCCTGCGCGCGCTGTGTTTCGGGCAGGGCCGTGTCCTTGTAGTCCTGCATGAGCACTTCGCCGCGCTCCAGCACGCATTTGCAGCTGCCGCACTCCCCCTGCTTGCAGGAGTAATGAATGGGCACCTTGTGCCTGCGCAGAACCTTCAGCAGGTTGTCGTCGAGGTCAGCCTGCAGTTCGAGGCCGCTTGCGGGAAAGGAGATGATGGGCATGGGTTTCCAGGCTGTCGCATCGGGCGCGTACAAGCATGCATTGTTTCAAAACCGCGGCAGCGCCGATTCTCCGGCCTGGAATGCCCGCAAACCGCGGCCACCAGCCGCCCCGCAAGCCCTGCAACAATAGATGCATGCACCCACGCCAGATCCAGCATTGCAACCAGTGCGGCACCGCCGTGGAGCACCGCGTGCCCGAAGGCGATACCCATGCCCGCGCCGTTTGCCCGGCTTGCGGCCACATCCAGTACGAGAATCCGCGCAATATCGTGGGGACGCTGCCAGTGTGGGAAGACCGCGTGCTGTTGTGCAAGCGGGCCATCCAGCCGCGCTACGGCTTGTGGACCCTGCCTGCGGGCTTCATGGAAATGCACGAGACCACCGAGCAGGGGGCGCTGCGCGAAACCCATGAAGAAGCGGGGGTCGAAATCGAACTCGACGGGCTGTACTGCATGGCCAACGTCAAGCCTGTGAGCCAGGTCTATCTGCTCTATCGCGCCCGCATGCTGCGGCCTCATTGGGAACCTGGCCCCGAGACGCTCGAAGCCCGACTGTTCGGCGCGACGGAAGTGCCCTGGGACCAACTGGCATTCCGCACGGTACGCGAAACACTCGAGCGTTTTTTCGCCGAGCAGCGGACCGGCCGCTACAGCCTGCAGATCTTCGATATCGATTGAGGCCAGGACCGCCGCGCGCCCTCGACGCCGCAAGACGGCTCAGATCACGCAGAACCCATGCACGCCGAGGCTGTCACCCGCGTGCAGCAGTCTCCAGAATCCCCAAGCGGCGAAGGACAGCATCACGCCCGCCGCAGCAACACGGGTCGCCCTGGCCGTGGCTCGCTGGCTCACCCGGCGCAGCACATGGCCGGCCAGCAGCATGTGCGGCAGGGTGCCGAGACCAAAGGCCAGCATGGCCGTGGCGCCGTAGACGGCGCTGCCGGTCAGCAAGGCCAGCGAGAGCGCCGAATACACCAGACCGCAAGGCAGCAAACCCCACATCAAACCCGCGCCGAAGCGCCGCTGTGCGTTCGACAGGGGCAGTATGCGGTCAAGAAGCCGGATGCCTTGGTGCGTGATGTTCTGCCGCAAACCCTGTGTCCAGCCGACGCGCGCGGACCCCCACCCCGTGAGTCGGGGCCAGCGAACGCCCAATGCGGTCCGCAAAAGCCACAAGCCGCTGGCGGCCAGCACGGCGTTACCGACGCCATATAGCGCGAGCTGGGTCGGGCGCGCCTGCAGCGCCCACAGCCCGGAACCCACCCAGCCAGCGATGGCACCGAGCGCCGCATAGGATGCCACGCGGGCGCCTTGCATCTGCGCCGCGCCCCAGAAAAGCTTGCGCGCCGGCAGCAGCGCCTGGGTTTGCATGGCGCGTTCGCTCGCCACGACCAGGCCGCCGCACATGCCGGCGCAATGCAAGCCACCGGTCAGTCCCATGAGCAACATGGTCAAAAGAATTGCGGTATCCATCAGCGATGTGCGATAGTTCAGTGATAAGCCTCAAGACCAAACCCACCATGAAAGCCATTCCCGCAGCATCGATCCACCGATTGGACAAACCCCATCCCTGCGACGTTTGCTTTCAGAGCCGGTTCTGTCTGCCCATCGCATTGCCGCAGGACGAACTCTCCCGCATGCGCGACATCATGCAAAGCACCATCCGCCTCGGCAAGGGAGAGCGCCTGTTCGAGGCCGGACAGGCGATGGACAAGGTCTTCTCGGTGCATGCCGGATCGTTCAAGTCGGTGGTGGGCAGCCCCGATGGACGGCAGCAGATCGTGGGCTTTCACGTGCCCGGCGAAATGATGGGGCTGGAAGGTTTTTCCGCGCGCCTCTACATGACCGACGTGCTCGCGCTGGAGGACAGCGAGGCCTGCGAAATCGACGTTCGCGTGCTGGAAAGCACCGCGCGCGACATACCGACGTTGCAGCACCAGATCCACTGCCTGATCGGCAACCGTCTGGCGCGTGCGCAGCAGGATCAGTTTGTCCTCGGCAGCATGCAGGCCGACGAGCGGCTTGCCCGCTTCCTGCTCGACCTGTCCGAGCGCTACAAGGCGCGCGGGCTGTCGCCCGACGAGTTCGTGCTGCGCATGAGCCGCGAGGAAATCGGCAGCTACCTGGGCCTGAAGCTGGAGACCGTCAGCCGGCTGATGTCGCGCTTCCACCAGGCCGGACTCGTGCATGTCGCGCAGCGCCAGGTCCGCATCACCAACCGCGACGGCCTGGCCGAATTGTTGGTGCCGCAGGAACGCTGAACGAATCAGCCTGGCCGTGCGGGTCGTCACGGTCAGTCATCCCACTGGGCATCGCGGCGGCAGCCGAACAGCCACAGATTGAGCGCGCTTGCGGCGTAGCACAGCAGCCACAGCAGCAAAAAGACCAGGGTGTACATCCCCAGGTGCGAGATGCCAGCGGGGTGACCGAACAGGACGACTTCTCCGGGGTCGATGGCGCTGAACAGCAGGGCCGTTGCCGGGAAAGCCACCAGGAACGATGGCCACATGGCGCGGAGGTAGTTCGGGTTGCGGGTACGCATGCGCGCTTCTCACACGCCAGGCTGCAAGGGAGAGGCCGCCCCCGGCTTCCAGACCCCCGACAGGCGCCACTGTGGCGACTCGGCGGTGACGGCGTAACGCACGGCCTCGGTCGGCACGTGCCCAACGTACCGTCCCGGTGCTGTGCGACGTAACTCGACCCGCAGATCATGCTCCGGCGCGTAGGGGTGGCGCAAGCGCAGCAGCAACCCCGTGTCGACGACGTCGGGCTCGACCTCCAGCACAACATCCTGCCCGCGCTGGTCGAGACGCCCTTGCAGATGCATGGCCTTGGCGCGGAGTTCCTTGTCGATGTCATGTCCCACGGCAAGGCCCTTCTTGTAGTAGTGCTCGGTGACCAGGCTGTCGGCATGGATGGCGGCGATCGCGATGGTCGCCAGACTGGCCACGACCACGGTGCCCGGAAGCCCCAACAGGATCCAGGGCCATGGCTCTTTCCACCAGGGGCGCGGCGCTGCCGCTTGCAGGGTTCTCATGCTGAGTCTCCTCGAAGAGTTGCGGGGATCAGGGCACAATGAATGTCGATTCACTGCGCACGACAACCGGCTTGCCGTCATCGGAACGCGCGGTGATTTCGATCTTGTAGACGCCCTTGCGGGCATCGTCGGTCGGCATGGCCAACTCCAGCGGGCGCAGCACATTGGTGGAAGGCGCCAGATCCACCGCCCCGCGCGGGCTGATCACGGCGAGCCCCGGCAAACCCTTGACTTCGAAGGTCATGCGGTGTGGTTTTTCGGAGGCGTTCATCAGCTGCACCTGGTACAGGTTCTCGAGCATGCCGCCGGGAATCTCGCGCGCGAGCACGCGTCGGTCGCGCATCACGTTGAGCTTGACCGGCTCGCGCACGACCAGGCCGCCGATGAACACACCCACCATCAGCAGCAGGATGGCGCTGTAGATCAGGATGCGCGGACGCAGAAGGTGCGCCCATTGCTGCGCCCGGCCCCAGTGCTTCAGCAGCGCGTTTTCGCTGGAATAGCGGATCAGCCCGCGTGGCGTGTTCATCTTGTCCATCACCTGGTCGCAGGCGTCGATGCAGGCTCCGCAGCCGATGCACATGTATTGCAGGCCTTCGCGGATGTCGATGCCGGTCGGGCAGACCTGCACGCAGATGGAACAGTCCACGCAATCGCCCTTGCCCTGAGCACGGGCCGGGGCGTCCTTCTTGCGCTTGCCGCGGGGCTCGCCGCGCGCGGGGTCGTAGGTGACGATGAGGGTGTCACGGTCGAACATGACGGACTGGAAGCGCGCGTAAGGGCACATGTACTTGCACACCTGCTCGCGCATGAAGCCGGCGTTGCCGTAGGTGGCGAAGCCGTAGAACAGGATCCAGAACGTCTCCCAGGGTCCCAGGGCGAACGACACCACCTCGCCGGCGAGGGCGTGGATGGATGTGAAATAGCCGACAAAGGTGAAACCCGTCCATAAAGCCACTGCGGCCCACAACCCATGCTTGAGCGACTTGCGTGCGAACTTGCGCGCATCCATCGGCTGCGAATCGAGCCGGATGCGTGCCAGACGATCGCCCTCGACCTTGCGTTCGATCCACATGAAGATCTGGGTATAGACCGTTTGCGGGCAGGCGTAGCCGCAAAACAGCCGCCCGGCAATCGCCGTGAACAGAAACAGCCCGTAGGCCGAAATGATGAGCAGCAGCGCGAGAAAGATCACATCTTGGGGCCACAGCACAAGCCCGAAAAAATAGAACTTGCGCTGCACCAGATCGAGCAGCACCGCCTGGCGCCCCTCCCATTGCAGCCATGGCAGGCCGTAGAAGATGATCTGGGTGAACCACACCATGGCCCAGCGCCAGTTGGCGAAAACGCCGGTCACCGAGCGCATGTAGATTTTCTTGCGCGCCTCGTAGAGCAACTCTTCGGTCGCCTGCAGTTCGCCGTTCGCCTGTCCTGGGGAGGATGTACTCATGGAACGTGTGCCGAGAAGCCGCGAGGCCGCGTCAAGGGTTGCCGGTCGCCTTCTGGCCATGGCTCAGGCCGAACACATACGCAGCGAGCACATGGATCTTCTCCGGCCCGAGGATGTTCTTTTGCGCCGGCATGTGCGCGCTGCGCCCCATCTCGATGGTGTGCTCGATGGTCTGCAGGCTGGATCCGAACAACCAGTACCGGTCGCTCAGATTCGGCGCGCCAAGCGCCTGGTTGCCCTCTCCGCTCGCGCCATGGCAGCCGGCACAAGCGGTAGCGAACAACGGCTTGCCCTTGGCGGCCAAGGCTGCGTCATGCGAGAGCCCGGAAAGACTGCGCACGTAATGGGCAACTTCAGCCACTCCCTGCTTGCCGCCGACCGCCGCACCCATCGGCGGCATCATGCCCTGACGGCCGTCGGTCAGGGTCTGCACGATGGTGTCGGGCTGGTTGCCGTACAGCCAGCTCTTCTCACCCGAGACCGTCAGATTGGGGAAACCCTTGGAGCCGCCGGCGTCCGATCCGTGGCACTGCGAGCAGTAGGTCAGGAACATGCGCTGGCCCGTGGCCATGGCCTGTGGGTCTTTCGCCAGCTCGGGGATGGGGGTCTGCATGTACTTCGCGTACAGCGGACCGATGCGCTGCTCGTAGGCCCGCGACTCGGCCTTGTACATCTGGTCGCTGGAGAAGCCCAGGATTCCGTTCCAGAACCCCAGACCGGGGTAGAGGATGAGATAGACGATGGAGAAGATCAGGGTCAGGATGAACAACCCCATCCACCAGCGCGGCAGCGGATTGTTGAATTCCTGCAAATCGCCGTCCCAGACGTGGCCCGTGGTGGCGATGACCTGCCCGTTCTTGTCGCGAAACACGGTCTGTTTGGCCGTACCGCGCAGGAAAAGGAACAGCGCGACGATGGAGACGATGGTCACGCCACCGATCCAGTAGGCCCAGCCGGGGGAATAAAACTGGTTCATGGTTCAAGTCCTCGGGTTGTGCGCGTCACCGGACTGGGTCTCGGGCGACGTCTTCGAGTCAAGGAAGGGAATCATCCCGTCCTCCTCATGTTGTTTCTTGAAGCGCGGTGCGTAGGCCCACCAGACGATGCCGAGAAAGACCAGGAAAGCCAGCACCGTGGCGATGGATCCGATCAAGCCTGTCATGGCCTGCTCACTGGTGAATGTTGGACAGCGCCAGGCCCAGGCCCTGCAGATAGGCGATCAGCGCGTCCTCCTTGGTCTTGCCCTCGAGCTCCTTGGGCGCGGCCGCGATCTCGGCCTCGGTGTAAGGCACGCCCAGGGTGCGCATGGCGCGCATCTTGGCCTGGATCAGACCGGCCTCGGCCGGCTCGTGCTGCAGCCATGGATACGCCGGCATGATGCTTTCCGGCACCAGGTCGCGCGGCTGGCGGATATGGATGCGTTGCCATTCGTCGGAATAGCGTCCGCCGACGCGGGCCAGGTCAGGCCCCGTGCGCTTGCTGCCCCACTGGAAGGGATGGTCGTACACCGATTCGCCGGCCACCGAGTAGTGGCCGTAGCGCTCCACCTCGGCACGCAGCGGACGGATCATCTGCGAGTGGCACAGATAGCAGCCCTCGGCCAGATAAACATCGCGGCCTTCGAGTTGCAGCGCCGTGTAGGGTTTGATCCCGGGGATCGGCTGGGTGGTGGTCTTGTCGAAGAACAGCGGCACCAGCTGCACGAAGCCGGCGATGCTGACGACGATGGCGACCAGCACGATCATCAGCCCGGCGTTCTTCTCGATGACCTCGTGATTGAATTTGAAAGCGGCCATGGTGGCGTCTCTCCAGTCTGTGATGGTTTTGCGTCAGGCGTGGGCGCCGGCCATGGCGGGCAGCGGCGCGTCCACCGCCTTGCCCTGGCGGATGGTGCGGTAGGCGTTGTAGAGCATCAGGCACATGCCGAAGAGGTAGATGCTTCCCCCCAGCAGACGGATGTAGTACAGCGGGATCACGGCCTTGACGCTCTCGATGAAGCTGTAGGTCAGCGTGCCGTCCGCCTGCATGGCGCGCCACATCAGGCCTTCGGTGACCCCCGCCACCCAGAGCGCGGCGATGTAGAGCACGACGCCGATGGTGGCGGTCCAGAAATGCCACTCGATGAGGCGCTTGCTCCACATCTGGGTCTGGCCCCACAGACGCGGGATCAGGTAGTACAGGCTGCCCATGGTGATCATGCCCACCCAGCCCATGGCGCCCGAATGCACGTGGCCGATGATCCAGTCGGTGTAGTGGCCCAGCGCGCTGACGGTCTTGATCGACAGCATCGGCCCCTCGAAGGTGGACATGCCGTAGAACGACAGCGCGGTGATCAGGAACTTGAGGATGGGGTCGTCACGCAGCTTGTGCCAGGCGCCCGACAGGGTCATGATGCCGTTGATCATGCCGCCCCAGCTCGGCGCCAGCAGGATGAGCGAAAACACCATGCCGAGCGACTGCGCCCAGTCCGGCAGCGCGGTGTAGAGCAGATGGTGCGGGCCCGCCCACATATAGGTGAAGATCAGCGCCCAGAAATGGACGATGGACAGGCGGTAGGAATAGATCGGCCGCTCGGCCTGCTTCGGGATGAAGTAATACATCATGCCGAGGAAGGACGTGGTGAGGAAGAAACCCACCGCGTTGTGGCCGTACCACCACTGGATCATGGCGTCCTGTGCGCCGGCGTAGGCCGAATAGCTCTTCCACGACAACAGACTGATGGGCAGCTTGACGTTGTTGACGATGTAGAGCAGCGCGATGGTGATGATGTAGGCGCCGAAGAACCAGTTGGCCACGTAGATGTGCGGCGTCTTGCGCTTGAACACCGTGCCGAAGAACACGATGGCATAGGCCACCCACACCACCACGATCAGCAGACTGATGGGCCACTCCTGCTCGGCGTACTCCTTGCCGCTGGTGATGCCGGCGGGATAGGTGAGGGCGCAAAGCACGATGACCGCAGTCCAGCCCCAGAAGGTGAAGTTCGCCAGTTTGGGTGCGAACAGCGGCACCTCGCAGGTACGCTGCACGATGTAGTACGAGGTGGCGAACAGCGCCGTGCCGCCGAAGCCGAAGATCACCGCGTTGGTGTGGACGGGGCGCAGCCGGCCCCAGCTGAACCACGCGATGCCGTAGGTCATGTCGGGCCAGATCAACTGGGCGGCGATGAACACGCCGACCAGCATGCCCACCGCCCCCCAGAGCAGGGTCAGCAAGGTGAACTTTCGTACTACCGCGTAGTTGTAGGCTTCCATCGTCAAGCTTTGCGCACGCATGTCATCTCCCTCTGAGTGCCCCAGGGGCGGCACACCGCCCCGCCCCCATGGGGGGTCAAGAAAACTTGGGAGCGGCCCGGCGTTTTCTTGAGAGGGCGGATTTCGTCATGGGTCGCAACGTAAGTCACGTTTGGTCGCAACTGGTTGACTTGTGTCAATCCGTACCTGCGCCTATCGAGATGTGTCGCGCGCTCAGCGCGATTTTTGCGCTGTATCAGTATCGTTCGGCGATGCGAGCCGATCCGCCGCGACATGCTCCACGCCCGGCCCGGCAGCCTTGTCGTCGTCCATCAGGATGGCATGCGCGGGCCCTTCCATGTCGTCGAACTGCCCGTGGCGGGCGGCCCACCAGAGGATGCCCACGACTCCGGCCACGATGAGCACGCTTACCGGAATCAGCACGATCAGCGCCCCCTCCATCTCAAACCCCGGCCTTGTCGAACCACGCCAGACGCGCGGAATTGAGCACGACCAGCAGCGACGAGATGCTCATGCCCACCGCCGCCCACAGTGGCGTGATGCTCCCGGCCACGGCCAGCGGCACGCACACCATGTTGTAGAGCACGGCCCAAGCCAGGTTCTGGCGCATGACGCGGCGCGCCTGCCGGCTCACGCGCACCAGCAGGGACAGCGCCCGCATGTCGTCGAATGCCAGCACGACGTCGGCCCCGGCACGCGCGATGGGCGCGGCGCTGGCGAAGCTCACCGACACGTCGGCCGCCGCCAGCGTGGGCGCATCGTTCACCCCGTCACCGACCATTGCCACACGCACCCCTTCCCGCTGCAAGGCTTGCACCCGGGCCAGCTTGGCCTCGGGCAGCATGCCTGCGTGCGCCACGGGGATGCCGACCCGTTGCGCCCATGCTTGCGCACGGTCGAGATGGTCTCCGCTGAGCAATTCCAGGTGGGCGCCATCGGCCTTGAGCCACTCGACGGCCTCGCGCGCCCCAGGCCGCAAACGCTCAGCCACCGCGATCAGGGCCAGGCGTGCGCCGTCGCGGCTCAATTCCAGCAAGGTTGCATCGGCTGGGATTGCGCCCTGGTCCGCCGCGTCTCGCCCATCCTGGGCCAACAGCGGCTTGCCGAAACGCAGGCCTTGGCCATTGACTTCGCCTTGCACGCCCTCGCCCTGCAAGACCTGCAGTTTGCTCGCCTCGGGAAGCGGCAGCCCGAGTTCCTTGGCCTGGGCAGTCAGCGCCTGCGCGAGCGGATGCTGCACCCCCTGCTCCAGCGCCGCGGCCATCGCGATCGCCTGCACCGCGGTCAACCCCTGCTGCAGCCACACGACCTGCACCTGTTCAGGCTGGCCGGTGGTGATGGTGCCCGTCTTGTCGAACAACCAGGCGTCCGCGGCGGCCACGAGGTCCAGGGCGTGACCTCGCGCCACCAGCACCCCGGCGCGCGACAGGCGCGCGGTGGCGGCGGCCAGCGCCGCCGGGACGGCCAATGACAAGGCGCATGGGCAGCTCACCACCAGAACCGCGATCACCGCCGGCACGATGCGCGCTGCATCCAACCACCACCAAAGAAGGGCCGTGGCGCTGGCCACGCCCAGCAGCGCCACGGTGAACCAGCGCGCGGCGACATCGGCCAAACGCGCGGCCTGCGGTTTGTGCACCAGCGCGCCGTTCATCAATGCCACCATCTGCGCGATGCGCGTGCCCTGCCCCGCCGCCTCGGCCCGGACCAGCAAGGGGGAGTCGACGTTCATGCTGCCGGCCAGCACACGGCTGCCCACCGTCTTGCGCACCGGCGCACTCTCCCCCGTCAGCAAGGCTTCGCCGGCATGGCTCTCGCCTTCGAGCACGGTTCCATCCACCGGAACCAGGCCGGCGCTGGGCACCTGCACCACATCACCGGCACGCACGCGCGTGATGGCCACGGTTTCCCAGCAGCCGGACGCCATGCGGCGGCGTACCGCAGCGGGCAACTGCTCGAGCAAGCTATCGGCCGCGTTGGTGCTGCGATGGCGCAGACCCGTCTCGACCAGCCGCGCCGTCAACAGGAGCGCGAGGAACATGGTGACCGAGTCGAAATACACCGGCCCCGTGCCGCGCACGACGCTGGCGACGCTGGCGGCGAACGCGCCCCAAAGCCCCAGCACCACCGGCACGTCCATGCCCAGACGCCGCATGCGCCAGTCGCGCGCGCTGCCGGCGATGAAGGTCCAGCCTGAAAACAGCAGGGTTGGCAAGGTGATGCTCAGGCTGGCCCAGTGGAAAATGGCCCGCTCCGCGGCGCTCAGGCCCTGGGGATCGACATAGCTCGGCCAGGCCAGCATCATCACCTGCATCATCGCCAGCCAGGCCACCAGGGTGCGCAGGAGGGCGAGGCGCGAGGCGCGCCGCTGCTGCGCCTCGTTGGCGTGCCGCACATTGGGCGCGGGCTTGTAGCCGATGCGCGCCAAGGCCTCGAGCAGGGCGCCCAGATGCACGCGGTTGTCGTCCCATTCCAGAAGAACACGACGCGTGGCGTAGTTCACCGCCGCCACGCGCACGCCGGGAATCGACAGCAGATGGCGTTCGATCAGCCACACGCACGCACCGCAATGGATGCCCTCCACCGCCACCAAGGTGCGCCAGATGCCGCCGCCCAGGTCCGTGGCGAACGCAGCGAGGAAGTCGCGATCGTCGAGGGCCTGCCATTGCTCACGCAGGCGCGCGATCTCGGCGTCCTGCAGTGCCGGCAGGCCCGTGGCGTCGCGCTTGTCGTAATACGCGCACAGCCCGCCTTCGGCGATCACCTGCGCTGCCGCTGAACACCCCCCACAGCAAAAATCCAGCGCCTCGCCTTCGATGCTGGCGCGCACGGGCGTCTGCGGCAGCGGTGCGCCGCAATGGTGGCAAGTCCTGCCCGCGGCGGCCTGGTCGATTTCAGCCTGCTGCGCGCGGGCCGATGTCAACACGGCCTGATTCATGCCGACATGCTAGGCAAGAGCCTGGGCAGGCGCCTTGCGTTGTATCAAAACATTTCTATCTATGCGGCGGCGCACACGGCGCCCATGCATTCAGTCGCGCCCCTTGCCCAGACGCGAGAATGCGGCGGCCATCGCGGACTGCGTGGCTTCGGGGCGCACGGCCGCGGCGGCGCGCCCACCACGGCCGCCCTGGCCCGGCCGCTGCGCCGAGGACACCCCAGATGGCTCTCCTGCCGCGGCCTGCCCGGATTGCTGCGTGCGCATACTCAAGCTGATGCGCTGACGCTGCACGTCCACCTCGAGCACGGTGACCTTGACGATGTCGCCCACCTTCACCACGTCGGCGGGGTCCTTCACGAAACGGTCGGCCAGTTGCGAAACATGCACCAGGCCATCGCAATGCACCCCCAGGTCGACGAAAGCGCCGAACGCGGCGACATTGGTCACGGTACCCTCCAGACGCATGCCGGACTGAAGGTCGTTGATGCTTTGCACCGCATCGTTCAGATGCGCCACGCGGAACTCGGGGCGCGGATCTCGGCCCGGCTTCTCCAACTCGGCGAGCACGTCGCGCACGGTGTACAGGCCGAAGCGATCATCGACGAAAGCGGCAGGCTTGATGGCCTGGATCGCCTGCGCGTTCCCCATCAAGAGCTGGATAGGCTGGCCTGCCGCCTGCAGAATGCGCTCGACCAACGGATAACTCTCCGGGTGCACGGCCGAGCGGTCGAGCGGGTTGTCGCCGTCCATGATGCGCAGGAATCCGGCCGCCTGCTCGAAAGTCTTGGCGCCCAGGCCGGGAACGTCGAGCAAGCTCTTGCGATTGCGGTAGGGCCCCGCGGCATCGCGCTGGTTCACGATGTGGGTGGCGATGCGCGCGTTCAGGCCGGCCACCCGCGCCAGCAGCGGCGCCGAGGCGGTGTTCACGTCCACGCCGACACGATTGACGCAATCCTCCACCACCGCGTCGAGCCTGCGCGCGAGCTGCCCCTGATCGACATCGTGCTGGTACTGGCCGACGCCGATGCTCTTGGGGTCGATTTTCACCAGTTCGGCCAGCGGGTCCTGCACCCGGCGGGCGATGGATACGGCGCCGCGCAGACTCACGTCCAGCTCCGGAAGCTCCTGGCTGGCCAGCTCGCTGGCCGAGTACACCGAAGCCCCCGCTTCGCTCACCACCACCTGCACCAACCCCATCTCGGGGTGGCGCTGCGCCAATTCGGTCGCCAGCTTGGCGGTCTCGCGGCTCGCGGTGCCGTTGCCGATGGACACGATGTTCACTCCATGCTTGCGGCACAGGCCGGTCAGGATGCGCAGGCTGCCTTCCCAGTCGCGCCGCGGTTCGTGGGGATAGATCGTCGCGGTTTCCAGCACCTTGCCGGTCGGGTCGGTGACGGCCACTTTCACCCCGGTGCGGATGCCGGGATCCAGGCCCATCACGGTCTTGGGTCCGGCCGGCGCGGCAAGCAGCAGATCTCGCAGATTCGCGCCAAACACGGCGATGGCTTCGGCCTCGGCCTGCTCGCGCAGGCGGCTGAACAGCTCCCGCTCGAGCGACAGCGAGAGCTTCACCCGCCACGCCCATTGCACGCAGCGCTGCAACCAATCATCGGCGGCGCGCTGGCGGTGCGCCCAGCCGATATGCGCCGCGATGCGCTGCTGCGCTGCGTTCAGCGCCGCAGCCCCCGCCGCGGCGGCGTCCGGCAGCTGCAGGCTGGCGTCGAGAATGTCCTGCGCGCGGCCGCGGAACACGGCCAACGCCCGGTGCGACGGCACGCGCGCGATGGGCTCGGCATAGTCGAAATAATCGCGGAAATTGGCCCCCTCACCTTCCTTGCCCTCGCGCACCTGGGCACGCAGCACGCCGCAGCCCCACAGCCATTCGCGCAATGGGCCCACCAGGGTGAAGTCCTCGGCCCAGCGCTCCACCAGAATGTCGCGCGCCCCGTCCAGGCAGGCCTGGGGCGTGGTGAAGTCGGAACCGTCCTCGCCCTTGGCCGGCAGAATGAAGCCGGCGGCCTCGGCCAGCGGGTCGCGCGCGGGATCGGTGAACAGCATGTCGGCGAGCGGATCCAGGCCCGCCGCACGCGCCTTTTGCGCCCGCGTGGTCACCCGCGGCTTGTAGGGCAGATACAGATCTTCGAGTTCCTGCTTCTGCGTGGCCGCCTGGATGGCGACCCGCAACTCCGGCGTCAGTTTGTTCTGCGCGGCGATCGACTTGAGGACGGCCGCGCGCCGCTGCTCGAGTTCGCGCAGATAACCCAGGCGGACCTCCAGCGTGCGCAAGTGTTCGTCGCTCATGCCCCCGGTGGCTTCCTTGCGATAACGGGCGATGAAAGGCACCGTGGCGCCAGAGTCGAGAAGTTCGACCGCGGCCTGGATCTGCGATGGGCGCAACTGCAGTTCGGAACTGAGCAGGCCCAGGATCTGGGCCTGCTGCGCCGCTGCATCGTCGAAGGGCGAATGTGTGGACATGGAAACCGCTCGGCAAAAACCGGGCAGTCTAGCCTCCTCGCCAAGGAATACCGCGGACCGGATTGTCCGTGAGGTAGAACTCGCAAATGCGCGCGGCATTGCTGCTGCAGCCCAGGTCCTTGCGCGGCAGGGTGTCGTACAGCTCCCGCTGCTGGCCGATTCGAGCCCGAGCTGGTGCGCCACGGACATGCCGATGAAAGCACAGCGCACGCAGTGCCCCTTGGGTTGGCCCTCTGTCATGTCGAGGGCATGACTGAGGGCGCCGGTTAGGGCCTGTTCACGCTATTTCTGCATCCGCGCAGACATAGCGTGAACAGGCCCTAGTTCGCACGGCTTGAGGTTTTGCATCGTTTGCCGTCCGGCCTCGCACACCGGGGCATGATGCCACGCCCCCGCATTACAGCGCGTTGATGGGTACTTTCAAATAGCTGATGCCATTGGACTCCGGCGGCGGCATGTCGCCGGCGCGCACGTTCACCTGGACCGAGGGCATGATGAGCGCGGGCATGCTGAGCTTGGCGTCGCGCTGCTTGCGAAACGCGACAAAGTCGTGCTCGCTGGTCGCGGCGTTGAGTTGTACGTTGCCATCGCGCTGCTCCTGCACGGTGCACACCCACTTGGCCGCGCGTCCGCCGGGCATGTAGTCGTGGCACATGTGCAGCTTGGTTTGTGGGGGAAGCCCGTATAGGCGCTGCACCGAGTGGTACAGCGTATGCGCATCGCCACCGGGGAAGTCGCAGCGGGCGGTGCCGTAATCGGGCATGAACAGGGTGTCGCCGACGAAGGCGCAGTCGCCCGCCAGATAAGTGACGCAGGCCGGCGTATGCCCCGGCGTGTGCATGACCCGCACCTTCAATTGTCCGACGGCCATCTCTTCGCCGTCGGCGAAGAGATGGTCGAAAGGCCGGCCGTCGCGCGGAATGGTGTCGTCATGGAACACCTCGCCGAAGACCTTCTGCACCTCCTTGATGTGCTCGCCGATGCCGATGCGCGCGCCGAAACGCTTCTTGAGGTAGGGCGCGGCCGAAAGATGGTCGGCATGAGCATGGGTTTCGAGCAGCCAGTCCAGCTTCAGGCCCTCGGCCTCGATGAAAGCCATGATGCCGTCGGCGAACGCGGTCGACGTACGCCCTGCCGCATAGTCGAAATCCAGCACGCTGTCGATCACGGCGCAATGCCGGGTGGCTGGATCGATGACGCAGTGGCAGGCCGTGCTGGACTGTTGGTGAAACCAGGAACGGACAGTCGGCCGATGACCTGTGAATGTACTCATACGGGTATCTCCTGACCTTTTGAGGATTTTCATGGACCTGAAAAATTGATACTGTACGGGGCATATTCGCAGAACGCTTGACCAAGATCAATGCGCACAAACCTTGAGGTTGATCCACATCGGAACCCAGGAGACATGACATGCTGCTTCATATCGATTGGCTGCGGTTCACCCCGCTCCCGGCGCTGGCGGGCGGCGCCCTCATTGGATTGGCCTCGGGAGCCCTGGCGCTCGGCGCCGGAAAAATAGCCGGGATCAGCGGCATTCTGGGAAGCGCCCTCAGCGATGCGAGCCGGCGCACCCGCCCCCAGGGGTGGCGACTGGCATTTCTTGCCGGGCTGGTGTGCGCCTCCCTCGCCTGGGCGATGTTTGCTCCCGTGCCGGGCGCCGACTACAGCGCGCCGTGGCCCGTGGTCGTGATCGCCGGCTTGCTGGTGGGTTTCGGCACACGGCTGGGCTCGGGCTGCGCCAGCGGCCATGGCGTGTGTGGACTCTCGCGGTTGTCGCTTCGCTCGCTGGTCGCGGTCGGCATGTTCATGAGCACCGCCATCGCCACCGCCGTGCTCACCCGTCATCTTTAAACACCCAGGGAGTATGCCCATGAAAACCCTCGCATTCATCTGCGGCTTGCTCCTCGGGTTCGGCCTGCTGCTGTCCGGCATGACCGATCCGGCCAAGGTTCTGACCTTCCTCGACATCGCAGGCCCCTGGGATCCGAGCCTGATCCTGGTGATGGCCAGCGCCGTGCTGGTGGCCTTTCCCCTGATCCAGCTGGCCTCGCGGCGCCGCACCGCGTTGCTGGGCGATGCCATCGCCTTTCCTCCCCGCTTCGGCATCGATGCGCGGCTGTTGCTTGGCAGCGCCATCTTCGGCGTGGGATGGGGACTCGACGGGCTATGCCCTGGACCGTCCCTCGCCTCGCTTGGCGGCATGCGCGGAGCCGAAGGCCTGTTTTTCATCGCCATGTTGGCCGGCATGCTCGGCTTCGAGGCCTGGCAACGAAACGCCAAGGCCGCCAGGATGGCCAGGCCAACCGTCGAGGTTTCCTAAGACTGCGCTGCCAGCAGTTGCTGGCGCAGCTTGTTCTTCTGGATCTTGCCGGTGGCCCCCAGAGGAATGGCGTCGATGAAACGCACGTCATCCGGCACCCACCATTTCGCAACCTTGCCCTCGTAAAACGCCAGGAGTTCCTCGCGCGAAACCTCCGTCTGCGGCTTTGTCACCACGACCAGCAGCGGGCGCTCATCCCACTTGGCATCCGGCATGGCGATGCACGCCGCCATCGCCACGGCAGGATGCGCCATGGCGATGTTCTCGATCTCGATGGAACTGATCCACTCGCCACCGGATTTGATGACGTCCTTCGTGCGATCCACGATCTGCACATAGCCGTCCGGATCGACGGTGACCACATCGCCGGTCGGGAACCATCCGTCGCGCAAGGGGCTCGGCTGACCGGATCGGTAGTAGTCGCGCAGGATCCACGGTCCCCTCACCTGCAGATCGCCCATCGACGCCCCATCCCATGGAAGGTCGCGCCCCTGCCCGTCGACGACGCGCAAATCCACACCGAAAAGGGGCCTGCCCTGCTTGACCTGCACCGCCATGCGCTGCTCCGGCGCCAGGCCGAGGTGTTTGTTCTTGAGGGTGCATACCGTGCCCAGCGGGCTCATCTCGGTCATGCCCCAAGCATGGCGCACCTCGACGCCAAAGCCATCCTGGAACGCAGAGATCATTGCGGCCGGCGCCGCGGCGCCGCCAATGAGCACGGACTGCAGCGCGGCTGGTTTGCGTCCCTCGCGCTGCATCTGGCCGAGCAGGCCGAGCCAGATGGTGGGCACGCCGGCTGCGAAGGTCACGGCCTCGGCGTCCATCGATGCAAACAGCGAAGCACCATCCAGCGCCGGGCCAGGCAGCACCAGCTTGCACCCGACCAGCGCCGCGGCATAGGGAATGCCCCAGGCGTTCACATGAAACATCGGAACCACAGGCAGCACGCAGTCGCGCGCGGAAAGATTCATCACGTCCGGCAAGGCCGAGGCGTAAGCATGCAGCACGGTGGAGCGATGGCTGTACAACACCCCCTTGGGGTCGCCCGTCGTGCCGCTGGTGTAGCACAGCGACGAAGCGGCGTTTTCGTCGATCTCGGGCCAGACATAGTGATCGTCTTGCCCGGCCAGCAGGTCCTCATAGCTGAGCACGCCGGGCACGGCCTGCCGCAATTCGGGCGTGATGGCGCCGGCCTCGCACAGCGCAATCCAGTGCTCCACCGCTGGACAGCGCGAAGCGACCGCCTGGATGATGGGCGCGAACGTCATGTCGAAAGCCAAGGCCCGGTCGCCCGCATGTTGGATGATCCAGACGATCTGATCCGGGTGCAGGCGTGGATTCAGCGTATGCAGCACGCGGCCGCTTCCCGACACCCCGTAATACAACTCGAAATGCCGGTACCCGTTCCAGGCCAGCGAACCCAGGCGCTCGCCTGCTTGCAGCCCCAGGGCATCCAACGCCCGGGCCAGGCGCTTGGCGCGGCTGTTGACCCCGGCGTACGTGGTGCGATGCAGGTCACCCTCGACCCGGCGCGACACGATTTCCGTATCGCCGTGATAACGCGCCGAGAATTCGATCAGCCCCGAAATACGCAGCCCATGCTCCTGCATCAACCCGTTCATGCCTGTCTCCCGATCTTTGCTTTTCTCGATGGCCATCCAGCTCCCGCCCCGGCTGGACGCAACAGCCTATAGCAAACCGTATCAGCCCGGAAATCTACGCGTTTTGCCGCGCCGAATCATGCCGTAGGCGCAACGGCGAGACAGCATGCCCTTGTTCGTTGATTTGCCACAAAAAATGAGGGCAAGCCCGACCGATAAAATAACCCTCTCATTCAACATAAATTCACAAGAGCGACCGATGACCTTTGTCGTGACCGAAAACTGCATCAAGTGCAAGTTCACCGATTGTGTGGACGTCTGCCCGGTGGACTGCTTCCGCGAAGGCCCCAACTTCCTGGCGATCGATCCGGACGAATGCATCGACTGCGCCGTATGCGTGCCCGAGTGTCCGGCCAACGCCATCTTCGCCGAGGAAGACGTCCCTGGTGACCAACAAGCGTTCATTGCCCTCAACGCCGAACTGTCGCGCCGCTGGCCCAGCATCACCAAGCGCAAGCCCGCCCCACCGGACGGTGAAGAATGGAACGGCAAACCCGGCAAGCTGCAGTTTCTCGAGCGCTGAACACCCGGATTCCGACCGCCCCCCCACATCCCTCATGGAAATGCACATCAATCCGGCCATCGCCGACGCGGCCCTGGCCAGCACACCGCCGATCGAGACCGATGCCGTCATCATTGGCGCCGGTCCCGTGGGTCTGTTTCAGGTCTTCGAACTCGGCCTGCTCGACATCAAGGCCCACGTCATCGACAGCCTGCCGCACCTGGGCGGCCAGTGCGTCGAGCTCTATCCGGACAAGCCCATCTATGACATTCCGGCCGTGCCCATGTGCACCGGCCAGGAACTCACCGACAACCTGCTCAAGCAGATCGAGCCGTTCAAGCCCACCTTCCATCTGGGGCAGGACGTGACGGAGCTGCAGCGCCAGGACGACGGACGCTTCGTCGTGCGCACCTCCAAGGACACCACCTTGCTCACCAGGACGGTGTTCATCGCCGCCGGCGTGGGCTCGTTCCAGCCGCGCACCCTGAAAGTGGAGGGGCTGGATGCATTCGAGGGCACGCAGTTGTTCTACCGCGTGAAGAACCCCGCGGTCTTCGCCGGCAAAAATCTCGTGGTGGTCGGCGGCGGCGACTCGGCGCTGGATTGGGCGCTGCACTTCGCCCAGGATGACGCGCACCGCGCCGAAAGCGTCATCCTCGTGCACCGGCGCGACGGCTTTCGCGCCGCGCCGGCCTCGGTGGCCAAGATGCATGCCCTGTGCGAGCAGCACGCGATGCAGTTCGTCGTCGGTCAGATCACGGGGTTCGAGGCCGACGGCGATGGCCGCCTGTCGCAGGTCAAGCTCACCGGCAACGACGGCATCACCCGGCGCCTGCCGCTGGACATGCTGCTGGTGTTCTTCGGCCTGTCACCCAAGCTCGGCCCCATCGCCCACTGGGGCCTGGACCTGGAGCGCAAGCAGATCCTGGTCGACACGGAGAAGTTCCAAACCAACATCCCGGGCATTTTCGCCGTGGGCGACATCAACACCTACCCGGGGAAGAAAAAACTCATCCTCTGCGGCTTCCACGAAGCCGCGCTGGCGGCCTTCGGCGCCGCCCACACCATCTTCCCGGACAAGAAAATCCACCTCCAGTACACCACCACCAGCCCCAAACTGCATCGGGCCCTCGGCGTCGACTCGCCCGTCTTCGATTGAAAATCTCCGCGCATGCGGATCGAAGCATGCGCGGAGATGCCGCGGAGCCGTTGGCGATTGTCCGCTCCAATTCAGCCGAAGCCAACGCCGCTTTCGTCTTGCCGAGAGCTAAAAACTCAGGCTATACTAAAAGGCTGTTCCCCGATAGCTCAGTCGGTAGAGCGACGGACTGTTAATCCGCAGGTCCCTGGTTCGAGCCCAGGTCGGGGAGCCACAAAATATAGAGGACAATCAAGGCCTTACAGCGCAAGCTGTCGGGCCTTGATGCTTTTTCGGGTCCCAAATCCGGCGATGTCAGTGACTTTGTCAGTGCCATCCGGTCGCCGAGCGTCGCGTGATGTCGTGCGCAGGCTACAACGCGAGGGGTGTCATCCCGGCAAATTTCGGTCGTCGTCCAGTGTGCATGTCGGCTCGAGGCGTGGCAAGTCCGGAAGCGCTGTCCAAAGACATCTTCATATTCCAGATAAATGGACCACGGACCATTCGGGGTCATCTGAAAATCGGTGTCATTGAATCCTGCGGATAGTTGCACCGGGACTGTCAGGGGCAATTGCCCTCCGAGGTCAAGTTTCCGACCGTGTCTTAACTCGCCTGCCTTCATTGGGGAGAGCTCACGTGCTGCCCTGACATCGTCAGGGTTCATCACTGCCAGCTGTAAGCGCAGATTCAGTGCTGCCCCCACGCCGATGTTCTGCAGCGTTCCATGCAGCCAGAGTGCATGGGCTCCCGCGAGGCATGGCCGGTTGCACGTTTTGCGCAAGCCAGGCATCGACATCCACGACGCGCCAGCGCAGAAGGCGGGTCGTCGCGCAAGACCCTGCTTGGGCGAGTGCCGAGAACGCCCGTAAGGCAGTTCGGGCTGCGAGTTTTTTTCCCCGCACCTGCCCAAGCTCACGGATGCGGTCGTCGTGCCGACCCAGTCCGGCTACGTGCATCTTGACGGAGCAGAGCTCGTTCTAAAGCCCGCCGACCCGAGCCTGGGGCTGACGCATTGTCTCGATTGCCCCTATGAGCCTGAGGGCGTGATGCCAGCCCACTTCGCAGCCTTTGTCCAAAGGGTATTGCCGGACCCCAGCGTACGGGCACGCGTGCAGGAGTACATCGGCTAACCAACACTTCAGGGGAATCTCTGATGTATGGGCCAGGAGCGGTCCACATGCGACGCATGCCGGAGCCCTTTGAACTATACTTCCAATTATTCGGATGTATTATCGCCATGTCCACTCAACTCTTCATCCCGACCGCAGAAGCTGCGTTCATCGCCGGCCTGACGGACCGTCAGATGAATCGGGTCGTGGACGAACGCCTAGTGCCAGAACGCCTCTTTGAGCGCCAAGGAACCAACCGGCTTTTCACGCGGTTGAGCGCTGCCTTCGCAATGTTTTACTTCGCAACCGAAGACCTGCTCATCGCAGGTGCTCGTCGACAGGTGCTCGAGGAACTCACTGCGCGGGTCGAACGGCTGGATGTGAAGGACCATGTTCTCACCTTGAGGTTGCTGGACGCCGTCAGCTGGAAGGTCGAGCGCAAAGCCTTGGTCGTCGACATGACGCTCTACCTCCAGAGCGCGCTTGCTCGTGCCAAGGAAGTCGACCAGGCGGACGCGCTGGTGACCACCGACCCAGAAGTCATGGGCGGAGCGGCGGTGTTCGCAGGCACTCGGGTGCCCGTCGACATCGTGCTGGGCTCGCTGGCCGCTGGCATCGACATGGACCGCCTGAAGGCGTCATACCCCTTCTTGACCGAAGCGCACATCCAGTCCGCCAAGGTCTACAACGAAGTCCATCCTCGCCGAGGCCGGCCGCGCCGCATCTCAGAGGTGAACCCGGGACTCCCGCGTCGTGTCACGCGCGTCGTCAAGCGCGTGGCCACTGCATGACGTTCCGGTTCCTCATCGACGAGTGCCTCACACCAGAACTCGCACAGATGGCTGTTGACGCGGGCCCGCCGAGTCCACCTGCGTGCGCAACCGGGGCCTGGCGGGCACCAAGGACTGGAAACTCATCGAGCACTTGGTCGCCGGCGACTTCACGCTGGTGACCCACAACTCTGTCGACTTCCGCGGTGGCGGGCCAGGCAAGCTCGGCGGGGAGCACGCGAGGCAGCCGATTCACGCGGGGCTCGTGTGCCTGAACTCCGTGCACGACCTCGACCTGCAGCGGCAGCTCGACCTGTTCCAGATAGCCCTCGACGAGCTGGCGGCGATGGACGACCTGGTCAATAAAGCGCTGGAGGTCTTCGAGGACGAAGATGGCTCCATCGAGGTGAGCCTCTATGACATTCCTGACGGAGCGTAGCCGTCACGCCATTTCTGCATGACGAGTTGCGCATCACAGGACTTGGCGCGACCTCAAAATTTGGGGGCTTGGGGCTCTTTCGGTGATTGACGTGCATGCCGACCGCGGTCGGGGGAGCGTCAGGCCGCTTGACCGGCTAGCCTACGCCCGGCGAAGATTTTCAGCGGCCGAAAAAAATGCCCCGGTCAACGACCGGGGCGGTTCATTGAGCCACTTTAGACCAGTCTTGGCTGTTCTTTAACAGCACGGCTGGAGGTCGGGGGCGATGAAATCAGAGAAATATCAGTCAGCCTGGTTAGCGGTGCTGTCGACGCATTCCTAAAGGTGCTCCTTCAGGGCAGGAAGGACGTCAACTTGGGATGCCCACAAGCGTCCGGGCTGCCGGCAACATGCTCTCCAGAATGCTCAACATCGCGTCTGCATCCGCCTTGGTCACAGGCGGAATGGGCTTTCGATGCGTGACGCGATTGCGGGTCTTCATTTTGGGGGAGGGCATCTATACATGGTGATTGGTCGTGCAGGTCCATCTCACCTGCCTCAAAAAACCTCCTTTATGGCGCTGCGGAGCCAAACCATCGACTAGAGCCTGCGCTTGTATCCGTTGGCGTCCCCCGCAGATTTTCCAGGACGCGCCCACCCAGCTTTGCCTTCCGCTGCGCCGATGGACACGTCATCAAAAGTCCTCCGTTGCTGCATCGCAACATGGCGACATTTACCCCTTGAACCGTGCTGCCGAAGTGCTAGGTTAGGGTTAGCCCTAGTCACCTTGAAAGACTCCTCACGAGGGAGAAACATCATGAGCACGTTCAAGCAATTCCTCTACAAGATTTTCTCGGGGCTCGAAACCCAGGAGAAGCGCAACGAGGACTATCTGGCGCAGTCCGTCGACGCCGACCTCGAGCGTCGTATCCACGAGCTCGAGTACGGTGGTGCTGACCATGCCGGTTTCCCGTCGCACACCACGTCGCCCGAAGCCCCAACGTGGGGACCGCTGTGGTAATCACCTACGCCAAAGCGGGGCAGAGCCCAGTCGGCGGCTCCAGACCGTCGGCAGGCTTGCCCCAGTTCAGGGGTTCTGCCTCTGTGGCGGCGGCAGCCAAGGCGCTGCTGCGAGCGCCGTTCGACGCGATGCGCAAGCAGTATGCGCATGCGGTCCAAACCGGGCTCATCGAGCGCTCGCTGCTGGCCTTGGCCCGTTTTGAGCGCAAGCTGGATGCCCTGGAGCGGGCGGCCCTGGGTTCCTGGGCGCGGCGGGTTTGAGCTGGACCATGCTTGGGCCTCAACGGCCGCGGCGTTTGACGAATCCTCGGTCTTCCAGGGCTCTGAGCAAGCTGCCCTCGGTCTCGCCCTCCACGGCGGCCCAGAGGTCTGCCCAAAGTCGATAGGGACGGGTCGAGCGCACCTGCTCCGCCGGGGCCTTGCCATAGCGACCGGCGGCAACGGCTCGGGCGGCTTCTTGAATGGGGCGGTCGAGGTCTCCGGTGGCATGGTCGAGTACGACAATGGCAAATTCGCGGCTTCTCGCCTGCGCATCCTCAACGAGATTGGGCGGGTTGAGCTTGACGCCGAGGAATGAGGCCGAGGGCGGTGAAACCCTCGCCACGGTCTCGCACGCTACCCATGTTCCCCTGACCGGAGGTCCCCAGCGCGTGCTCCAGGCAGTGCCCGCGACGAGGCGGAGCGACTACTTCGCCGGCTTGCTCTTCAAGGCTTTGGGCAGCGCCGCAGCGGACGCGGACAGGCGGGCTGTGGCCGATGTGTACGCCACGTTGTCTTCGCGCTTGTCGACCGCAAGGACCAGGACAATCAACTGGTCGTCCTCGACGCAGTAGACAAGCCGCACGCCCTGCTTGAGGAGCTTGATTTTGTAGCAGCCAGCCAGCGCGCCGTGGAGGGCGCCGCCAGGGACATGCGGACGGTCGAGCCGCTTCGCGAGGGTCTTCTTCAGGTTGACGCGTATCGAGCCGTCGAGTTGGTGCCATTCCTCGAGGGCCTCGGGCATGAAGTGCAGCCGGTATTTGGGCTGGGCCTTGCCCTTAGAGGTCGTCAAGGTCGACCTCCACGGCCCGTGACTTGTCCGCCAGTCGGCTGAGCGCCTTGCGATGCAACTCCTGGTCGGCCAGCTCGTCCATCAACGCCTTGAACAGCCGCGGTTCGACCATGTAGAACGCCGCCCGATTGTGGTTGAGCACCGCAACGGGGCGGTTGTTGGCTTCGCGCAGCACGGCGGCCGGATTTTTCTTGAATTCCGACATGCTCACGGTGATGTCGGCAAGGATGGCTTCCATGGTTCGGCTCCAAATAATGAGCCAATTATAGCTACGATAAACGTTCGCATCGAACTCGGGCCATGGCTATTGCGCTGGCCGCCGAGGCCCTTGAAGGCAACGACTGGAACTCACGGCGCCAACCGGCCACCTTACGCTCAGCGATTGTTGTAGATTCAACAACAGGGCTGCTGTAGATTCCACAGCAGCCGTTGTGGAACGACCAACATGAACTGACACCAACGCGGGCGCCACGCCCGCAGACTTAGGCCTCGATTTTGGCGCTGGTGGATTCTTCGAGGAGGAGTGGCGCCAGAAAGCTGGTGTCGAATAGAGCATCAAAGGCCCTCGTCGCGCATTGCGCGCAGCAGCTTGGTGCTGGATTGGCGCCAGCGGGGCATGCGACTGCGAAACTCGGCGAGGGATTTGATGACGCGCTTGGGTTTCTCGACCGGGGAAATGCGCGCGATTGGCTGTCCACGACGGGTGATGACCACTTCCTCTCCTGCTTCAACCTGGTCCAGGAGATGGCTTAAATGTGTCTTGGCTTCTGCCAGGGTAACGGTGCTCATATGCCTCTCCAGTTGGTCATTATGTTGGTCACATAGCAAGCGCAACGTGCAGGACAGGTAAATCGGGGGCGTTAGCCCTCCCAGCTGCTGCCGATGCCGCGATCCCAAATGCTTGAGTCGGATGTCCTCGCGCATCACACGCGGCTACCGCGTGCGTTAACCGGCGCCGGAACCGGGGGCTCAATAGCCCGGCGCAACGGGCGTCAGGAACGCGTTGGATTGCGGCCAACGCGATGAGCAGGACCCAACGGCGGCTCTGGCCGATCAGCGGCCCACCGTTGGCTGGCGCCGCTCGGGCGCTGCTGTTCTTCGGCCGTCCCGTCTACGGATCGAGGGCAACGCTCCAGCTCTCAGATTCGCCCGGCTCGCCTTGGCTTCTAACAGGACCAGCCAGATCTCATGCGCTTGGGTCAGCGACGCGTTCACGTCGAAAAAACGGCCTGTCACAGCCGCCGCCCCGTGAAAACGGGACTGGTCTTTACTTCTTTTTATTGCCCAAGACGAGCAGAAGCCCCCCGACCCCGATGGCGGCAACACCCGCCCAGAGAGGAATATTGACCGTTTTCTTCTCCTTTGCGGAGAGTTCAACAGGCCCAAGTTTGACCACCGTGGTGTTTTTTGTGTAGCTGAAGCCGCCATAGATGAGCCCGAGCGTGCCAGCGACGATTAGAGCGATTGCTACAAGCTTGATTGGATTCATGTCGTTGGACTCGAAGTTCACCGTGCTAATGCCTCAGCGCCGGCGGCGCTGAGGGCCGTGCTGCCCGCGCAATTGAAGCATAAGTTGAAGCCCGCCCCGATCGTATCTTCACGCTCGTGACGATCGCCGACGCGCGTGTGTCCGAGCTGGCGCCGTCGATAGCGCATCCATGACGCTGGCGGAAACGGCTAGGAGCGGGATCAAGGCAGACATATTTGACAGATTCATTTAAAAAATCTCACAGAACGTGATAAATATCGCATCTTCCTCGCATTTGATCTCCGAGATGCATTGCGCATTTGTCGGGAAGTTTTAGTCTAAACCATCACTGGATGGAGCAAAGCATGCAGATCCTGATGGATTTTTTGCAGTTGACGGATGCCGAGGCCCAGGCCCTGGCCGAATTCGCGCCGGAGTTGTTGAACCGTGCGCAAGTACCGACGCTGGCCTTTCAGGAGCAGGTCGAGATCTTGAGCACCCAGGGGGGCATGCTCAGCGCCCTGAGCACGGACCAGTGCGCCCAGCTCATCGAGATGCATGCGGAGCACTACCGGGAGTTGCTCGCGCCGCAATACACCCTGCAACTGCAGCACCGCATGATCGAGATCGGCGATCTGTATTACCGCTGGGGGCTGCCGCCGCTGTGG